>Ga0315322_10004878_pt1 | contig 10291 bp, 10 predicted proteins | sample M110021515metaG_FD_203461 | JGI IMG/M metagenome (GOLD analysis project Ga0315322, IMG submission 203461) | Ammonia-oxidizing marine archaeal communities from Monterey Bay, California, United States - M1 100m 21515 | ecosystem: Environmental > Aquatic > Marine > Intertidal zone | place: USA... | reverse complement strand
TCAATCCTGTGGCGCAAGCGGCGACCGGCGAAAGCAACGGCCCTTCAGTTCCAATCAAAGCCGAAACGCTCGAAGCCGGACCGGAAGGAGCGATCATCGGCCACCAGTTGCCCGCAACGACTTTCTCTTTCGAGATCGGCATTCGACGATCACGTTCCAAGAGCATCAACTCATGCAGCGTACGAACGCCGCCTTTGCTTGTCCCGATGACGCACCCTGCACGTCCGCGGTTTACGGCAAGCCTGGCTTCCATGTCAATTTGAAGTCCGGCATCAGCAACAGCTTCAAGCGAAGCAGCCAGTGCGTGAGCGATCGCTGGCTCGGCCAGCAGCGGAATCAACTCAGCACGCGACATAGTCTGCAGGGTCGTGGACAGGCTTTTCGATGCGACTGCCGCGGCACCGCAAGACTCGATAGGCCAGAATTTCCGGTCCCGGTGCTCGGGTACCAGACGACGCGTCGCCGTTTCCCCAGCAATCAGTCGTCGCCAGAATTCTTCGCGATTTCCCAGCGGACTGACGACTCCGATTCCCGTAATGAGTACTCGGTTTCGTCCGGACATCGGAAGCGACCAGCCTGAGTTCTACGGGACTGGTGATTTACGTGCGGTTGCTGGATCGGCAAACGGCAAACAAAGCTCCGCCAAACATGACGACAACAATACCGATTTCGACCGTAAAACTGCGACCTGAAACAACATTCGAAACCGGTGTCGGTGGTTGAGCCAGCAGTCCATCGGCAGCAAACGTATCCATACTGAGCACCATCAGGATGGAAAACAGAAGCATCGCAGCAACATGTCGAAATACGCCGTTAATTCGCTGCATCACTGGCTCGCGTGCTGACCGTTTCTGAGTTGGTAGCGTTTCTGAGTTGGTAGACCGAGAACCGACTCTCGTGCAACCGCATGTGCGATCATAAACAAACACGACAACTGAATGGAACCATCGGACGATTGGTGACCGCAAGCATCGATCGCCCAATCAGGAACTCGGTTCAGTCCGGCGACGCCGGCTGCTTCAAACTTGTGGCCCCAATGGCAAAAGCAATCCATCCAACAATCATCAGCGTACCACCGATCGGGGTGATCGCTCCGAGCCAGCGCATTCCACACAGAACGAGCACATAGAGGCTTCCGGAAAACAAAACGATGCCCAACAGAAAACACCACGCGGCGATCCGGTGGCTCCTGCGAGTTTCAGCATGTTGGCCCGCGGCGATACCAAGTGCCAGCAACCCAAGAGCATGGTACATGTGATACTCGGCCCCCGTCCTGAAATCCTGGAAATACTTGTACGTCGCGGGGACTGTATGACCTGCAATCGACTTCTCCTGGTCGCCATAAACGGCATTCAGTCGAGGTTCCAGGCCGTGCGCACCGAACGCTCCAAACACTACCGCCAATGCGGCAAGGGTCGCTCCGACCATGATCCACTGTTGAGGAGTCTTCATTGTAAAATCGAATCTCACCTGAAGATTTTGTGGCAATCGACCGTCAATTTGTTTCTGCAACGCCTGGTATTTCGATCGAAACGTTGGCGATTTTTTCTGCGGCACACCAACTGACCGGTACCGGTGACGGCACACCGCACCTCGCTCGGCATGCCATCCCCAAGCACCCAATCGATTTCAGTCTTTGGATTTTTCAGACGATCCCTCGGCGTCCTTCGCTGCTTTTTCAAAATCCCCCGCAGCGACGATGACGATTCGTTCGGGGTCCAGATACTTCTGCACGACTTCCAGAACCTGCTCGGTTGTAACAGAGCGGACCTTTGTTTCAAGACCGCTGTAGTACTCCATCGACCGTTCAGCTCGTGCAGTACTGCTGAGAGTTCCAACCAACGTTGCGTCACTTCCTCGGGCCACCGCCTGACTTTGCAGCCAGCCTTGCCTGGCTGAGGCAAGTTCCTCTTCAGTGACGCCTTCGGCTCGAAGCAGATTGAGTTCTTCTCGGATCGCGGCTTTAACCTTTTTCATGTTAGCCGGGTTGCAGATCGCGTACGTGTAGAAAACCGAACGTTCATCAAGCGACGAAACCGAAAGTCCGGAACGGATGCCATAAGAAAGGCCTTCCTTCTGGCGAACGCGGTTTCCCAGGCGATTGGCAAGAGCCCCACCGCCGTAGATGTAGTTGCCCATCAGAAGTGCCGGGTAATCCGGATTATCGTCCTTCATCGGAAACGACGTCACTGCAAAGTACATAGCGTTGGCCTTGTCAGGCGTGTTGATATCCTCGGTTTCGGCCGTCAGTTTCTGCTGACCGCGTTTTCTGATCCGAGCATAAGGCTGTTTCGAATCCCAGCCACCGAGGATTGACTTGATCTGTGCGAGCGTCGCTTCGGAATCAAAGTCACCGACGACGCTGAGTTCTCCATTCGCCCCATTAAGGAATTCCGCATACAGATTTTTGATATCGTCGACCGTGACCGCTTTAACCATTTCGATCTCTTCCGGAATTGATGGCGTGTAAAGCGGGTGGCCTTTCCTGTAGGGAGAAATCCGTTTCTGGGCGGCTCGTTGTGCGAGAGCTGTTGGCTCCGACGAACCTTGCTCCAACGATGTCACGGCAGAGTTTCGAATAATTTCGAGTTCGCTTTCCGGGATCGTTGGGTTTCGCAGAACTTCACCCAGTAATTCAAGCGATCGTTTCAGATTGCCGCGTTTCGTTTTGAGCGAGAATGATGCCTCGCCAGCAGAACCGCTGCCGCTTAGTTGAGCAAAGTTTCGATCGAGTTCATCTTGAAGCTGCTGTCGATCAAGGTCTTTTGTTCCTCGCGTCATCAACGATGGAAGAAACTCGGCGATCGTTGCCTGACCATGCAGACTTTCTTCCGTTCCGTAACGCAGCGTCAATCGAAGCTGAACGGCTTCGCCTCGATTTTTCTTGGGCAACAACGCAACCTTCAGACCACCGTTAATGGTGAGTCGCTCCGTCCGTTGCTCGACGTTTTCCGGCGAGACATCAAAGTCTTCACCAGCCGCTACGGCTTTTCTCCCTTTGTAATCGCCGATCATCTCGGCAAGCGACGGCGTCTCAGGCACAGAGACCCGATTCGCTTCTTTCATTGGGAGATAGACACCAACCGTGCGGTTATTCTGGCGAAGGTACTTCTTCGCGACGCTTTGCACCTGCTCGACATCGACCTTCTCCAATCGGTCTCGATAGAGGAAGTACAGACGCCAGTCACCTTGAGCCGCCCATTCACTAAGCTGAATGGCCAAACGTCGCGAATCGGCCGTCGCCAATTCCCACTGCTTGAGCAATCGTTGCTTTGCCCGGTTGACGTCTTCCTCGCTAATTTCGGACTCGCCAAAATCTTCAACAACGTCCAGCATTGAATCCAGCACGATCCGAGGTTCGTTACCTTTGTTAACTTCAGCAATCAGCAGAAAGATGCCCGGATCGTGCAGCGCAAACGCGGCTCCAGACACACTGGATGCTCGTTTCTTCTGGACAAGTTCTTTGTAGAGACGCCCGGCCGGCTGAGCGGTCAGCATGGACTCCAGAACGTCGATCGCCGGGTACTCCGGATGCGGTCCAGCCGGAATGTGATAGACTGCTCCCACCGCAGCGACTTCTCCCACGCGGCGGAGAGTGACGAAACGTTCGCCGTCCTGAGCGGGTTCCTGCGTGTACGTTTTGTCGAGTTTTCGTTCGGGCCGAGGAATCGATCCAAAATATTTTTCAGTCAGCGCCAGTGCTTCCTTGCCGTCGAACTTTCCAGCAATGACCAGCAGCGCGTTGTCCGGCTGGTAATAGCGACGGTAGAAGTTGCGGAGGTTTTCGATGGGCACGCGTTCGATGTCCGCTCGGTTACCGATCGTCGAGTTTCCGTAGTTGTGCCACAGAAATGCCGCGGAAACCATTCGTTTCCACAGGACAGACGTCGGGCTGTTCTCGCCGCGCTCAAATTCGCTGCGGACGACGGAGAACTCAGTCGCCAGATCTTCGGCGGCCACATTGCTGTTGATCATGCGGTCGGCTTCCAGCTTCAACGCGAACTCAAGGTTGTCCTCATTGCCCGGCAGCGTCTCGTAGTAGTTTGTTCGGTCAAGCCACGTTGTGCCGTTGAAATTAGCTCCTCGGTCTTTCAGAGATTTCGGAACATCGGGATGAGTCGGCGTCCCCTTGAAAAGCATGTGCTCAAGCAGGTGGGCCATACCGGCTTCACCGTACCCTTCATGACGCGAGCCGACAAAGTAAGTCACGTTGACGGTGACGGTTGGCTTCGAATCATCTGGAAACAACAGCACTCGCATGCCGTTATCGAGTTCGAACTCGGTGATGCCTTCGACTGAAGTCACCAGCTTGGTTTCAGCTCGGACAATCGACGTCGTGCTGACAATAGAAATCGCGACGAGGTACATCATCGTCGCAGCAAAGATATTCCGTGCAGGCATGGTCCGTTCCTTTTCGCGCCGTCGGTAACATTGAACAGAACGAAAAATAGCGGAGCGACGGCCTCACATGCCAGCGCTGCAGCAAAACTGGCCAAATAAAGTCGTTTTGAATTCGGGGCACGAACGAACGAAGGCAACGTTTACTCGACCGTTTCGGGCTCACCTTCAACGGCATTCGGTGCCGGAGCGACAGACGAACTGGACGGAACATCAGTTTCAGGCGGCGGCATTGGCTCGCTTTTGCTGCTTAAGACTGCCGGCGTCACGTCAGGACCTTTGCTCTTTTCTTTCTTTTCCTTCTCTGCCTGGATCTGATCTTTTGTGGCAATTTTTACGCGAGCCCCTGACGATTGCCCGGTCGCTTCGATCACTTCGTCCAACTGATTAGTCATCACCTGCTCGGCCAGAATCCGGCGTACCCATGTCAGAGCTTCCGTCGCAAACATTCGAGAGCCACCTTCAGCGTCCTTCGACGCTTTGACGATGTGCATCATCTTTCGCACGGACTCACCGTACTGCTTCCTCAGATAAAGAATGCGAGCTTCGAAGAAATCAACCAGCAGGTCGTCCTGCAGGTACTTCCGATGCTTTCGCAGATACTCTTCAGCGACCGACGGAGCATTCACTTCGAGCGGCAGCGTGATCGAAACAAACGCCAGAGACTCACGTTCTTCCTTGTCGGTCTGGCGGGCGATCGCGTCGTCAAGCTGTTTTTGAGCCTGCGGTAATCGACCACTCCTTGTCAGATAGACGGCATGCTTGGAAACGACGATGGTGCTGAGAGGGAACCGGTCGATCATTTCTTCAAAAAGCTCGTCCCGATACGCATTCTCCGTCGCTTGAGAAAGGACAGAAGCAAAGTATTCGGCTCCCTGAAGATTCTCGTCGGTTTCCGTGTAAAGAACTTCCGCTAGTCTAGCCGCCTCGTCAATTTGCTTCAGAGCAACCAGCACTCGCACCTTTTTGCTTCGAAGCGAAATGCTTTCCGGGTCAAGTTTCAGCAGCCCATCGACCAGGCCCAATGATTCATTTGGTAACCCTTCGCGAATCGCAAACGTGAGCAACTCGGGATGAAACTCTGGGATATCGGCAGCCATCGTAATCGCCGTATCAAGCGTCTGCTGCTTGCGCTGGTGATGGTACTCCGCCGCCTTCGGATTTCCTTCCTGCTCCAGCAAAATCGCCTTTGCCTTGAATCCGTAAGCAGCGAAAAGTGCAACAGCAGCCGTGGACGCATAGTCCCGATTCAGTTCAATCAACTGATCAACTGCCGATCTTTCGCGAGCAAGCATCCGGAATTTCAGCTCCAGACCTTTGTATTTCGGATCATCCGGGGCTGCTGTGATCGCCCGACGAATCTCCGCATGAGCCGGTTCGTACCGCATCAGCCGGTCAAGCGTGACCGCCTTCACATAGCGAAACTCGGGAGGAGCATCGGTATCAGACGCGACACTCAAAGATTCCAGAGCTGCTTGATTACTCGAAAGCTGCAAGTGCTTACGAGCTTCGTGGATCTGCTCGACAAACATCTTCTGCCGATTCAATGCAGACAGCCAGTACCAAAGACTGCAGACACCAATCAAAACCACGGTAGCCGCGCCGATAACTATCCAGCGAGCGACACCTCGACGCGACGAAAATCGGTCGACTTCGCAGATTTGTAAAATGGAGGACAAGACCCGCACGGCGGACTCCCTGAAGCTGAGAAAAATCAGCAAACATTTCGGCCTCGGTTGAAGAAATTGAGGCCGCGACATCATTCAATGATCCGAACCATTCTTAAACCCAGAATGACCAGAGTCGACAGCTAATCATAGGACGAAAGCCGCCGCCTCGCACAAGAGAACCAGCAACGTCAGCAACCCGACAGCGCCATAATGACTGCAACAATCCCAGTCAGCCCGATCAGAACCCACGGTAACGGCTTCCCCTCCCAGGCCGACGTCGACATGACAACATACTCACCACACGCCGGACACTGCTCGGCATCCTCGTAAACGTCCCCCCAGCAATTCGGACAGCGCACGGTCTCGGTGACATCATCCAAATCGTCATCGTAATCAGGATCAGGATACTCGTTGTCATCAAATTCGTCGGACCAGTTGTCCACAATGTGTTCCTTAAAAAGCAGCCGCACGTACAACGTGGCGCGCATAAAGACCCCGGCAACCATTTAGTTTGCCGAGGCCTTCAGAATAGTCGGTCGAGTGCTGAGCGTCAGCCCTGCATTACTTTGTCAATGGTGCCTCGCAGGACGCTGCCAGACTTCTGCAGGGCCATCTTTTCCTTTGGCCAGAGGTCAATTTCGTAGCAGTTGACCACTCCTTGAGCACCAACAACAGTTGGCACGGAGATACAGACATCTCGCAGACCGTACGCTCCGTTTTGCAGCGACGAAACTGGCAGAATGCGGCGTTGATCCAGAGCGATCGAGTGAATGACGTCGGCGATAGACGCTCCGACGGCGAAGCCGGCTCCGCCTTTCTTCTTAATAACTTCCGCTCCGCTGCCGCGAGTTTTCTTCTCAACTTCAGCTATCACTGCTGGCGTGACTCCGGGATATTTGTCAAGTGGCAGGCCGGCGATTTGAGCAGCGGACCAGACCGGAACCATGCTGTCGCCGTGCTCGCCCAGAATCAAGGCTTGAACCTGAGTCGGAGGCACATCGAGTCGTTGGGCCATCATGCTTCGCAGACGCGTTGTGTCGAGAACTGTCCCGAGGCCAATAACCTGATTCGCCGACAGACCAAGGTCTTTGACCGCCAGATAGGTCAGAACGTCGACTGGATTCGAAACGACGAACACTTTGGCGGTTGGCTTCAGACCGTGCTGCTTGACGTCGGCCAGAATGTTTCGGAACAGAGCAACGTTGCGGTTGATCAGATCGAGGCGGCTTTCATCCGGCTTTCGTCGCAGTCCAGCCGTGATGCAGATCACGTCGCTGTCTTTGACAGCTTCGGTACCGCATCCGTAAATCTTCTGATCGCTGGTGAGCGAAGCTCCGTGCAAGAGGTCCAGAGCCTGACCTTCGGCCAGTTCAAGGTTTACATCGACGAGTGCGATCTCGCGAACAATACCGCCGAACTGCAAGGCACTCGCAGCACACGAACCAACAAGCCCACCGCCACCGATAATACTGACTTTCATCTGAGTCTCCGTTGGTCAGACTAAGCCTGACGGAATCTCGATTGTTTAGAAATTGAAGTCGTTTCCAAATGCGAAACGATTACCTGGCGATTGCAGCCATCACCTGCTCGGTGATCATCTTCACGAGGGCTTCATTGTCGCCGCCCGTAGCAGTTCCACCTGCATAGGCCGGTGTCTGCAGATATCCAGGGTACGACGGAGCTGGCTCGAAAGCGCAACTCTGTGGCGCTTCGCCTTCTTTGTAGCCGTCGCGGAACGCGCTGTTCCCACAAAGATCACAGTCTTCGTTGTGGAAGCGAGGATCGTCGAAGCCGAGTTTCTTCTTCAGATCGAGCAACTCACGTGACTTCTGCTCGTTGAGGTAATCGACTGTGCCCATCTGCTGGGCGAGCAGCAGAATGCGGCAGTAGGCGTCAAGAATTTCGGTCTTCCAGTAAGCTTCTTCAACGGTCTTGCCGAAGCTGATCGTGCCGTGGTTCTTCAAGATAATCGTGTTCGACGACTTGAGAAACGGTGTCACCGTTTCCGCAAATTTCTGACCACCTGGTGTTTCGTACGGGGCGACGGGAATCTCGCCCATAAAGACTTCGATTTCTGGCAGGATGCACTGTGGAATGGCTTCGTTGGCAACAGCAAAGGCTGTGGCGTGAGGCGGGTGACAGTGAACGCAGGCCTTGACGTCCGGTCGGTTCCGCATGATTTCCAGATGAAGCAGAATTTCGCTGGTGCGTTTCCGCTTGCCGGCAATCTGGTCGCCGTTCATGTCGACGGCACAAATATCTTCAGGCTTCATGAAGCCTTTGCAGATCATCGTTGGCGAGCAAAGCACGGCATCTTCACCGACTCGGATCGAGATGTTGCCGTCGTTCGCAGCGGCAAAGCCTTTGTTGTAAACGCGTCGGCCGATCTCGCAGATGTCTTCTTTGAGGGTTCGATCGTTAACGCCGCTGTTCCACTGGTTGCTGCTCATCGTTCGGTTCCTTTGATGGCGAAGGTGCGTGTCGATGGACTCGCTACACTCAGCCTAAATCCACTTGATCAAGAATCGCGGCCGCGTAGCCATCGATTGGTTTTACGTTCGGATGAAACGGAGCCGTTGCTTCCGCGCCTTCACTGACTCCGACGAGCGATCCTTCACCTGCCCCCAGTTCATCAAAAATGACGAACGGTTCGCCTCGTCCTGATTCTTTTCCTGCAAGTCCCTGTCGATCGAGCGGCACGACGACTTTCCAGGTCGCACCACGCAGAGACGGATGGCACCGACTGAGCGTCATCCTTCCGATAATCTCTGCTATTCGCATGAACTTGCCCTCGTGAGTTCTGAACTAAGAGTTCTGAACTCTGCTCAATATGTTTCTTAGTTCGAAGAAGCTTCGTCCCGCGGGATCGACAACAAACACATTGCCATCCAGCTCGGACTTCACTCGAGCAACTGCTGCTGTATCCCCAACGACTGCTGCCTTCACCTGCTCATTTCGATTCGCCAGACACGCGGCAACTTCCGGTTCGGAAGTCAGGACCACGATTACTCGCGAGCTTTCGCGTCTGAGTTCACCGATTACTTTCTTTGCAGCCTCATCTGCCGACTCTACGTTTTTTCGATTCCATCCGCCGTTTATCTGTCGGCCCGCGTCTTCCAGAACGCGATCAATTGTCTGACCAGTTGAGTGAGTGATCACCAAATTGTCAGACTTCTCCTTGACCGAAGCCGGTGCTGCTGTCGATGCCGCTGTCTTTTCGTGAATCAATGCAACTTTGTTATGCCGAATCCAGTCTCGTGCCGACGGAGTCACGATCGCCCGTTCTCCGACAACAACGTGTTTCTGACCAGTCACTTTCTCAGTCAGCACATCCGCTGTGATGACTGAGTCTGACAGTTGCGTCGATTGTCCGTTATTCGTTTCGGAACTCGCCGGCGCAGAAGAAGCAGTCGGCATGAGTCGCCTCATGACCTCCGCCACGATCTGCTCGATAAGTACCTGTTGAGTCATCATGTTCCAACGTAAGACGAGCGTCAGTCCGCAATTCCAAGGACCACCCACCGGATGGGAGATGCCTTGGTTCCAACAATCTCTGTGACGTACTTCCCGTCGCTCGTAATCATTACTTTGTCGCCGCGTCCGCTGCCGAGATCGTCAATCACGATCACCGGTTCGCCATCATCCTGGTCGCTGGCCCCCAAAGGCTGCGCGATCAACAACCGCCACCCATCCATCGATGAGTGCTTCACGGTCGCTGTGGCTCGGCCAATGATTTCGGCAAGTTGCATCGTTGATCTTTCAAACCGTGCAGCCAGTCATCATCAAATAATTCGCAGATCATCCACCAGCGTGCAGCGTCGCTGCCGAGTGAATGTCAACGGATTGGTGACTCCTTCGCCGGTTGGGGTGGCGATTGAGAAGCTAAGATAGCCCTCGCCGCCGAGTCCGAGTCCTGCTCCGCACGGACCGTTCTTGATGAAGAGTGTGGTCTCCATCAGGCGGCCCATCTTTGTCATGTTCTTAACGTTGGTTGTGTGGATGATTCCCGTGTGACGGAAACCGTGTTCGAATTCGAGGGCCATTTCGATGGCGTGGTCGGCACAGCGAGCACGGACGAAAGGCACGAAGGGCATCATCTGTTCTTCGGGAACGAACGGGTTCGACGTGTCCGTTTCGCCGTAGAGAATCTGAGTGCCGGCGGGAATGCTCAGGTCGATCGCTGCAGCAAGGACCGATGGGTCCTTCCCAACCAGATCACGGTT
>Ga0315322_10004876_pt1 | contig 10291 bp, 8 predicted proteins | sample M110021515metaG_FD_203461 | JGI IMG/M metagenome (GOLD analysis project Ga0315322, IMG submission 203461) | Ammonia-oxidizing marine archaeal communities from Monterey Bay, California, United States - M1 100m 21515 | ecosystem: Environmental > Aquatic > Marine > Intertidal zone | place: USA... | reverse complement strand
CTTGAAGCATTTATAAAGTCAAATGCAACGCCTGTATTAGAGGCAAAATTTTCTCTTGTTCTAGGGTTTCTAAATGATCTAGGAGATAGAATATCAATTAAATTATTAGGTAAAACTAAGTTGCTTGGCTTTAAAACATTTAATAGAGATTCAAGTGATTCACTCTGTAATTTACTATCAACAAATTTAACTTTATCATTACTTTTATTTTTAACAAAATAAAGGTAATCAACTCCACCAATAGCTTTAGCAGCTGCTTCAATCTGATATCTATGTAACATGTAAATTGGTACTAAAATATCTTCTATCCTATCATAAGGTTCTCCATCGATAAGATTATCTAAATCAATATTTTTTAAAGCTAAATCACGAACTTTTAAAAGTTTATTTAATTCTTTAAATGGATACTCTCCATTATCCCACAAGTGTGAAAATGGGTTAGCACTTCCAACTGGTCTTGAATCTGAGTCACTTAAAAAATACAAACCATTATCTACAGCTTTTTCGATAATTTTATTTAGCTCAATATCTTCATTCTCAAATATTGAAAAATCCCTATATGCATAATTTACACTGACTTTATCCCAATCACCAATATTCTCTGAATAAGCATTGTCAATATTTATATCCCCATCTACAAGATCTATTTTAGGATGAGGATAGTCCATAACTGATGACCTATTATTAGCACTAGAAATATAATTGTGTGCAAAACCTAGTGTATGTCCAATTTCATGGGCAGACAACTGTCTGATTCGATCGAGAGAAGTTTTTTTAATTAAAGACTTATTTTCAATATTATTAGGATTATCTACTAAACCACTTAAGATCATATAATCCTGTCTAACCCTTAAACTTCCAAGACTAACTTGACCTTTTATAATTTCACCAGTTCTTGGATCGACTATGCTTGCACCATAACTCCAACCTCTTGTTGACCTATGAATCCACTGAATTAAATTATATCTAACATCCATAGGATCTGCATCTTCAGGTAGAACTTCAATTCTAAATGCGTCTTTATAACCAGCACTTTCAAATGCTTGATTCCACCAGTTTCCACCATCAATTAATGCACTTTTAACAGGCTCAGGAGTACCATTATCTATATAATAAATTATAGGTTCTACAGGTTCACTAATTTCATTATTAGGATTCTTTTTGTTTAACCTGTGCCTAACTATAAATCTTTGCTCAAGTTTTTGATCTATAGGAGTTGAATAATCATAGACTATAAAAGGATTACTTCCACTTCTTGGATCAAATTTTCTTTTATAAAAATTATTATCAGGAAGCTTAACAAAAGAGTGGTGTTGATTAACAGTAAGGTTAGAAGCAGTTGGTGTGACACTTCTTACTAGATTCCCTGATGGATTACCTGTGAATGTAAGCAAAACATCAAATTCAATATTTTCAGGAAATGATTTAGTTCTTTCTAAATCAATGGCTGACATAGATTTATTAAGAGTATATGAGCCTGATTTTAAGTATTTTAATCTAAGTGATACTCCATGTGCATCATTTATTAAGAATGGTGTTAAATCAACTTTGTATGAATCTTCAGATTTTTCAATTATTTCAAAACCAAATAAAACAGATCTTGCAAAAGCTTCCTCTACTGCTTTGTTCTCAAGATTATTTGATGAAGTAGAAATATACCTTAAGTTAGGCTGAATTAATAAAATCTTATTACCTCTTTTAGTAAAATAAACTATTCTAGAATTACCTAATTGCCCCCTATCTAATCCTAAATCATTATTACCTACTCCCCTACTTAATGAATTTATATAAAGAAACTCAGTATCAAGATTATCAATTTCTAGAATTATTTTACCTAAATCATCATTATAAGAAAAATTCATAAAACCATGATAGTCAGATACTTGTGAGAATGAAAAATATGAAATTAAAATAAATGATAAAAGAAATTTTTTCATAGCTAATTTTTTAGAAATATAATTTTTTTTTTTCAATTCATATAATTAATTTAAGACATGTTTTCAAAGGAAAATATCAAAGTGGTCAAAAAACGTATTGATACGTTAAGGGGGTATCTTTGACGTTGAGTCAAAAGAAAAAATTCTAAATAAACTAGAGAAAGAATCTTCATTTCCTGACTTTTGGTCAAAGTCAAAAGAAGCTGAACAAACTGTAAAAAAAATTCAAAATTTAAAAAAGCAGTTATCTGACTTCATAAATCTTAATTCTCAATATGATGATGTTATTGTTTTAAGTGAATTTCTTTTAAATAAGGAGGTGTCTGAAGATGAAATAAACACATCTTTTAAAGAGTTGCTCATTTCAGTTGAAGATATGGAGTTCAAAATGATGTTGAGTAAAAAAGAAGATAAGATGAGTGCAATACTTCAAATAACTGCTGGTGCTGGTGGAACTGAATCTTGTGATTGGGCTGAAATGTTAATAAGAATGTATTTAATGTGGGGAGAAAAAAATAATTTCAAGATCAAAGAATTAAATAGTCAATCAGGTGATGTTGCTGGAATTAAGACTGCAACAATTCAAATCGATGGAGAATACGCATTCGGTTGGTTAAAAGGAGAAAATGGAGTACATAGACTTGTAAGAATATCCCCTTTTGACAGTAATGCTAAAAGACATACATCATTTGCATCAGTATATATATACCCTCTTGTTGATGATAGTATTGAAGTTGTTATTAATGCATCAGACTTATCATGGGATACAATGAGATCAGGTGGTGCTGGTGGCCAAAGTGTAAACAAAATTGAAACTGCTGTTAGACTTAAACATAAACCTACTGGTATCACCATTGAGAATTCCGAAACAAGATCACAACTAGATAATAAAGAAAAAGCATTAATGTTACTTAAATCTCAGCTTTATGAAATTGAGATTCAAAAAAATAATGAAGAGAAAAAGAAAATTGAGGAGTCAAAAAAGAAAATTGAATGGGGTTCACAAATAAGAAATTATGTTCTTCACCCATATAAGATTGTAAAGGACGTTAGAACAGGATATGAATCAGGAAATACCGAAAATATATTGAATGGAGACATAAATGGTTTCCTAAAGTCTTTTTTGCTAAATCGTTAAAAAAATAGAAATTAAAGTGATTTATTAAAATATTAGAGTAATTTCGCTAAAATTATTAAAAATTAAAATATGAGTACAGGATTAGTAAAATTCTTCAACGAGGCCAAAGGTTATGGTTTTATTAAAGAAGATGATAACGATACAGAACATTTCGTTCATGTTTCAGGTCTTATTGACAGGATTACAGAGGGAGATAAAGTAGAATTTGAATTAAAAGAAGGTAATAAAGGTTTAAATGCTATTAACGTAAAAGTTATTTAAATTTCCCTATTACAATATAAAAAAGCCCCTAGGGGCTTTTTTTTTGCATTAAACTTAATTATTCTAATGAAATATTAGAGTTTATTATGATTAAAATGGCATATCATCATCATCTTTATTAGAAGGCTCACTAAAGTCACTTAACTTATTCTCAGGATTAAGCTTAGATTGAAATTCAAATGGTGAGTCAAATCCACCTAAATCTTCAAACTTACCTAGGTTAGCAATAAATTTAAGTTTTATAGAGTCTAGTGCTCCATTTCTATGTTTGGCAACAATAAATTCACCTTGACCCTCAGATGGTGTCTTCATATCGTCGTCCCATTCTGTTATACCATAATATTCTGGTCTATAAAGAAATGAAACAATATCTGCATCTTGCTCAATTGCACCAGACTCTCTAAGATCAGATAAAATTGGTCTTTTAGTACCTCCTCTTGTTTCAACAGCTCTAGAAAGCTGAGATAAAGCAATCACTGGAATATCAAGTTCTTTAGCTAATGCTTTAAGGTTTCTTGATATTGTTGAGATTTCTTGCTCTCTATTCCCAGCCTTATTTGAAGATCCTATATTCATCAATTGTAAATAATCAATTATAATAAGTTTAATCCCATGAGATGAAGCAAGTCTTCTGGCTTTAGCTCTTAATTCAAATATCGTTAATGATGGGCTATCATCTATATACAAAGGTGCTGATTCAAGATCTGAAACTTTAATATTTAGTTGTTGCCATTCGTGATCTGCAAGTTTACCAGTTCTAAGTTTATCAGATGACAAGCCTGTTTCAGATGAAATTAATCTCGTAATAAGTTGGACTGATGACATTTCAAGTGAAAAGAATGCAACAGGAATTTTTTGTTGAACAGATATATTTCTTGCCATTGAAAGCGCTAAAGCTGTTTTTCCCATACCAGGTCTAGCAGCAACAATTACAAGATCACTTGGCTGCCAACCAGAAGTCAGTTTATCAAGTTTTTCAAAACCTGTAGAAACACCACTAAGCCCCTCTTGTTTAGCAATTTCTTCAATTCTAGTTTTAGCTCTAATCACAAGATTTTGAGCAGATTCAGTTGATGTCTTAATATTACCTTGTGCTACATCATATAATTTTGATTCAGCTTCATCTAAAAGATCCATTACATCAGTACTTTCATTGTATGATTTTTGAATAATTTCGTTAGAAATTGTGATCAATTTCCTTTGGATATATTTTTGCAGAATAATTCTAGAATGAAATTCTATGTGAGCAGAAGATGAAACTTTTTGAGAAAGACTTATTAAATAAAAATCTCCTCCAGCAGATTCGAAGTTTTTATTCTTTTTTAAATCTGCAGAAACAGTTAATAAGTCAATAGGCTCAGATTCTCTGAAAAGTCTCTCAACAGACTCATATATAAGCTGATGAGATCTTTTATAAAAAACTTCAGGAGATAATAATTCAATTATTTCATTAACACCCTTTTCATCAATAAGCATAGCCCCTAGTACCGCTTCTTCTAAATCAATTGCTTGAGGTGGAATTTTACCATCAGATAAATTTACTACAGCTTGATCTTCAGTTTCATATATTTTAAGGGGGGTCCTTTTCTGCATTTAGTAAATGTATGGAAAATGAATTTTTAAATATCACAATTAACTAGTGATATTAATTAAAAGTTTAAACAAGTGATTTGTTAATAACTAAAGAAATTTGTTAATACTGATATTAACCTTTAAAGTTTCCAATATTAGTGAACTTTTTTCTTCTAAGCTCTATCATTTTATCTTTCGATAATGAGTTTATTTTTTTAGTAAAATATAAAATATTTTCCTTGACAGACTTAAATGCTTCTGATGGGTTATAATGGGCACCACCAAGAGGTTCATTAATGATTTTATCAATTAGTTTATTCTTAAGCATATCTTTAGCTGTAAGTTTTAGAGCTTCAGCTGCCTCTTCTTTATGATCCCAACTTCTCCATAGAATAGATGAACATGATTCAGGAGAAATAACAGAATACCAAGTATTTTCAAGCATTGATATCTTATCTCCAACACCAATACCTAGAGCTCCTCCAGATGCACCTTCACCAATAACTATACAGATAATTGGAACTTTTATATTCATCATCTCATATAAATTCCTAGCAATAGCTTCACCTTGACCTCTTTCTTCTGCCTCAAGTCCAGGAAAAGCACCTGGAGTATCAATTAATGTAACAATTGGAATATTAAATTTTTCAGCTTGTCTCATTAATCTAAGAGCCTTTCTATATCCCTCTGGATTTGCCATACCAAAATTTCTATATTGTCTAGTCTTCGTATTATATCCTTTTTGGGTACCTATAAACATATATGATTGATCATCTATTTTACCTAAACCTCCAATCATTGCCTTGTCATCACCAAAATTTCTATCTCCATGTAGTTCAAGAAATGATTCACCACAAATATTATTGATATAATCTAATGTGTAAGGTCTATTAGGATGACGAGATAGTTGAACTTTTTGCCAAGCAGATAAATTACCATAAACATCCTTTTTGGCATCAGCTAGCTTTTTTTGAAGAAGATTATAAGTCTTAGTGATATCAACATCACTTTCATTCTCGATTGACTTACACTTATCAATTTGATCTAAAATTTCTTTAATAGGAACTTCAAATTCTAAAAACTCCATAGCTAAAATTTATGTAAATATAGTTTAATTATGTAATCTATCTAATTGCTTTTTTTAATAAAAATAGAGCAATTGTAAGGAATACTAAAAGTATACCCCATGAAGCTATTGCAGGAGGAAAATTAGATTTTATGACTAAGACACTGAATATTTTGTCTAAGAATATAAACAAGAAACCTAGAGAAACTCCAATAGCAAGATTACTTCCAGTTCCACCTCTTCTTTTGAAAGAGGAAACAGAGATTGCTATCAAGGTTAATATAAAACAAGATAGTGGTATTGTGTATCTTTTGTGGCGGACAAGCAAATGAGAATTAATTAGAGGGGAACCTGCTCTTTTTTCATACCTAATCAACTCATCTAACTCAAAAAAATTGAGAGTTTCAGCTACATAGTTTAAAGGGGATAAGTCATCGATATTAAAATCTAATATTGTGTCTTTTCTTGTTACTTTTTTTATAATTTCCTGTTCACCAACTATAGACCTCTTAACATAATTTGTTAATCTAAAAATAGAATCATCCCATCTTATAGTTGTAGCAGTTATTTTGTGTTTTAATTTATTTCCTTCAAAATTTTCTAGAGTAAAATTGAGTCCTCGTCTCCTCTTAGGATCGTAACTACTAACATATATGTATTCTGTATCATTTATTTGCTTAAATAATCTAGATGTTTTTCTTTTTTCCTCAGATTTAACGTATTCAGAAACAAATTCATTAAAGTTTTGATTGGATTTTGGAACAATAAACATTCCTGCAAAAAGAGCAAAAAATACAATTATAGATGCTGATATAAAGAAGGGCTTAGTAAATCTTTGAAAAGATAGACCTGAAGATAAAATAGCTGTTATTTCAGTGTTATTAGCTAATCTAGATGTGAAAAATATAACTGCTAAAAAAAGAAATACGGGATAAAGCTGACTTCCAAAGTACCATACAAAATCAATGTAATAATTTAAAATTAAATCTGCAGGAACTTCATTTTCTCGAAATTTATCAATCTTCTCTGCAAAATCAACCATTATTCCAATCGGAATAAATAAGCCAAACATTACAAAAAAAGTGCTGAGATATTTCTTGATTATATACTTATCTATAATCTTCATTAAATCAAAATTAGTAAAGTAATTAACATCATAAATAGATTGTTAATTATTTCTATATAATTTATGATAAAAAGAATTTAAAGAGTTTTGTATCTCATATGTTTAATTATACATTTACCATTATATGACTGAAGATTTAGATAAGTTGGTTTCTCAAGTTCGAAGAGATATTTTAAGAATGGTTCATACAGTAAATTCAGGTCATCCAGGTGGATCTCTTGGTTGTGTTGAATTTTTTGTCACACTTTATAAAAGAGTTTTAGAAACTGAAAGTAATAGTAACTCAAAAGATATATTCATTCTTTCTAATGGTCATATATCACCAGTATATTATAGCACACTTGCTAGATGTGGTTATTTTGATATAAAAGAACTAAACACTTTTAGGAAAATTAATTCTAGACTTCAAGGACATCCAACCAACCATGATGGTTTACCAGGTATAAATATTTCTTCCGGCTCACTTGGACAAGGTGTTTCCGTTGGACTTGGAATTGCACTATCAAAAAAAATTAATAATGATCCTTCACTAGTTTATGTGTTAACTGGAGATGGTGAGCTTCAAGAAGGTCAAAATTGGGAAGCTTTTATGTATGCATCAGCAAACAAAGTTGATAATATAATAGTTACTGTTGATTACAATGGACAACAAATAGATGGTTCAACTGAGGATGTATTAGATATAGGGAACTTAAAAGAAAAGTTTAAATCTTTTGGATGGGAAGTCCTAGAAGTTGATAATGGAAATTCTTTAGATAAAATCTATGAAGCTTTAAAAATTGCAAAAGAAAGCTCTAAAAAGGGTAAACCTATTGCAATTCTAATGAAAACAGTAATGGGAAATGGTGTTGATTTTATGATGCATACACATGAATGGCACGGGAAAGCCCCTAATGATGATCAATTAGAAATTGCCCTTAATCAAAATCCTGAAACTTTAGGTGACTACTAATATGGAAAAATATAAAAATCAAGGAGATAAAGATACTAGATCAGGTTTTGGAGAAGGTTTAACAGAACTTGGAAGATCAAATAAAAATGTTGTAGCATTGTGTGCAGATCTGACAGGTTCTTTGAAGATGAATACTTTTGCTGAAGAAAATCCTGAAAGATTTTTTCAAGCTGGAATTGCAGAAGCCAATATGATTGGACTAGCTGCTGGACTTGCTACAGGAGGTAAAATTCCATTTACTGGAACATTTGCTAACTTTTCAACTGGTAGAGTATATGATCAAATAAGACAGTCAGTTGCTTATTCTAATAAAAATGTCAAGATATGTGCTTCTCATGCAGGTATTACATTAGGAGAAGATGGTGCTACACATCAAATTCTTGAAGACATTGGTTTAATGAAAATGTTACCAGGCATGACAGTAATAAATACTTGTGACTTTAATCAAACCAAATCTGCAACCATTGAGATTTCTAATTTTGATGGTCCTGTCTATTTAAGATTTGGAAGGCCTAAAGTTGCAAACTTTACAGATGTGTCTCAAAAATTTGAAATTGGGAAAGGTTTGAAGTTAAAAGAGGGTTCAGATGTTACTATTGTAGCTACAGGACATCTTGTATGGGAAGCTTTAAAGGCATCAGAGAGCTTATCTGAAAAAGGAATAAATTCTGAAATAATAAATATTCATACAATTAAACCTTTAGATGAAGATATTATTTTGGAATCAGTTTCTAAAACTGGATGTGTTGTATCAGCTGAAGAACACAATATTTTTGGTGGACTAGGTGAAAGTATCTCTAGATTACTAACTACAAAAATGCCAGTTCCACAGGAGTTTGTTGGTACTAAAGATACCTTTGGTGAGTCAGGAACTCCATTAGAACTTATGGATAAATATGGGTTGAACAGTTCTTCAATTTTTGAATCAGCAGTTAAGGTGCTTAAAAGAAAATAATGAGTGGCACACTTATTGCACTTTATGAAGCATGAGATATATATTAATATTAATTATACTTTTTTCCTCTAATTTATTTGCCCAAGGTAATTTAGGTGTAACTTTTGGCTTGAATGATGATAACTTTGGAACTATTGAAAACATAAGTAATAAAATTGATAATTATAATCTTGATATCAAAAATTCAACAGGTTTTCAATTTGGAGTTTTTACAGAAATTGATTTAATTACTTTCTACATTAGACCAGAGCTAAATCTTATTTTTTCAAAATCTAAAAATGCCACTGCATATGAGGGAAACTCTATATTAGATCAATCTATTAATATAGCAGAACATTCATATAAATCAACTGATATTCAGGTGCCTGTCATATTTGGTTATAAAATTTTAGGTCCAATAAGTGTTTTTGCAGGTCCTGCATTTAAATATAGCCTCTCTAACTCCAGTAATAAATTTGATTTAGAAGATATAAAAGATAAATATACTTTGAGTTTACTTCTTGGATCAAGAGTTAAATTTAGATCTTTGAGCCTGGGATTAAGATATGAAAGAGGTCTTAACAATAAAGAGTTATTAATTATTAATGCTAATGGAGTTAATCTTGAAAATTCTAATGTTGATATAACCACAAACAAATTATCATTAAATGTATCTTATGATATACCTTATGGCTTATTTAAGAAGAAAAACAACTAGTTGTCAGGATCTAAATAGTCAGGAATCCCGTCATTATTGGAATCATCTATAATAGAATCGTTGTTCTTGTCTAATTCATTTACTGTAAGTACACCATCACCATCATCATCCACATCATACATGTTCCATAGATTGTCACCATCAGTATCATCTCCAAATGGCTTATTATCGCCATCAATATCTTCAAAAATTGATAATATCCCATCATTATCATGATCTGTGTCAGTGTGAGTCATTAGTTTTACAGAAAATATTAGAGGTGAATATTCAGGTATACCAGAGCTTGTATTTTCAAAATAGCCAATTCCTGAAGGAATAAAAAACAGACCAACACCAAAAGAATTATATTCAATTGTTCCATTTGAATTTTCAGAGTATTTACCAGTTCTAAGTTCTGAAACTCCCTCTCTAAAACCTTGAAGAGAATTAGCTAAATCAATCCAAATAGGAAACTTACGACTATCGAAAGAACTACCATCAGTAAGCATTCCATTATAAGAAACGTAAACCGAGTCAGCAACTGAAGGTCTTCTATTAGAACCTTCACGAGCTATAATGTAATATAAATTATGAGAAGTTGTTTGACC
>Ga0315322_10004874_pt1 | contig 10293 bp, 5 predicted proteins | sample M110021515metaG_FD_203461 | JGI IMG/M metagenome (GOLD analysis project Ga0315322, IMG submission 203461) | Ammonia-oxidizing marine archaeal communities from Monterey Bay, California, United States - M1 100m 21515 | ecosystem: Environmental > Aquatic > Marine > Intertidal zone | place: USA... | reverse complement strand
CACAGCGCGCGCCAGGATAGCGATTCCAATACCAGGTGCCGCCAACATCATCACCCTGCTCATAGATACGAGCTGTCAGCCCAAGCCCTCTAAGACGATGCAGCATGTAAAGTCCTGCAAATCCAGCACCGACGATGACTGCATCAAAAGATTCTTCCGTATTCATGGGCGTATCCAGCTCTGTCAAAACAACCGTTCAAGGAAACCATTACCCTAACGAAGATAAAAGAAGCCGCGTTTGATATCAACTCCTAGTTACACAATTGATACCTCATGACAAGCCCAGTAAAGACACCATAAAAAACGCTCACCTTACTAAATCCAGAGCACATTATTTCAATATCAGTAGCGCATTGGATGACGACAACTTATAATTTCACCATGAGAATTTGTAGCTTATTAAACGCATTCAAAACCACGAGAGACTACCACCAGGATAAAGCGCTAAAGCCAGTTGCCCAGCGGGTATTACCATCCGATAACCAACAGGCTAGTGCCATGCTGAACGCCGCTCACCGGCTTAAACTTGTGATGCTCTTCTGCATGATGGGAACAGCTATTGACAGTTCCGTGGCCGAACCAGCAGAAGCAGTGACCAGGTTCAGTTTCTCAACACAGACCCGGCAACGGATGGCAGAGCTACCCGATAAATATCAGAATTTTCTGCTCAGTGATCGCATTTTATTCTCCAGTTTACCCCGCGCTGAGCTCATCGAACTACTGGAAGGCAAATCTGCACAGCAACTCGAAGAAATCATACAGGAGCTGATCTGGCTGGATAGTAAACTATCCATAAGAACAACACCTGATAGTGGAAGGGCGCCCGCTGATAGCAATCAAGTCGATCAGCAAAACCTCGATCAGATCAATGACTTGCTAGACAGTTTTATAACCGACTAAACCGTCTCTGCTTTAGCTGAGCGACCCATCCTGGTCTGGTAATAATTAACTACCTCGCGCTTAAGCCCGTTCAATCGCTGCGGCAGAATCAACATCAGGGGCGTCATTAACAAGGTCAGTAAAGTGGCGAAGGTTAAGCCATAGACAATACTGCTTGCCAGCTTAACCCAGTAGGCGGAAACGTGTCCCCCATGGACTATGGTCCGATTAATCAGATCAATACTGACGTTGCTTGCCAGCGGAAGTAACCCCAGGATAGTCGTCGCTGTAGTCAAAAAGACAGGCCGCAGCCTTTGTGCTCCGGTCCTGACAATCACTTCTCTCAGGGGCATGCGAGGGTTATCCCTGCGTAGCACATTATAGGTATCGATCAACACGATATTATTATTGACGACAATTCCTGCGAGCGCGACGATACCAATTCCGGTCAGTATGGTACTAAAAGTCTGGTCAAAGGCGAGCAGCCCGAGTAATACCCCGGCAGTTGACATAATCACTGCAGAAAGAATCATAAACGCCTGATAAAAACTATTGAACTGCGTGACCAAGAGCACAAACATCAATAGCAGCGCCATCACAAACGCGAAGCCTACAAACCGCATCGATTCATCCTGTTCTTCCGCCGCACCTCGAAAGTTGACCCGCACTGCCCCGAAATTCTGCCGATCAATCCACGCCTGGATTTCAGTCACCTTGCTATCCGCAATAATTCCGGGAAGTACGTTTGCCCTTAGCGTCATCACGTAGTTACCATCAACCCTAACGATCGTATCCAGCTTCGATTTAGCTCGCCTGTCAACAAAATGACTGATAGGTACTGCCCCCAGGGGAGACGACACCCTGAGCTGGTCGAGCATCTGTAGATTTCGCTCTGCCTTAGGATATCTGAGCCTGATTTCGACTTCTTCTACTGCATCATCAGGCCTGTATTCACCCAAATATAGCCCATTTGTGATCAGTTGTACGGCACTACCTACTTCACTTACACTGACATTGAACTCCGCTGCTTTAGCTCGATCGACAACCAATTCCCATTCAATGCCCGGCAGAACTCGGGTATCCTCGACATCGCGCAGGTCTTGCTGTTTATCCAGGTAATTTCTTATCTGTTCCACCACCGGCTCGAGGTTATTTCTGAATTTTGATGCCACCTGAATCTGGATATCTTTACCAACACTGGGGCCATATTCCTGTTCAGCTATCTCGGTATTAATACCCACCAGGTCCTGCAGCCGCAGCCGTGCCTCCGCAAGAATTTCAGTACTGTTGGTACCGTGGCTGCGCGCATTTTCAAAATCCATGAACACCGTGCCAATCAGGTCAACTGGCGCACTACCCCGACCAAATATACTGGCACCACCGCCGGTTCTGGTGCTGGTAAAATAAGTATCGACGCCCTTCAAAGGCATAAGGGCCTGCTCCGCCTCCAAGACGTAATCACGAATTTCAGCTTTTGAAAAATTACCCCTGGCACTGACATTAACCCTGCCATAAGAAGGCTCAGTGTCAGTAAAAAATATATAGCCCGCGCCATACTCACCATAAACCCTGAATATCAACACCAGAACCATCAAGGTCCCAAAAATCACAGTAATCGGATATTTCAACAGCCAATCCAGTAAACTGACGTATCGCCCTGTCAAACCCGGCACCTCGTTAAGGTTGCCGTGTTCAAGCCTTGCCAGGTGATCGCGTTGCGACGAATCCAGCGAACCTGCCTTGCCAAATAAAGAACCTAGGGTCGGACCAAATACCAGCGCGTAAAGGAGAGAGCCACTGAGCACTGCAAAGACCGTGATAGGAAGGTACATCATGAACTGACCTGACACACCAGGCCAGAACAACAAAGGCAGGAAGGCTGCCAGCGTGGTCGCTGTACTCGCCAGGACCGGCCATAACATGCGCTGCGCTGAAACAAGATATGCCTGGCCACGGTTCATGCCTTCAACCATTTTCCGATCTGCAAACTCAACCACGACAATAGCGCCATCAATGAGCATACCAAGACCAAGCAACATGCCGAACATCACCATAAAGTTAAATGATAGGCCCATCAGCTGCAGAACCATCAAGCCAAACAGAAAAGACGCAGGGACAGCCAGGCCAACTAAGATACCAGAGCGTAATCCAAGTGTTGCAACGACCAGAGTCATTACCAGGGCCATCGCTGTGACAATATTCCCTTGTAGTTCTGTGACCTGCTGCTTGGCAAAAGGGGCTTGATCCTGGCTGTATATAATATCAATCTCAGATGGGTAATCAGCTGTCAAATTTTTAACTACTCGCCTGACTTTTTCGTTCATATTAATGATATTCATACCAGGTCGGCGTAATACTTCTACTGTTATCGCCGGTGTACCATTAACTCGTGTATAAGTTTGACGGTCCTTAAAGGTACGCCTGATCTCTGCTACTTTATCGAGGGTAACAACGGTATCACCGCTGGCTTTTATGGGTAGTCCAAATACATCACTGCGGGTCTCTATTAATCCCGGCACCTTAACAGAGAATCGACCTTGGCCAGTATCCATGGCACCGGCAGCAATTAATCGATTATTGTTTCTCACAGCACTGAACATCTCCTGCTGGGAAATCTGATAATACTCCAATTGAATCGGATCTATCACCGCTTCAAGCAGTTCCTCTCTATGACCCGAAAGCCGAGCCTCAAGCACTTCCGTCAGGCTTTCCAAATCGTACTTTAACTCGACCGCTCGGGCATACAACACTCGCTCAGGAACGACATTCGACGCCAGACTAATAGCCAGAACAGGTTGCTCGGACATAGTAATAGCTTTGATAATAGGCTCTTCAGTGGTAGCAGGAATCTCAGCCTGGGCGCGATCTACGGCGGCCCTAACCTCAGCTATGGCCGTATCTGAGTCAAAATCGATATCGAACTCTAAGATCAGGTTAGCAGCGCCTTCCTGGGAGGTCGCTGTCACTTCCTCTATGCCCTCCAGCGCCCGCACCTCAGATTCAATGGGCCGAACTATCAATCGATCCGCATCTTCTGGAGATATGCCAGGATGGGGTATTAGAATCATGACAATCGGTATCGTGATATCAGGATCAGCTTCGACCGTAATCGTTGACCTGGCCACCACACCAGCGATGATAATCATCATCAGAATACATAAGGTCGTCTTATAGTTGTGTAGTGCAACTGCCGGGAGCTGTTTCACTCGGCGCCACCCATCAAACCACTCGCGGCCTCAGAATCATCAAACACCGCTATGACCCGCTGGCCCGGGAAAACCATTTCCTGGCCGAGGGTAATCAGATTAATCGAATTGGGAAGACCAGCCAGCCATACCCCATCCTGAGTATCCTTCGCTATTTCAACAGCCAGGAACTCGACGATACTTTCCTCGTTGACGATTTTTACTCCCACCACACCGGCATCATCCAGGGAAAGAAGCGCTGGCGAAGCTTTATGGGCCATCAATCTAGGCCCAGGTAAAGACAACTGAGCTGATAAGCCATCCCGTAGTTTGAAATCATGATTGTCGATCTGAACTTCTATGCGATAGGTACGAGTACTTGTTTCTGAAGCATGGCTTATATAGCTGATCATGCCTGAGTGCACCTCACCATTGGCAAAAACGGCGGTTGCTGCACCACCTAATTCCAATCCAGATAGCTCGTTCTGGGTTACAGAGGCTACCACCAGCATCGGATCGGGGTCGAGGATTTCAGCACAAATTTCGCCACGCTGCAGAAAATCACCGATATCCACTGGTCTCACCTGAACGATGCCATCGAAAGGCGCCAAAATTCGCAGATCAGCCAGCGCCAACTGCCGTCGTTTATACTCGGACTGCGCTTTCATCAGGTTTGCTTTAGCCGAAGCAATCTCTACCTTTCCTTGAAAGCCTTGTTTGGATAGTTTTAGAATACCTTCATAATTAAGCTGCCGGTAGTCCACCGTTGCCTTGGCTTCTGCCAACTGTTCCTGTCGGTCCTCGCTGGAAATCTTACAGAGCAAATCTCCTCTGCCAACTAACTCACCTTTATCCCGTGGCAGGACAATGACCTTCCCACTGACCTCAGCCCTGACCTTGACACTGCGCTTAGCCTGGCTCTTGCCACTGGCTACAATCTGTATCTCAGTGGCCTGGGCACGCGACCTAACCGCCCTAACTCGAATCATTGCGGAATCTATTTTCTCGGCTTCAATAACAGGTTCAGGTTCTGATATCAGGAATTGCCCGGATATTAACCAAGCCAGTAAAACGAAGCTGATTACAGCTGCTAAAAGCTTCGATGCGTTCATTATTTTCCACCACTTAAAAGACGCGCGGATTATAGCCTAATCAGCAACAGTTTTAGGTTATGGTTAACAATCACCGGGGCGCATAATACCCCCTTAAGTTTAATCCACCTGCAGGCATACAACCCTAACCTGTAAATATTACCGTCAAATAGCCGGCACATGAGCTTCAAGCACCGCCAGCGAACCAATGTGCCGGAAAAAGCCCCTTAGGAAGCCCCAATAAGATGGAGCTTGTATGTACGGTTCACTTCTAGTTAGGATGAAGGTTGATACGCCCTACCCTAAAAGGAAACAATAATCAGCAACCCTATCGATAGATTTGAATCTGTTTTCCGTAGTGCCGACAAACCACAATTTCGCTATCAGCCTCCCAATGTTGGCAGCATTTTAGTGCTCACAGATGCCGCAAATACCAGTAGCAACTTCCAAGACAGGGTGTCGAGTTTCTTGTCCAGTGCCGATCTTGGCCAGACACCGGAATTCAGGCTGTCAAACACCCTATCTCCAGCCACGAAATCGGATTTGCTGAACCTAATAGAAGCTGATCAGGCTGATCTCGTGGTCACGCACAGGCATCTGTATGAGACATTTACAGACCCACATCTGGGGCTAGGGACCTACCCGGAAACCTTACTGCAATCTTCAACTCGACCTCTGCTCATTCTGCCCCACTACCTCGATCCAGGGTTTCTGCCGGCAACCGAAAAGCTGGAAGATGTACTGGTCATCTCTGATCATTTTTCAAACAGCGATGAATTAATCAACTGGTCTGCCAAATTTGTCTCAGATTCTGGCTCACTCTGGTTAACCCACGTTGAATCTGAGTTGGGCTTTAATCGTTATATGAAAGCAATCGAACGGATCCCTGAATTAGATACTGACATAGCTCGTACCACGCTTCGCCGGGAACTGCTGCACGAGTCCAACAGTTATATCCACAACTGCAAGCAACAACTATCGAGAAGCAACCCTGCACTCGCTGTTGAAGTCCTGGCCTGCATGGGACACCCACTCAATAGCTACCGACAATGGCTCAGTGAAGAAAAGCATGAAATGCTGGTCATTCCAGCATTAGGAGATGATGCCTTCCAGCAACGCGCACTGGCCAATCACCTCGCCGAGGAATTCCCGCAGATTGCCCTACTTTTAGTGTGAGCATGAAAAGGTACTAACATGAAAGGAAAACCAGCAATTTTGCTCGCTTGTATCTGTCTTCAAGCACCGACATTACACGCCTCCGAGGTCAATCACGCTGCCAGCGCTGCAACCACTTTTATCTTTATGGGTATTCTTGCAGCCATGATTCTCTGCCTGGCCCTGGAAGAGAAATTACACGCAAAAAAATCCCTGATAACCGGCTGTTTCGCAATGCTGTCACTACTGACAGCCACCGCCCTCGACCTGCTGCCATTCGGACCGGTCGTTAACGTCTTCGGTGAAGCCATGCAGCTACCTGTCTATATCCCAGCGGTTGACTGGGAAGTCATTGCGATCATCGTCGGTGCCAGTATATTCGTTGATGTCACCTCTAAATCAGGACTTTTTTCCTGGATAGCAATCAAGCTCACCAAAGCATCCACAGGTGACCCGTTTAAACTACTGATGTTCTATGGCGCCATGACCGTGCTGTTCTCAGCGGTCCTTAACAACGTAACAGCTATGATCATCATCGGTTCTCTCACCGGAGTATCACTTAAGAAACTGGGCCATAATGACAAATTACTAGGCTTCCTCCTGATAGAAGGCTTACTCACTAATATTGGCGGACTGCTAACACTAATCAGTTCGGTTCCCAATATTATTGTCGGTAACCTGGCCGGTATTGCCTTCATTGATTTTTTCCTGTATTCCGCTCCTTATGTGCTCATTGCCACTGCCTTAACGCTGTGGCTGGGTGCAACCCTGTTCGGTATTAAGCGCCTAAGCAATGAAACCGAACGCATTGAAGCTGCTGAGCAGGTCAGTAGTTTTGATGAAAATGATGGTATTGCAGCCAAGCCAGTATTTATCTATAGCATTGTCCTGTTTGTATTTCTGATACTGGCTTTTTCACTACAATCAGTGATCCCCCTTTTAGATCAGCTTGGCATGGGTTTTGTTGCTCTTCTATTTGCTTTTATTGCCTTGCTTAGATTCCGACACGATGTCAACGAGTTCTATGCCAACATCGACTGGGACCTGATTTTCTTCTTTGTTACCCTGTTTATGGTAATCAACGTAATGGAACATGCCGGCGTACTCAATGCGATCGGTGGTGGTATCGTCCTGCTGACAGAGCTTGGCCCTCGCGCTGGCCCACTCGCACTACTCTGGTCCTCGGCCATTGCCAGTTCAATTACGGACAATATCCCGCTGGCCGCCATGCTCGGTAAGATCCTTTTTCAGCTCGGCGAACAGACGACTAACGCCCACTGGTGGAGTGTTATATTCGGTTCGAATCTTGGCGGCAATATAACGCCAATAGGGTCGGCCTCAACCGTCGTTGCCGTCACGGTGCTGCATAAATTCGGCATTCCTCTGTCATTCCTAGGCTTCGTCACTAAAGCATTCGTTTTCGCCCTAGCCCAACTCATATTAGCTACCGGATATATCATCCTGATGTCTACTTAGCAGTCAGCGACGTCCGAGGCCTATTAACCGTAATCAGCGCTCATTCTACCCAAGTGGCCACCACCTACTATTCTGTCTTGCATCCTGATAGGGTATCTCAACTCTAGGCAATCAATCTAAAAAATGCCTGTTTACGCTATCCTGACATCAGTTGAATGAATCATAAACTTGAGAGGTCTTGACGTGTTTACCTATACCCGCCTGCCCATCTGCCTGATTATAACCGCACTGCTCATGTCGGCCGGTTTTAAACCGAAAACTGAGCCAGCGCCGGCCACTGCCTTAACGACCTCGGAAGGGTTTTTTCATGTCGTAAAAGACCAAGCCAATGGCCGCATATTGCTCGACATACCCAAGTCTTCAAAGTCCTTTATCTTGCAGTTAAGCCTGCCAAGGGGGCTTGGCTCCAATGATATTGGCCTGGATCGGGGTCGACTGGGTGATACCAAACTGGTCTATTTCAAGCGCCTTGGGAAAAAAGTACTTCTGACCCAAACGAATACTGATTTCAGAGCTAACTCTGCATTCCAGGCCGAGAAGGATGCAGTCACTGAAGCTTTTGCAAGCTCTGTCCTATGGGGGTTCCAGGTCGAGTCTGAAACAAAGCAAACCTATCGCATAGACTACACTGAATATCTATTATCAGATAGCTATGGTATTGGTCGTATCCTGGAAGACGCCGAACAAGGCCAGTATTCCATCAATTCTGAACGTTCCGCTGCATTGCTTGCCCAGGTTGGTAACTTCCCAGACAACACCGAACTCGAGGCAATCATCACCCTCACAGGCAATGCCCAAGCCAACGAAATTCGACAAGTTGCGCCAGACAGTTCGGCGATCAGTGTGCAGGTCCATCACTCCCTGATCCGTTTACCCGATGATGGCTACCAAAACCGGTTGTTTCATCCCAGAAGCGGTTATTTCCCATTTTCCTACCTGGATTACGCAGCACCATTATCGGAACCTTTAAAAAAACAGTTCATCTCGACGCACCGGCTATCGCCGGATATACCACTGACTTACTATCTGGATCCTGGCGTGCCCGAACCCATCAGGTCTGCGCTCATGGAAGGGGCTAGTTGGTGGGATAGCGCTTTCAAGGCAGCGGGCCATTCTGCGGGGTTCGCTATTGAGCTGCTGCCCCCTGATGCGGATCCCATGGACATTCGTTACAACATTATTCAATGGGTACATCGTCGCACCCGAGGCTGGAGTTACGGCATGTCTGTTCGTGACCCACGAACAGGAGAAATTCTCAAAGGCCAAGTCACCCTGGGTTCACTGAGAATCCGGCAGGACATGCTTATAGCCGAGGGTTTACTGTCTCCCTATACCGAATCAGAAACTGAACAGGCAGCGCGCGAACCGGTACAGGAAATGGCCCTGGCACGAATTCGTCAACTATCTGCTCACGAAATCGGACATACGCTGGGTTTAGCCCATAATTATAGCGCCAGCCGCCAGGGAAGATCCTCCGTCATGGACTATCCACACCCCTTACTTAAAATCCAGGCGAACAAAATTGACCTTACCGACGCTTATGCCACAGGTATTGGCAAATGGGATAAACAGGCAATCCTTTACGGTTATGGAGATTTATCGGGATTTAGCCAAACCGATTATTTAAACCAACATCTAGCCTCCAGCAAGGCCCAAAAACTCAGCTTCATCACCGACCGTGATGCCAGAGCCATGGCGGGTGCTCACAGTGACGCCCATCTCTGGGATTCAGGTAAGGATATTGTCGAGGAACTGCACAATACACTGGATGTAAGACAAATCGCACTGCACAACCTCGGCGAAAATTCAATCACCGACAATACTCCGCATTCAGAAATAGAAAATGTCCTGGTGCCTATTTATTACCTGCATCGCTACCAAGCAGAAGCAGTAACCAAGTTGATTGGCGGTAGTCATTACCAGTATTCAACCAAAGGCGACGTGACAATTGCGCCCCTCGTTGCGGTCGAGGGTGCCAGGCAAGCTGCGGCCCTGGCTGCATTGTATCGGAGTATATCAGTGGAGACGCTGCTGATACCGACGCACCTGGTCAGCCAGATACCACCAAAAGCCTTTGGCTACAACCGTAACCGGGAGAGTGCACCCAGTCTGCAACTACCTCTGCTTGACCCACTGACTATGGCGGAAGCCACTGTCAGCACAACATTAAGATTACTACTGCATCCAGATCGACTGGCCCGGGTGATCCAGCAATCAACCAACGACTCAGACGTTCCTGGTATCAACCATATTCTTGAGGGTCTCATCAAGGCCAGTGTGCTTTTACCGCCCCTGGACGGGCAGCCTGAACTGGTTCGACAGCGACTCTCCCTGATCGTACTCGAACACCTGTTGAGTCTCGCCTATAGCCAGCAGCAGACGCCTGAAGTCACGGCAGAATCGCGCAGCATCATTAAATCACTTGAACGTCAATTGGCGCGAAGAAAGTCTTCCCACCACCGTTTCCTACTTGACCTAGTCAGAAGTACGATTTCCCAAGGAAACTA
>Ga0315322_10004873_pt1 | contig 10293 bp, 9 predicted proteins | sample M110021515metaG_FD_203461 | JGI IMG/M metagenome (GOLD analysis project Ga0315322, IMG submission 203461) | Ammonia-oxidizing marine archaeal communities from Monterey Bay, California, United States - M1 100m 21515 | ecosystem: Environmental > Aquatic > Marine > Intertidal zone | place: USA... | reverse complement strand
CAATTCTTTTTTAGTGCAAGAGTAATTATCCAATGGTTTTACACGGAACGTGAGGCAAAAGTAATTACACCAACAATTTATTGGATATTAAGTCTAAGTGCTTCACTCCTATTCTTTATGTATGGATATTTTAGAGATGATTTCGCTATTATGTTTGGACAATTTATTGGATATTATATCTACATAAGAAATTTACAAATACAAAAAAAATGGATAAATTTTAATTTAATTATTAGACAAATCCTATTATTATTACCAATTATAATTTGTATTGAAAGGGCGTGGAATTCTAATTTCTTTAACCTTGAATCTCTTTTTTATAATCCAGACATACCTCAGTGGCTATTATATCTCGGAATAATTTCACAAATTACATTTACTTTTAGATACGTGTATCAGTGGATGTCTTCTGAAATTTTAAAAAAATCTCATCTACCATTAGGATTTTGGATCATCAGTATACTAGGAGCTGTTTTAATAATTACATATTCTATTTTTAGACTAGATCCTGTTTTATTTATTAGTCATGTTGCAGGAATTTTTATGTATTCTAGAAATATTTATTTCATATATATTAACAGAAATATAAAGACATCAGATTAATAATTATCTACGTTAATTATTACACTAACAGAAGAATAAGATGAAATCGAGTGTAATTTATCTTTAGATTTATTAATAAAACTCTTTGTTGCAATTAAAGATTGATCTAAGGGGATTTTTATAAGAATATTTTTTTGATATTTATTTCTAACTCTATTAATATGAGGGAATTCTGGCCCTAACACATTCCCTTTAAGAACATGAGTTAAGTTCTTAGCTAACCAAGCTGCGGATTCATTAACAAGAGTGAAATTCCTGTGTTTTAAAGTTATTTTAATCAATTTATAAAATGGAGGGTACTTAAATTCTTTTCTTTCTTTAATCTGATTATTAAACATCGATTCATAATCATTTGAAATAATCTGATTAAAGATATCATTCGAAGAATTAAATGTTTGAATTAATACTTTACCCCTTTCTTTTGACCTACCTGATCTGCCTGCAACTTGCTGAATTAATTGGTAACATCTCTCATATGCTCTAAAATCAGGAAAATTCAGTGCATTATCTACATTTAATACTCCTACTAACTTTACATTTTTAAAATCTAAACCTTTAGTGACCATTTGTGTTCCAATTAAAATATCAAATTCATTTTTCTCAAAAGATGATATAATGTTATTAAAACTATTTTTCCCTCTTGTTGTATCATAATCTAATCTTTTAACTCTATAGTTTGGAAACAGCTCACTTATCTCTAGTTCCACCTGTTGAGTTCCAAATCCCTTGGAAACTATATTCTTATTTAAACATGAAGGACATGCGTGAATTAAATCAGTATTATAACCGCAATAATGACAACGCAATGATTTATTGTTATAATGATAGGTTAAGCTAACATCGCAGTTCACACATCTAGGAGAATAACCGCACTTATTACACTCAATAATTGGAGAGAAACCCCTTCTATTTTGAAACAGTATAACTTGTTTTTTTTCATTAACAGTTTTGCTGATTTGTTCAAGAAGGTCATCACTAAAAATACCAACCATTTTTCCTTCTTTATATTTTTCTCTAATATTAACTAGTTCTATAAATGGTAATTGTAAATTATTATATCTTTCATCTAAACTCACCAAATCGTATTTGTTTAATACAGCTGCGTTGTAATAACTTTCTATACTTGGTGTAGCAGATCCAAGCAAAACATTAGACTTAAACTGTTTTGACAACACAATTGACGAATCTCTTGCATGGTATCTAGGTGAAGGCTCATGTTGCTTATAGGACTGCTCATGTTCTTCATCAATAATTATTAATTTTAAATTACTAAATGGCAAAAGCAAAGATGACCTTGCTCCTATTATTAGTTGTGGTTTTTTTGAGTCTAGAACTTTATTCCATATCTCTACCCTTTGATTAATTGAAAATCTAGAGTGATAAACTATTAATTCTTCAGAAAAAACCTGGGATAACCTACTAACTAATTGAGTAGTTAATGCAATTTCTGGAACTAAGTATAAAACCTTTACTCCTTTTTTCAAGATAGATTGGATTATTTTGATATATATTTCTGTTTTTCCAGATGATGTTACTCCATTGAACAATACAGTTTTATTTCTATTAAATGAATCTAAAATTTTATTATATGCAGTATTCTGGCCTTTACTTAATTTAATTTCTTTACTAACATTAATCTTAGAATTTTGAATTCTATCTATCTGAATATAAGACTCTTTAAATACACCTCTATCAATCATTTTTTTAATAATAGCTGTTGAAGCTTTAGCAATATTTTTTAAATCTGAAATCTCTATTAAATCATTTTTATTATTATGATCTAAAAAATAGTTCAATACTTCTAGCTGTTTTGGTGAGCGTTTTAAACTTATTTTTAAATCATCAACAGCATCTTTAGTAATAAATGATTCTGAAAGATTTAAACACCTTGAAAATTTTGGTTTGTATTTAGAATATAGACTCTCATTTATAGCTATCAGGTTTTTCTCACTTAGTGAATCTAAATGATTAAAAATATTTTTCTTGTTTAAAATGTTTGTAATCTCATTTATTTTTAATGGAGATTGAGTTTCTAAAGCTTGCATAATTAGAAACTCTTGATCATCCAAATCATCTTGATTTATGTTTGATGTATCCAGCTTAGAAATTGATGTTTCACTTTCTAATAGCAAAATACTAGGAATAGCTGCTCTTAGGACCTCACCTATTGAACACATATAGTATTTTGAAATCCATTCCCAAAATTTTAATTGCTCTTCATTTACTAATGGTTTGTTGTCAATGATTTGAAAAATAGATTTAACCTCATAACTAGTAGGCAAATTGTTATGTATTGAAAACACTATAGAAGTATATATCTTTTTTCTTCCAAAAGGAACTGCGACTCTCATACCTTTTTTTAAAAAAGAAAATTCATCCTCATTGATTTCATAAGTAAATAATTGATTAACAGGAATAGGAAGAATAACGTCTATAAAATAATTCATTTTAACACTTTAAAAAAATATCATTTTTGAAATAAAAAATACTAATTTACTTATACATAAAATATAGTACTTTTATAAATATTTTACAATATAAGTTTATATAATGAAGATCAAATGTATAGCTATAGGAAAAACTAAGAGTCAAGATTTTTTAAGTCTAATTAAATCTTATATAAGTAAAATAAAACATTATATAAGTTTTGAATTTATAATCATAAATGAAATAAAATCAATTAAAAATAAAAGCATTCAAAAAAAACAAGAAGCTGAAGCAATATTAAAAAATATTAAGGTTGATAGTCATATAATCCTTCTTGATGAAAATGGGAAAGAACTAAGCTCTATTTCTTTTTCGAAGTTCATACAACATCACCTTAATTCTAGTAAAAAAGAAATTATTTTTATAATAGGAGGAGCATATGGTTTCTCAGATAAATTATTAGAAAGAGCTAATGAAAAAATTTCATTATCAAAAATGACTTTTTCCCACCAAATGGTAAGAATTATATTTTTAGAACAGCTCTATAGAAGTTTTACTATCTTAAAAAATGAACCTTATCACAATAATTAAATGAAATTAGTATTCGCTACAAATAACCTAAATAAACTACAAGAAGTAAGCAGCATGATTAGTAATCAAATAAAAATTATTAGTCTAAAAGATATTTCATGCAATGAAGATATAATTGAAAGTGAAAATACAATTAAAGGCAATGCTATTTTAAAAGCCAATTTTATTAAAAATAATTATGGATATGACTGTTTTGCTGATGACACTGGTCTTGAAGTTGATTTTTTAGATGGGAAGCCTGGAGTATATTCTAAAAGGTTTGCTGGTAAAAATTCAACTGACGAATTAAACATGCAAAAGCTAATTATGTGCATGGAGGAAAGTAATAATAGAAGTGCTAGATTTAAAACAGTAATTGCTTTAAATATCAACAATGAATTAACCACTTTCACTGGAATATGTGAGGGGGAAATACTTACAAAAAAAAGAGGCTCTAATGGGTTTGGGTATGACCCAATTTTTTTACCAAAAGGCTATACTAAAACATTTGGAGAAATGGATATGACTGATAAAAATAAAATTGGACATAGATCTAAAGCAGTTAAAAAACTAATTGATTACTTAAACAATTATTGTTAAATAACAGTTAAGCTAGATATTTTATATTCTTTAAATATCAAAGTTTACTATATTTAGCAATATTTTTATTGATGAAAAAAATACTACTATTTATTTTTCTTCTTTTTTGCACCATTTCTTTTTCACAAGAAATAACTACCGTTAAGGGTACAATTCTAAATGCAAACAACAATATGCCTTTAGAGAATGTCAATATTGTTAACCTAAATAAGGTTATTGGTACTGCCACAAATAAAAAGGGTGAATTTGAAATAAGAGTACAAGTAGATGATACACTTCATTTTTCATACCTGGGATTTAAATCAATTAAGGTTAGGGTTACTAATGATTGGGTTAAATATGGAATTAATACTAGTATTGAATTAACTGAGCTTGCTTTAGCACTTGAAGAAGTGGTAGTAAATCAATTAAAACTTACAGGATATCTTGAAATAGACATAAAACAGGTGCCTATCAATAGAAATTTTAGGTACAGTATTTCTGGACTTACAAATGTAGGCTATGAATCTAGTGCAAGACCTACAAGCGCAGCTACAAAGGCATTAAATGCTATTTTTAATCCATTTGATTTCTTACATAAAATATTTGGCAAACAACCAAATGAATTAAGAAAGCTTAGAAAAATGAAAGCTGATAACAAAATAAGAGATCTATTATCCAATAGATTTGATAGAGAAATGCTCCTTGTATTACTTCAGCTTGACAAAGTAGATTTAGACTTATTAATTAGTGAATGTAATTATTCTGATGATTTTATTTCTAAAGCTAATGATCTTCAAATCCTAGACGCTATAAGCGAATGTTATGAAGAATATAAAGTTCTAAATAGAAGCCTTAATAATTAGTTTATATACTCCTGATTTTTAAAACTAGGATTATCCTTAACATCATCATAGAATACAGAAAAAACAACATTTTGATATGGCAATAGCCAAATAAAACCAATACCTAAAGTGAAAATACATAAGATAGATAGTCCAAAAAGTCTTAAGTATATTTTAAAAAGCTTCCATTTATAACCCTTCATCATATTCATACTTTTAACAAGAGCATCATAAGCCCCAATTTCTTTTTCTTCTCCCATAATAAAAAATATCTGTGAGAACATTAATGCGGCAATTACTCCAGGAATTATTAATAAAATAAAACCTACAGCAACAAGAACACCCATCATAAAATAGGCTAGTATCGAATTTGCCCAATTAGTTTTAAAAGGAATAAATAAATTCTCTACTTCAGGGTTATTATCTCTGTAGATTTTTAAAGAAAATATAGTCATTCCAATAGCTAATGGAGGTGAAAAAATAAGAGAAGTAAGATTAGCTCCCCAATCCTGTCCTGCTATTCTCCATCCTACAAGTGCTACAGCTATAGAAATAACCGCAAGAAGTAAGTTTCCAACTACAGCTAAACCCCATTTACCTTTTAATGCAGCAGCTGCTTCTTTCATTATTTTTGAATTCTCCATAAATATTTTGGTTTTTGAAAAGCAAAAGTAATTATTAAATTTAAATAATAACTATCTTTGCCAATTACTTTTATACATAGCTATGTTACCTAATGCACTAAATGCTATTTCTCCAATTGATGGAAGATATTCCGACAAAACAGCTGTGCTCTCAAATTATTTCTCTGAAAAATCACTTATTAAAAACAGAGTATTAGTTGAAATTGAGTATTTCATTTCTCTTTGTGAAATACCACTACCCCAATTAAAATCAATTAAAAAATCTGATTTTAAACAACTAAGAAAAATTTACACAGATTTTTCTGAGAAAGACGCAAAAAAAATAAAAAAAATTGAAAAGAGAACAAATCATGATGTAAAAGCTGTTGAGTATTTTATTAAAAATAAATTTGACAAGCTTAATCTAGGAAAATATAAAGAATTTATTCACTTTGGATTAACTTCTCAAGATATAAATAACACTGCCATTCCTATTAGTCTAAAAGATGCTTTAAATGACGTATACTACCCAGAACTAGAGAAAATTATCTCGTATCTAAATGATTCATCTAAAAAATGGTCAAAAATACCTATGTTAGCAAGAACACATGGCCAGCCAGCTTCTCCAACTAGACTTGGAAAAGAAATTGACGTTTTTACGGTTAGAATTAAAGAACAATTAAAACTATTAAAAGCAATTCCTATTGCAGCAAAATTTGGTGGTGCAACAGGAAATTTTAATGCCCACAACCTAGCATATCCTAAAATTAATTGGAAAACATTTTCTAAAAAATTAATTAATAATAAACTAGGGCTTAAGCACTCTTTTCCAACTACACAAATAGAACACTATGATCATCTAGCAGCTATATTTGATAACGTTAAAAGAATAAATAATATATTAATTGATCTTAACAGAGATTTATGGATATACATCTCTATGGATTATTTTAAACAAAAAATAAAACAGGGTGAAATAGGAAGCTCTGCAATGCCACATAAGGTAAATCCAATTGATTTCGAGAACAGTGAAGGAAATCTAGGAATAGCTAATGCAAATTTTGAACACTTATCATCAAAACTTCCTATATCAAGACTTCAGAGAGATCTTACTGATAGTACAGTCTTAAGAAACATAGGTGTCCCTTTTGCACATACCTTAATTGCTTTTAAATCTACAATTAAAGGACTTAATAAACTGATAGTAAATAAGAATAAAATTTCAAATGATTTAAATACTAACTGGGCAGTGGTTGCAGAAGCTATTCAAACTATTCTAAGAAGAGAGAATTACCCAAATCCATATGAAGCCTTAAAATCTTTAACTAGAGTTAATTCTGATATAACAAAAGAAGTAATTCATGATTTTATAGATAAATTAGATGCTAAAGCAAATATTAAAATAGAATTAAGAAAGATAACTCCAGAAAATTACACTGGAATATAAATTATTGTTGACATGAAACTATTTAATCAGAATAAATCAACATTATATTTAATTATGCTATTTTTTATCTCTACTATTTTATTTGGTTGTTTTGAAGATAGTGATGACAATATAGTATTTGCAAGTGACATAAATGATTTTGTTTGGAAAGGCATGAACGCTACTTATCTCTACAAGCAAAATATAGATGATCTGGCTAATAACAGATTTTCGTCATCAGAAGAATATGCTGATTTTTTAAATCTATTTGAAACTCCAGAGGATCTATTTGAAAGCCTAATTTATCAAAGAGAAACAATAGATAAATTTAGCTTTATAGTAGATGACTATATCGCCCTTCAACAATATTTAAGTGGAATTTCAAATAGTAATGGCATGGAATATGGGTTAAGATACGCCCCTGGTAGTAGCTATGATATTTATGGATATGTCAGATATATTCATCCAAATACTGAGGCAGAAGATAATAATATTCAAAGAGGTCATGTGTTTAATAAAATTAATAATACACCTTTAACAATTGACAATTACTCTGATCTTTTATCTTCTGAAAACTATACAGTTAATTTTGCTAACTACTTAGATCAAAATACTTCGGAAACATCTGATGATCAAATAATATCTAATGACATAAATATTGAACTAAACAAAGTCTCGTATGAAAAAAATCCTATTCATATTTCATCGATAATTGAAGCTCAAAATCAAACTATAGGGTATCTAATGCTTAATAGATTTATTGGAGATTATAATGATGAGCTAATTAGTGTTTTTTCAAATTTTAAAACTAATAATATTAGTGACTTAATTCTAGACCTAAGATATAATCCTGGAGGCTCAGTAAATACATCCATTCTACTATCAAGTTTAATTACTGGACAATTTACTGGTGAAATCATTAGTACAGAACAATGGAATGATGAAATTCAAACCTATTATCTTAATAATGATCCTGAATTTTTAATTAATAGATTTATTGGAAATAGCAATAGTTTAAATTTAAATCGTGTCTTTATTATAACAACTCAAAGTTCAGCATCAGCAAGTGAACTAGTAATAAATTGCTTAGATCCTTATATTGATGTTATTCATATTGGAACTAACACTTATGGAAAATACCAAGCATCAGTTACAATCTATGATTCTGAAAATTTTAATCTTGAGGGGGCAAATCCAAACCACACATATGCACTTCAACCACTTGTTCTAAAAACTTTAAATTCTATAGGAAATACCGATTATTTTAATGGTTTAACTCCAGATATAGTTCTTGAAGAAAATACTGCTAATCTTGGAGTTTTAGGAGATCAAAACGAGCCTCTTCTTGCTCTTGCATTGCAACAAATAACATTGGATAGAAAATTAATTGATTTAATTAGTCCTATTAATCTTATTGATGACAGCAATCAATTTGAATTATTAAAAAAAGAAATGTATATTGATTTAAAGAATGATTTTTTAAAAAAAATAAATGAATAATAAAAAGTTTTCAAATAGAGAAATTGTCATATTATTATTTATAGTTTTTGCTGCTATAATAAGATTAATACCTCATCCTCCTAATTTTGCTCCAATAACTGCAATGGCTCTTTTTGGTGGCTTACATTTTAAAAATAAAAAACTAGCATACGCAATCCCACTTCTAGCAATGATAGTGTCTGATTTATTTCTTGGGTTTTATTCTATATCAATTTTTGTATACACTTCATTTATAGCTATAACATACATAGGGACAATTATAAAAAACATTAATATCTCAAATATATTTTTAAGCAGCCTATTATTTTTTATTATAACTAATTTTGGAGTTTGGATTTTAGGATACCCTATGACTATTGAGGGATTATTAACATGCTTTACTTTAGCACTACCATTCTTTGGATATGCCTTAGCTGGAGACCTGTTTTTTAGTCTACTATTTAAGTACGGTTTTAAAACAGTAGAAAAGAAATATCTAATTCATTCAAATTAATCTTCTAAAAGAGGTTTGTCGATAGCTTCTGAATTAATGTTTAGTTGTGAATTTCCAGATGATATTTTAATTACATCCTTGTCTATCTTTTTAAATTCCTTTGTACTATCATTATAGTGATTTACAGCAGTTCCTAGTGTATTACCTAATTTATCATGATAAGTTTTATAGGCGTTTAAATGGTTCGATAGTTTGTCAACATTCTTTAGTATATCATTAATAGAATCTTCAACTTTTAAATTATGTAGTGCTTTAACCGTTATTTGTAGCATAGGGAATAAACTCATAGGAGAAACTATCATGACTTTTTTTGTATAGGCATATGAGACAAGATCTCTTTGATTAATCTTTAGTGTTCCTACTCTACTATTTAACAAATCCTGATATAGACCATCAGCAGGAATAAACATATATGCATAATCAGTAGTATTCTCATTAGGTCTTATATACTTAGCTGTTTCATCAATTCTACTTTTGATATCAGACTTAAATTTCTTCTCTAAATCAGCTAACTCCTCCTTGTTTGAAGATTCAATCATCTTATTATAATTATCAAGCGAGAATTTTGCGTCTATTGGGATGATATACTGCCCTACTCTTACTACTGCATCAACAGCTTCCTTATTTTTAAATGAATATTGCATTTGAAAAAGCTCTGGAGGCAGTACATTGGCAAGTAAATTTTCTAGCTGAATCTCACCAAGAACACCTCTTTGTTTTTGATTTCCTAAAATCTTTTCTAGGGTTTTCATCTGATTAGCAAAACTTAAAACTTGCTCATTAGTTCCTTTAATTTTTTCTAATTCAGTAGTAACATCTTTTATAACTTTATTTGATTCCTTAAACTGTTGTGTTATGTTTGAGGTAGAAGTCTTATGAAAATCATTAATTTGTTTGTTTATGTCTTTTAATTTAGACTCAATTTCTGTCCTGCTTTCCTTAGAGTTTGCATCTATTTCCTTTCTTATCTCTTGTATTTGAGAACTAAGTGAATTTGAAAATTGAATTAAGTCATTAGTAGATGTTGACCCTACAGCATTTTTTGAATTAAAAACCATGTAAACAAGCCCTAATATTATAACACATAAAAAACCAATAACTATTTCCATAATAATAGAATTAATATAAAAACAATTTACAAAATTTTACTGACCAACAAACAAATAGAAAATGAAAATATCAACCTATTTAGTTAGGTACATTTTTCTTCTAGAATATAGTTCTTGA
>Ga0315322_10004870_pt1 | contig 10295 bp, 1 predicted proteins | sample M110021515metaG_FD_203461 | JGI IMG/M metagenome (GOLD analysis project Ga0315322, IMG submission 203461) | Ammonia-oxidizing marine archaeal communities from Monterey Bay, California, United States - M1 100m 21515 | ecosystem: Environmental > Aquatic > Marine > Intertidal zone | place: USA... | reverse complement strand
AGTCAAAGCTCTTTATAAGGTCGCCGCTTCGGACGCGGCCGAAGCAAGTGATGATGATGTTCTCGATATCTTTGCCGTACAGGATGATGAACAGGATGTCTGGAAAGAACGCGATTCCGTTACGTTGACGTTGACCGAGCGACTCATGGGCGACCAGTCCGTTCAGCAGCAAGGCAGTCAAGACACCGGCAATAAGGCGATCCGTTCTGGGGTCTTTACCAATAAAGTCAAACTGGCGCCGCTGGCCGATGGGACCCCAGATCTTGGCGATGATGTTCTGCACTGTGACGAACTTGATGAACTTGAAGTGACTTATGTTGACCAGGTGCATCTGTACGGGGAACAGCCCCGTCAAAACAGTTCGCGGATCAAGGTTTCCGGCTCGGTGAATTCAGGTGTGTCTGCCGACCAGTTTGTTGTATTCGAAGCGGTGCTCAAAGCACGAAAAAATGCGGTTGAGGCGGAGGCATTAAAAGGGCTCGGCCTGATCTACAAGGACATGGGCCTCGACGACCGTGCAGCAGAACGTGCTGATGAATCCTTGAAGAAGGTCAATGCGATCATCATGGATCGGAACAAGATCACCAGTGAGTTACTGGAACAGGCATTCAAACTGAAATGGGAAAGTGAAATACTTAAAGAAGATTTTGCCGCCGCAACTGCGACGTGCCAGGCTTTCAATCGACTGTATCCCCAGTCAGTGCTGGCGGATCAGGCTTTGATGGCACTGAGTCGAGCTCTGGCGGAAAAGGGTGAGTATGAGGAAGCGGTGACAAGTTATCGGCGTGTGCTCGCTTTGCAAAATCCAATTTCTGCAGCAGAAGCGCAGTTTCGGATTGGCGAAGTCTTGCAGGAGCAGGTGGATAAGCAGTTCGAGGCAAAGCACAAGAGTCGCTGGACCGAAGCCGGTCGCGTCGCGGCGACTGAAAGGCATCGGGCGATGGGTGGGGCGATCGCGGCATACCGAAAAACCTATCAGGCTTATCCGGAAAGCGCTTACGCAGCCAAGTCGTTAAGCGAGGTGGTACGGTTTTATGTGGACACAGAAGATTTTGCTCAGGCATCGGATCTGTTGGAGCAGGTGTTCGCTGATTTTCCAGATGCTGCTTTTCTTGACGAAATGCTGCTGCTCTGGGCGCAGGTCGCGTTTCGCATGGGAGACAACAACGTGGCGCAGCAGAAACTGCAGCAGTTAGTGTTTGATTATCCATCAAGCAAGCATGTTGCTGAGGCGCAGAAGAAATTGGCCGCTTTGAAGCAGCAATGATGTGACTGAGATGCGTTGAGAAGTCGTGTTGTCATCGCAAAGCTATCGTTTGGCGCTAGCCCTAGAAGAGAATGACCCAGGATGCCAACCTGTCCACCAGTCTCGGTAGTTCCTAACAGGACTGACAAATTGAGTTTTAAAACGGAAATGCTTCGAATGATGAAAAGGACACGCCTCTGCGATTGCCTTTGGCTCTCGCTGGCGGTCTTCATCGCATCATTGCCGGTGGCTGAGTTCTCGATCGCCGATGAAACGTTCGATCAGCAAAGCAACGTGATTTCCGAGTCACCAGCGACACAGTCCGAAGAAGCGATCATGGCGTTGCTGGTCACCGGGATCAACGAGAACAAGCCAACGCAGGCGATTGCGGTGGGACGGTTGTGGTTGCGAGAAAACGTTGCAACAAATCCGCTGCTGTTGTATCAAGCTGGGCGTGCTGCTGAACTGAGTGGTGATTGGCGTGGAGCAGTCTCACTTTATCAACAGTATCTCAAACGAGCAGATCTGAAGTCGGAATCAGCAGCAGGCGTTGTGTACGCCGTTTACACGCTGCTGTTGGATCAATTGAATGACGTTGAAGGCGCCTACGCGTATATGGCCACTGAAGGGCATCGGTTGCATGTTTGCGGGCAGGCGCGACAGTTTGACAAGTGGTTTCTGGATACGGCAATGACGCGAGCAGATCATGATGCCGTTGCTCAGCGGTTGTTGGCCTGTGTGAATGATCCGCAAATGTCTGCGGAGCTGTTGAGTGTCAAATATGACGTTTATTTTCGTTGGCTACTGGGGCAGATCGCTGAGTGGCGAATGGACCGCCCGCGTTTTTCAGATGGATTTGCAACCAACGTCAAGGCGTTGGCAAGCGGAATTTCGTTTGATGACGAACTGAGGCTCAGGTTGGACTGGGCGGTATCAGTCAAGCAGTACAACATGAATCTGCTGGATGGCAACGATGCCAGGCTGCCTGTTGCGGAAGCGACGGCGTTGTTGGAAAAGTATCCACGCCATGCTGAACTTGTGCAGACCGGTTGGGCAGAGCGTCGTGGCCGTTATTACAAAGATGACCCAAAAAAGTATTGGCCGATTGATCTAGAGGCGAAGTTGGCACCGGTGAAGGTGGCGGCCGCCAAACTGGAAGCGTTGCAGCAAGCTGACTTTTTTGAGTCCTGGGAAGAACGTTACTACGACAGTGGACCGCAAGTGCTCAGTGTTGACGAGTCAAGGGCCTTTGTGCTCGCAAATCCGAAGGTGGTGAATAGCAGATCGGGTCCCTCGCTACCGTTAAAGTGGGAAAATCTGACATTTGAAGAGGCTCAAAAGCTTGCGCCAATTCTGGAACAGAATCCCGCCGCCGAGGCGGCGTTTGTTCGTGCCATTGCGGCGGCAGGTGACGAGAAGAATTTTGACAAAGCCGTTGCCGCGTTGGTGGGACCCGAGGCATGGCGTCTTCCCCAGCATCATGATCAGCGCAATGTTCGTTTTGGTGCACTTGTGAAATTCTTTGGATCACCGGACTCACCACAGGCTCGCGATCGATGGAATGCGCTGGCCGGGGGACTCACCACCGTCGACGCACGGAAAGAGGATTCGCCGGCGCAGCGAATTGCGGTATTCAGAAAACTATGGAACGATTTTCGTTCAGCCCATCCCAAGTTGCCCAGTGTTCAGGAAAGATTGCAGAAAGTACTGGCGTTCACCCCGGAAGTGATTCCCGGATTACTCAAGGACAAAAGTGCGATAGCTCAAATGCTTGCCCGCGATGCGATTGCCAAGGGTTTCGAAGGACTGGCTTCGCATGACCGTGGGCGCGGGTTGAGCCCAACACGTTACGACCCAAGTATCCTGCGAATCGCGCGTTCTAACCACGGTATGGAGTGGTTGCAGAAACATGGCAAGGAATTGTATCGACGCCACCCGTTCGAACCAGCTTTGCGAGCCGTGATTGCAGAGCGTCTCAAGCAGGGCAAGGTTGAACCATGGCTAGTGATGGCTTGGATCAATGCCCAGTTTCCCGAGGACAACGAAGAATCAGTGGCATTGATGGCGTTGCTGTTCAAATCACCCGTCTTCAATCAATTGCCGTTTGAAGTGCGTTTTGCGGCGAGGCAGTGGTTCCTGAGTGCTGCCATGACGCCAGGGCAGTTTACTCAAATGACCGCGTCAGATCCAAATCTGGTCTGCAAGGATTTGATTGATTTGATGATCCCACCTGACGGTTGGGTACCCGAGGCAATTCCAACTGGTGAGGAAAAAAATGAACCGATCTATCAGCCGGATCTGGCCCGAACCACGGAAGCCTTGAAGTCAGCGTTTGAGGGTTTGCGGAATGCACCCGTACGATTGGAAATCATGGGACTGGCACAGTTGGCAGCAATTGATGATGCGGTCTTCACCGATCCAAAGGTGATGGATTTACTATTGGAGATGGCGGGTCCGATGCGGACATTTCATCGTGATGGTTATGACGCAGCATTAAGCCATCGCATGTGGCGGCATTTTGTAGAGCAGGTGCCTGTCATGAGGGATTCGGATGGTTTGCAAAACACGCGTATACATTCCATGTTGCACCGCACCGCGCCCTACTTTTGGCGACACACGGAACTCCATCATCGTCCGCTGCCCGAGATGATTCAGCTCGCAGAATCGCTGGTCGAGATTGACTCATCAGCAGCAAGTACGTGGGCTCGTTGTGGCCTGCAAACGATTGCCCGGCATCGTCACGGGCACACGTATTACAAACGTGAGACCGACATTCCTCAATTGAAGTCGATTCGTGGCAAGGCGGCCTTGTCGATGGGACTGATCGAAGTGTCCGTTCCTGCCACGGATCGAGCGTATCCGATTTACAAATCGCAGGCCGAGTTTGCGGTTGGCAACGAAGACAGTGCGTTTGAACTGTATGACGAGAACGCTGATCAGCTTCTGGAGGTGTATCGTGAATTGTCCGTGCCGTACCTGCTGTGGGTGCTTCAGCGAACGATTGACGGGCGAGATGAGTTACAACAGGAAGCATTGATTAAAGCGCTCAGGCAGTGGTCTCAGGAATCGACCACTGCTTTTTCAATTGACCAGAAACTGGCATTGGAGCTTGGGTATGGTGATATCGCCATGCAGCGGGGGATGCTGCCCGAGGCGCATCAGATCTATGCGGCAATTCAGAACAGTGACGAGTACGCCAGTATTTTTGCAAGGCATACCGCAACGCTGAGGCGTGTCAGGGTAGAACGCTTTTCGAAAGACTTCGATGCGGCTTTGGCGACTTTGGTTGAACTTGATTCACAGAAAGTCCCCCAGCTGATTACCGCAGCTCATCACGCCCGAGCTGAGGTCTATTACGACATGGAGGAGTATGAGGATGCGGCCGAGGAAATTGCAAAAGTTTTAGAGCGTGATCCGACGCATTCGGATGCCACAATCTTACGAGGTCGTGTCCAGCTAAAACTCAAGCGACTGATTGAGGCGACCGAAGTCGAGTTGGGAACGGCCAGTAACCAAAGAACTCTTGTGCCCGGTGAAGTCCTGAAAGTCACACTCAACGATCCGACGCTTGCAGTCTCCAGTGGTGGTAGTGAAATCGAAGTTGTTGTGTGGGCGACGTCAGGCGACAAAGAGTACCTCCTGTTGAGGCAATTCGGTGATCAGAAAACGAAGTATCGGGGTGATGTGAGAACAACGCTTGGTAAACCAGTTCCGGGAGATCGAACACTGCAAGTCGTTGGTGATGATGAGATTTTTTATGCCTACTCAGAAAAGTTTCGGGCAAAAGTTACCAACCTGGGTGAGAATCGCGGTGGGCCAATCATCGTCGCGTCAGATGCAATGCTGATGGCGTCAGCTCGCAAGCTGCTATCGGAAAATGAACAGCGGGTAGCGGATATGGAAGTGGTTACTGCTGCCTTGGAAAGCAAGGGAATTACCAATTTTGCTAACACCGACCCGGAGGTCATTGCGACACTGAAAGCTGAGGCTGCCGCTGCAGCCCGCGATCGTGCTCTGCGAACCCGAGTGAAACCCGGGAATCCGATTCACTTGCGAGTGGTTGATCCTGATCGTGGTCGGACAGGCGAAATCGATCAGCTGCCGGTCACGGTGATTGCTTCAAGCGGTGATTCTCTGGGACGAATCGTGTTGAGCGAAACGGGGACACACACAGGACAGTTTGAAGCATCTGTGCTGACCTCGCGTGCTCAGGCGATGGCGTTTGGTTCCACCTCCCAAGCCGGGCGGAATCCCAACATGGTTGTCAGTCCCAAAGATGGATACGAAGCTTGGCGGCCGATTCCTGAGCCGAACACGGAGCACACCTTCACCGTGGATCTGAATGACAATGCCTCGCTTGGATCCTTGGAAATTCAAGCTTCAGATGTCGGTTACGGGCTTACCAGTTTCCTTGTGCAGACTGCGATGAATCGCCGGGACTGGACTACTGTGGCACGTAGCAAGTTGGATCTCCATGCGACGCCCAAGGCAGAGGGCTTACCCGAGTCAGTGGCGATTCCCAAGGTGTGGGATCCGTCGGTGCTCGTGATGAATGATACTGATCGATATCAGATGGGTGGTCGCTCGACCGTTTATGAGCTAGAGGAACTGCAAAAACATCTGGATCGGGATTGGCTTCAACAGCAATTTCCGCAGGGAACCGCCAGGAACGTCAGCGGACCTTCAGAGGCCATGCCTGTGGCTCTTGCGACGGCACTGAAGTGGAAACGTCATCGGCAGCATGATTGCCCGCACGTGGTTTATCGTTTTCGTGGATGGTTTTATGAACCCAACGATGTGACGCGACGTTTTCGGCTCAATCTGGGCAGGCACAATGTGCCAAAAGATACTCACCCATCTCTGATATCACCGCCAAAATTCCTGCTTGCAGTGGATGGACGGCCCATCACGCAAGCTGCCGACCCAGAGGACGAAGTTGTCCAGCCCAGCGGGGGACAACTTGAGGGCGCTACTAACTTGAGAGCCGGTTTGCATCGGTTTGAAATATGGGGCATTGGTTGGGTGCAGACGACCCTTGGATTCGGTCGCAAGACGGCACTGCAGACGAATCTTGACGGCGCTGAGAAACTGGTCGATTGTCCGGATAGTTTTTTTGATCCGAGGACATTTCCCGAAGGCGTCTTGGACCATCGTAATCCTCCTGCAGCGATCGTCACCAGTGAGGATCAGAAGACATTCACGGTTGATTTTGCAAGGGGCTCACGTGCCCGTTTGCTGCGTGTCGTGTTCATTGGTCACGATGGTCCCGTGCCATCACTCAATCGTTTGAAGCTGACTTCGGCTGATGGCGAAACCCTGTTGCCAGTGCCAAGTGACTTTGCCGACTTGCGGAAGAACAATACGCTGGAAATCCTGTCTGGTGACAAAGTTACCATTCGCTATCTGGACGATCGCTATGTGACAAAAGGCAAACAGAGGCATGAACGGTTTTTGAATGTGTCCTTCAGCGATGGTCGAATTGATTTTGCGGACATTGAACCACGTTTCAGCTCGCGACACAGAAAAAAGATGCCCTACTATGAACGACTGCTTCGTTTCCAACACGGCAAACCGTTCCCAGTGGTGATTCGTGATGCTGATATGGACATCTCGGTGGATTCCGATGCAGTCCGTTGGAAAGCAGTGGATGGCGAAGGTATCGAACGAGAATTCGTAGCACAGGAAACAGGACCGTCAACCGGGACTTTTCGTACGTTTGTGACCCCGATAACCACGAGGGAGGCCGACGAAAATGAAATTTATGTTCCTGTGGGCGGCACGCTCAAAGTCATGTATCTGGATGCAGAAAATGCTCGCTCGGGCATTCCCGTTGAACGGCATGCCACTAGCCAGCACGCGCAGTTCCAGGAACCCTCGATCGAGGTGGCGCACATGTCAGTCACCCGCGGCGATACCGATGATGCAGGTCCGGCAGAAGAACTGCATGTCGATTTTGTACCAGAGCTTGAAGGACGAACAGCCAACGCACGCGAACAGGCGATTATGGAACGGATTCGTTCACGCTATGAAATCCAACGTACATTTGTTGATGCTAGGAATGCCCCAAAAACCGGCATCGAAGTCGTGCATGGCCGTTTAGCTTTGATCGACGTGATTGTTCCTCACCTTGCATCGGGAACCACTTCAACGATCGAGATTTTTGTTCAGACTGATGCTGGGCGGAGTATTGCTGGAACGCCGAATCAACCGTTTGATGTTGATGTCCCAGGTACGCTGCGAATCGTTGCACCTTTGGGCCAGAGGCCTCGCACCCCACCCGGAATGCTTCGTGCGGGCTACCGAGTCGTATCTACCAGGGGAGCTGGTTTGTCATTGGCGCGTTCCGAAATCCAAAGCACTCAGCATTATGTCGAGTCGGGACGCTTTCGTGTTGCGATTCCACTGATAGCGGGTGATTTACCCAAGTACAGCTATGCTGATCCCCAACAGGTTCGGGAACTTAAACTGCCACGGCAATATGGTCTGACGGTCAAAAGTGGCGAAAAGATTCACATTGGTATGCGTTATCGGGATGCAGATGGAAGCACCAAGTGGTCGACAACGTCTGCCAAAGTGATCACGCACCCGATGCTTGATGTGATGAATGAAGGTTACCGGGGTCCGCTGGTCCAAGCATTTGTCGGCGAGAAGGTTTACCTACGCGCGATTGACTTGGCGGCGGATACGACTGATGGCCCTGACAGTGTGCATTGCTACATGGCGTCCAAGTCAGGAGAGAAACACCATGTTTTGCTGCGAGAAACAGGAACCCATACAGGCATCTTCAAAGGGTCGTATCAGCTGACTTACGCATCGGATGATAACGATGTTCCAGATGGTGCTGCGGTTTACGATGTTCGCCGCTCTGGATTTCCAGTGGTTTACGGCGATGCAGTTGGGGTGCGCTATACCGATGCCTCGGGAGAAAAGACTCCGGTACAGTTTGTCACGGTTGGCAAAGGCGCAGATGGATCCATTGCACCGTTCTCAAAACGCTACGAAGATTCCGATACAGCCATGCAGACCCAGTTTGCCATGGCTGAAAGTTATCTGGAACTCGCCCGCAGACATCGCAAGACGGGTGAACCAGAACAGGCTGCCCGCGAATTTATCCGCGCGAAACAGCTTTTGGAGAATGCGGTCAATCAATTCACTGATCCCGAAACACGTGCTCATGCTGAGTACCTACTTGGCGGGCTGACGCAAGAGGATGCGGAAGGAACCACGGACCCTGAATTGCAGCGTCGACGGTATCAGGCCGCGTTGGCACGCTTCATGACAATCACTGGCAGCTATGCTGACACGGAATACGCGTCGAAAGCTCAGTTTAAAATCGCTCTTATCTACGAGGCTTTGAAGGAACCAGAAATTGCTGCGCAGGAATTTGTAAAACTTGCGTACAAGTACCCTGAGTCTGAACATCTGGCGACGGCGATGGCTCGTTTGGGTACACACTTTCAACGCAAAGCATTGACGTTTGAACGACAGGCCGCCCCACTGTTTGCAAAAATCGCTGCTGAGCCTGACGATAAAGATACCCAGTACCAAGCCGAGGCATTAAAAAAACTGTCGCACGTCGAGTATGTCAAAGCTGGGCAAATCTTTGAGCGGTTGCAAACCCGCTTTCCCAATCATGATCTTGCGGGCAAAGCAGGCCTCAGAGCTGGCCAGATCTACATGCGAGCTGAACGCTTTACCGATGCAGTTAAGGCGTTGCTGAACGTCGTTAATGAAGAGGCTTACGATGGCCCCACGTTGCGATCTGAGGCCATGTACTGGGCAGCAAAATGCCACCAATCCATGGGCGAGCACCTACAGACGTATGCTTTGTTTAAACGCATCACCTACGATTTTCCTGAAAGTAAATGGGCTGCGTACGCGCGAGCCGAACTCTCTACTGACAGCCTGCTGCAACTCGATCGCAGACTGGAAATCGAACGATTGCAGGAAGGGCAAGAGTAGGCAACACCAATGAATCCACACGTAATGTTGACCCGCAGTATGTTAACTCGCCGTTTTTGGCTGATGCGACCAGCAATCTCCGGTTTGTGGGTGCTACTGGTCTTGGTCTCTGATGCTCGCGCTTCCAAGCTTGACGATCAACTCACGGCGTTCAGAAAACCAAATGCCACTCAGACTGAAACCATTGTCACTCAAATCCTCGAAACGGGGATTGCTGAACATCGCTCGGCCGAGGCCATGGCCGCAGTTCAGCCATGGCTGAACCGAAATCATCTTCAGACTCAGCAGGCGATGTTTCATGCAGCACAAGCGGCGGAGTTTTCTGGGCAGTGGCAGACTGCGGTTGGACTTTATCAGCGTTTGTTGCAAGTCAAAAATGTCAATCCAAATGCCGCAGGTGCTGCCGTCGATGCAACCTATCGTCTTTTGATTAATTCCATTGGCGATGGGACTGCTGCCTATTTGTTCATGCGCAGGGATGGGAATCGCTTACGATCGTTGGGGACGGCAAAAAGATTTGACCGTTGGTTTCTGGACCAGGCAATCAAGCGTCGAGATCTGGTCGCCATGTGCGATCGGCTGGTTGTGATGGTCAATGACCGGGCGACGGACAAATCAAGACTCTTGGTGGACTTTGAGTGGTTATGCACAGAGTACGAAAAATACAGGAAAGAAGCTCCCGATGCGTATGAGGCGGCCATTCGGTTGTCGGCAGCGAATGCCTTGGCCGGGTTTAAGGCGAGGCTAAAGTGGGTCGCCACTGTCATGCGATACAACCAGCAACTTGACGAGCTTCGTGAAGCCAACGCGCCTGCTGATGCGAAATTAACCGAAGTGCCACTGGCGGCTGCCGCAGAGTTGCTGAAGGTCGATCCGGATCGTGGAGCATTTTTGGTTGCGCAGGGTTGGGGCGTGGAATACGATCACGGTCATTCGGGTAATTGTGCGAAACGTTTTAGTATTGAAGGCGAAAAGAAGTTGGCCCAGTTGCTCGCGGTGCTACCGCGGATGTCAGCGGATAAACGAGATGATCTTCTCGCTTTTGAGATTGCTCAAAATCGTGTGAAGTTCCGACCAGAGGTGATCC
>Ga0315322_10004869_pt1 | contig 10295 bp, 4 predicted proteins | sample M110021515metaG_FD_203461 | JGI IMG/M metagenome (GOLD analysis project Ga0315322, IMG submission 203461) | Ammonia-oxidizing marine archaeal communities from Monterey Bay, California, United States - M1 100m 21515 | ecosystem: Environmental > Aquatic > Marine > Intertidal zone | place: USA... | reverse complement strand
AAAAGGTTCCCGGGATGTGCCAGCTTTGCAGTACGGTCTGTGGCATCATCGGGTATGTCAAAGATGGACGAGTATTGAAGGTGGAAGGCAATCCGAACGATCCCAATAGTCGTGGGCGTTTGTGTGCACGAGGACAGGCTTCTCTTAATCACCTTTATCACCCCGAACGCTTGCTGTTTCCCATGAAGCGGGTGGGTAAGCGTGGAGAGGGCAAGTGGAAACGTATTTCCTGGGATGATGCTCTCACTGAGATTGCGGATAAATTACGGGCGATTCGAGAGCAGGATAAGCAGGAAGAATTTGCATTTCATCAAGGCCGTCAACGCAGTAAGGATGCGATCAAACGCTTTCTTGACGCGTATGGTACTAAAACGCAATTAAGTCACCGTTCACTTTGTTCGGGAAATCGCCGTGCGGCAAATCTTGCCTACCTCTGGGAAAGCGATTGGGATCTTAATGATTGTGAGAATAGTAAGTACATCCTGAACTTTGGTTCTAACGCATTCGAGGCACATCAGGGTCATGTTCCTTTTTTGAATAGGATACAAAATGGTAGGTTTAATAACGGTGCCAAGATGGTCACCTTTGATGTGCGTCTTTCTAATACTGCCGGTAACAGTGATGAATGGTTCTCTCCTTTTCCGGGAACGGATGGAGCGGTTGCCTTAGGAATGTGCCATTGGATTCTTGCCAGTGAAAAACAGGACAGCGAATTCCTGGAACGCTGGACGAATGTCTCTGTTCGTGAATTGAAAGAGCATCTTTCGGAATACACTCCTGAATGGGCGGAACAAGTGAGTGGTGTGCCTGCTAAAGTTATTAAGCGGATTTCATTGGAATTTGCAGAGGCAGCTCCCGCTGCAACAACGATGTGTAATCGCGGTTCCTCAGCCCATTTAAACGGTTTTTATAATGATCGCGCTATTAACTTGCTGAATGCCATCGTGGGCAGTGTCGGTAAAAAAGGTGGATGGTGCTGGAGCCCCTGGGGAGGACTAGATCCGATAGTTAAGACCCCCGCAATGCCTTCATCGGCAAATACTTGGAGTGTATTAGAAGACCCACCGGAGTACCCGTTAGCAAATGTCTGGCGACGGATGAGAGTCGGAGAGGTGGTCTATCTTTACCTCTTGCAGGGAAGAGCAAAGCTTCAGGCTTATATGACTTACAATTTAGATTCTCCCCTGACCTGGCCGGAGGAAAGCCTGACTCAGGAGGTACTTACAAATGAGGAACTTATCAACTTTCATGTTTGTATTAACTGCTTCTACAATGAAACCGCTCACTACGCAGATATCGTCTTGCCGTGGACGACGTTTATGGAACGTTGGGATTTAGATGCTCGAGCTTCCTATAACTTGCGACCGTATGTCGGAATTCGTACTCCGATGATCGAACCATTGGGAGAGTCCAGAGACATTCGTGATTTCTTCCCACTACTTGCCGAAAAGATCGGCGGAGGTATGGAAGAGGCTTATCAGTACGGGACGACCGAGGATTATATGCAGTACTGGGCTCAAAACGTTCCAGTCAATGAACAGACCGGGAAGGCGGGGTTGGAAAGATTACTGGACGAGGGAGCATGGGAAAATAGTGAGACGGAACCATTTTACGAGCCTTACAAGACAATCCTAACGCCAGAAGAATTAGCTGGAAGCGTAACGGATAGTAATGGAGTCATTACTAAAGATGGTATCGGTATCGGTATCATGATTGATGGAAAGTCGATGCGTGGTTTTAAGACTCCCAGCAGAAAAATGGAAGTTCGAAGTGTTTTTATTAGCAAAATTGGACTCAATGAAGATTGCTCGGATTTAATCAATCAAAGTGGAGTGACTAAAACGAAAAGTCGTCCCAAGCAACATGAGGGCCATGACTTAGACATTTCAGAAATGCCAATCTGGCTTCCGATTGATGAACATCAGACATTAGGTAACGATGAGTTGATCATGACCAGCTTCAAATGGAACGTGCATAATCATGGGCGGACGATGAACCTTAAATGGTTAGCTGAAATCGTACATAGTAATCCAGCTTGGCTGAATCCCCAGACCGCCAAGGCCCTGGGATTGAAAGATGGAGATTGGGTTGAATTGACTTCTTACTATTCACAAATGCTCGAGAAAATGTCTCCAAATCTTAACCATCAGGAGCCAAACGAAAGTGGTAAAAGAGTGGTGAGTCAAATGCGTGTGCCCATTGTGATGATGCAGGGTATCCACCCGAAAGCAATCGCGATGAGTAATTCATGCGGACACTGGCAATATACCAACGTTGCCAAAGCCAAAGCTGGTTCGGCAGGTGGTGAGTATCTGGTGGGCAGTGATCGCGAAAGTTATCGAGATGCCGACTGGGAACGGAATATGTGGTGGGAAGATAAATCGAACGGAGATAGAGCAAAGTGGTTGCAGAACACGGGAAATGGCTGGAATCAGAACAAACTAATGCCGATCGCTCCCGATCCGATCACAGGTCAACAGGCATTTCATTCAACGGTCGTTAGTATCAAAAAGCTGTCGTAACGAAAATTGACATAGTATTTCTTCTTATGGACCTACCGCAAAACATCCCGAATGAGGCTTTTGAAAGAGCAGGTCTCTACGAACTATACGCTCGATTGTTACTCAATGAAGTGGATGTAGAGATGCTATCGTTGTTTCACAGCCCTGAGTGGGGTAGTTGCTTTCGTGAACTCGGTATCACTATTCCTCCGGAAAATACAATTAGTATTGAAACCCTCGCAGTCGACTATTGCAATGTCTTTATTGGTCCCAAGGATTTCTGTCCACCCTATCAGTCAGTCTGGGAAGTTGGGCATCTGCAAAGCGAAGTTGTTGCTTCTATGAATGACTATTTGGAAGTGGTTTCTCCGGTGACCACTCAAAATATCAAAGATCATGCTGGGTTGCAGCTTGAGATGATGTCACAAATTCTACGGTATGAATCCATGCCCGATACAGTACCAAGCACTTTATCCGAGGTGTTTTTTCACGAGCATATTCGATGGACTGAACGGATGTTTTCACTGGGGTCCGAGTTGGCAGAGACTGATTTCTATAGCGGTTTCCTAGCCTCGGCGGAAGTCTTTATTGCCTCCGAAAAATCTAATTATCAGTTGGACCTGACCGATTAGGTACTCGGTTTAGGAGTCCCTTCGCTACGCTTGGCAAGGAAGTAATGCAAGCCTAGTTGAACGCGTCTGAGGTTGCCTCCAACCTCCTAAATACATTACTTTTTCACTTTACTTGATTTTAATTAACGTGCTTTTTAAACCGGATTCCAAAATGAAGGCGTTTCTCGCATGCATGCTCTCGTTATTGTTGTCTGTTGTTGTCTTCGGCCAGCAACCAGAGCTGTATACAGCTACAGTTGGGGTTAGTCAGGCAGCAGTGCGTTCAGCCCCGTTTCAGGATCAATACATCAGTGCCTATCTGAATGCCGGAGATCAGGTGCAGGTTTATCGTGAAACGAAGAACGGTTTCCTCGCGATTCGACCGCTTAATGATTCCTATAGCTGGGTGGCTGCTGAATATTTAGAGCTGCACGCCGATGGTGATCATGCCAGTGTACGTGTGGCTAGAGTGCCTTCCTGGATTGGTAGTTACGATGACCGTAGTGTGAATTATGGATATACGGTGCTGCTTAATAAAGGAGAAGTGGTAACACTGCTAGGACGGACACAGACGATGCTATCGAGAACGAATCGAAGTCAAACTTATTACAAAATTGCTCCACCAGCTGGAGAGTTTCGTTGGATTCATAAAGACCACTTGAGTGGGGGTTCCGAAACCCAAAGCCGATCCCCCTCGGATACAACCGAGCAATCTCGTATTCAAAGTCCACAAGCAAAAGTTGCTTTGGCATCGTTCACAGATGGCCAAACGGATTCCCAACTCCTGACCGCGACCAACCCGGCGAATTATGTTCCTCGCTGGATAAAACCTTCAGGAGCCGCTAAGACTGGGCGTTTGTTGGAGCGTAATCGAGTAGCCCAGCAGCAAATGAAGAGTGAGAAAAAAATACCATTCAGGCAGGCTAGTTTTCCAGTCCAAAGCTCGGTATCGACGAATATCACGACCCTAACTGAATTGGAACTGGCTGTTTCTCAGATGGCAACGCAGCCTTCTGATCTTTGGAAAATTGGCTTATTACGAGACCAAGCTAATCAGCTTTTATCGGATAGCGGAGCCGCTGAACAGGGAGCCATTGAGGGAATCATCGAGCGGCTCGATCAATATCAGCAAATCAAAGATAGTCGCCTGCGTATCGAAGCAACCGATTTGGCTAATTTGCCTCCACGTTCGTCAGATTTAAACGTTCGTAATCTCCCCTTCAATGAATCCGACCTGGATACAGCTGAGGTTGGCAGCGGAGTACTAACGCCTGAAGCACGCCAAACCGCCTACGAAGAAACCGGTTATTTAGTACGTGTTCGGTCGACACGAAATGATGCACCTGAATACGCGATCGTTGATGAGCAAGGTGCCATTCAGATCTTTGTTACCCCTCAGCCAGGTTTAAACATTAGTACTTATGTCCGGCGGCATGTAGGAGTGTTTGGACGCAGAGGTTACCTTTATCGACTCAAGACACAGCATGTGACAGTGACGAAAATCGTGGATTTAGATCGCCACAAAAAATGAACAGTCCTGGCCCATTTAAATAGCGAGGACTGCTTCCGGGATTCCGTGACGATTTGTAGGAAGGCCAAACAATCAGGAGTAGTTTGCTACGCTATGGAGCAAGCAATAGCCGGCTAGGAGCCTGCAGGTAGCCGATAACTTCATTTAGGAACCGGGCGGCATCACCACCATCGACGATTCGATGGTCGTAGGAGAGGCTCAGTGGCATCATCTGACGAGCTTCAATTTCGTCGCCGACGACAACAGGCATTTTTCGAGTGCGTCCTACGAGCAGGATGGCAACTTCGGGTACATTGATAATCGGTGTGGAGTAAGTCCCACCGATGGCCCCCAGATTACTAATCGTAAACGTGCTTCCCCGCAGGTCATCGAGTCTGAAGTTGTTACTTCGGACGTTCTCTGCGAGTGCGCCCAGATCACGAGCAATATCAGAAATACTTTTGGTGTCAGCACTTCTTAATGAGGGCACAACCAGCCCTCGGTCGCTATCCACCGCGATACCGACATTGACATAGTCTTTGTAAATAACCTGTCCGGCGTCCATGTCTAAAGCAGCATTGAGCTTTGGATTATTTCGCAGTGCCAAAGCAACGGATTTGATAATAAATGGCATTGAGGTTAGTTTGATGCCCTGATCCAAGTAGTCTTGCTTGGATGACTTACGGATCATTTCTAGGTCAGTGACATCGGCATCATCAAAGTTGGTGACACGTGGTGCTGTTGACCAGGATTCGTGCATCTTGGCCGCAATCGTTTTACGGATCTTAGGCATGGATTCGATATGAACCGGACCAAAGGCATCTGTTCCCGCTTCCCCTGGAGCTTTTGATGCTGGGGCTGCGGATGTAGATCCACTTGGACTTGCTGCAGGTGCTGCGACTTGCTGATTTGCCTGTCGAACAACTTCGAGGATATCTTCGCGAGTAATGCGTCCGCTAGTTCCACTGCCGGTGACATTATTTAGGTCAACCCCTACTTCACGAGCGAAGCGGCGAATGGCAGGTCCTGCTGCAATATCCCCGCTGTCAGCGGTTGCAGGAACTGGGGCTGTGGGGACTGGCGGCTTGGGTGCTGGTTCAGGTGCTGGTTCAGGTGCTGGTTCAGGTGCTGGTTCAGGTGCTGGTTCAGGTGCTGGTTCAGGTGCTGGTTCAGGTGCTGGTTCAGGTGCTGGTTCAGGTGCTGGTTCAGGCTCAGCAATAGGAGTTTCTATAACAGGTACGTCTCCACCTTCAACGGTAATTAGAATGGCTCCAATATTCACCGTCTGTCCGGGTTCGACGTCGACACTGACAACAGTTCCGGAGACGGTTGCTGGTACAGGAACCGACGCTTTATCGGTTTCTACTTCCACGATGTCATCGCCTTCGGAAACGGTGTCTCCAACGCTGATGAATACTTCTAAGATGTCTCCGGACTCGATTCCGTCGCCAAGTTCGGGGAGTGTAATTTCAGTGGCCATGTTTTGTATGAAACTTCTAAGGTAAAGAAGAATGTTGTTAAGTTACGCGTACAGTGGGCTGACCTTGTCGGGGTTGATTCCCAGGTCTTTAACTGCGTCGGCAAGTTTGCTTTCGTCAAAGTTTCCCGCTTTGGCCAGTTGTGTCAGAGCAGCCAAAGCGATGTGTTTACCATCGACTTCGAAGTGGTCACGTAGCGTTTCACGAGTTTCGCTGCGTCCCATCCCGTCCGTTCCCAGTACGCAGTAGTCACCAGGAATCCAGGGAGCGAGTTGTTCACCGACAGCTCGTACGTAGTCTGAAGCAGAGATGAATGGTCCTTCTTCTTTCTTCAGTGCCTCTTCCAGATAGGAAATCTTTGGTTTTTCGTTTGGGTGAAGTCGATTCCAACGTTCGCATTCCTGAGCTTCACGGCGAAGTTGTGTGTAGCTGGTGACACTCCATACTTTACTTCCGATACCGAATTTCTCACTGAGAATTTGTTGGGCATCATTGGCAGAGCGTAGGATAGCACCGCTACCAAACAACTGAACATTTGGCTTCCCTTTGTCTGCTTTGACCGGATCGAAGTTGTAAATTCCTTTGACGATGCCTTCCTCAACTCCGTCAGGCATTGCAGGCATGACATAGTTTTCGTTTTCGGCAGTGATATAGTAAATTGCCGTTTCGTCTTCCTGATAAAGTTTTTTCATACCTTCAAGCACGATGACAGCTGTTTCATAAGCGTAAGCGGGATCGTAGGAGCGGACGGTGGGGAAAGCGATCGTATTAAGCAGACTGTGTCCGTCCTGATGCTGCAGGCCTTCACCATTGAGTGTTGTTCGTCCCGCAGTACCACCAATCATAAAACCCTTGACTCGCGTATCGGCTGCTGCCCAAATAAGGTCCCCGATTCGCTGGAGGCCAAACATACTGTAGTAGATGAAGAACGGAATCATGTTAATTCCGTGTTGGGCATAGGAATTACCGGCTGCGATAAAAGAGGACATACTCCCTGCTTCGGTAATACCTTCTTCCAGAATCTGTCCGTCCCGGGCTTCTTTGTAGTACAACAGTAATTCCGAGTCGACCGGATCATAGAGTTGTCCGGCATGTGCATAAATTCCGACTTGTCTGAACATTCCTTCCATCCCGAAGGTACGCGCCTCGTCAGGGACGATTGGTACGATATATTTACCAATTTGCTTATCGCGGCAAAGCTTGGTGAGTAGACGTACGAAGCCCATGGTGGTGGACATTTCTTTCCCTTTGCTGTCACCGAGCATGTCTTTGTAGTCTTCCAGTGATGGAATGTAATCCATTTTAGGACCAGCTTTTGGACGAGCTGGAAGTGGTCCTCCAAGCGCGTCACGTCGCTCTGCCAGATAGTTCAGTTCGACACTACCGTCAGCAGGTTTGTAGAACGGAGCGTTGGCGACATCATCATCGGAAATAGGAATTCCAAATCGACTCCGGAATTCCAGTAGTTCCTGTTCATTAAGTTTCTTCTGATTGTGAGCAACATTTCGGCCTTCACCGGCTTCACCCAGGCCATACCCCTTAATGGTCTTCGCCAGGATAACCGTTGGCTTGTCGGTACTTTCCATTGCGGCTTTGTATGCCGTATAGACTTTCTTCGGATCGTGGCCGCCTCGGTTGAGCGATTCTAGTTGATCGTCGGAGTAGTTCTTCACAAGTTCAAGTAATTCCGGGTATTTTCCAAAGAAGTGCTCGCGAATGTACGAACCCGGCATCCCGGTATATTTTTGATACTGACCGTCCACGACTTCATTCATGCGTTTAGCTAGCACGCCTGTCTTATCTTTCGACAGCAGGTCATCCCAGTCGCTCCCCCAGATGACCTTGATGACATTCCAACCGGCACCACGGAAAGCGGCTTCCAGTTCTTGGATGATCTTGCCATTACCTCGAACAGGACCGTCGAGTCGTTGTAGGTTACAGTTAATAACCCAGATAAGGTTGTTCAATTTTTCACGAGAGGCAAGTGTGATCGCTCCCAGTGTTTCCGGTTCGTCGGTTTCACCATCACCCAGAAATGCCCAGACTTTAGTATCCGAGGTATCTTTGATTCCACGGTCACGCAGGTATTCGTTGAAACGAGCCTGATAGATGGACATGATTGGGCCTAATCCCATTGATACGGTCGGGAACTCCCAGAATTCTTCCATCAACCAAGGGTGAGGGTAAGATGAGAGTCCTTGTACGTCGCGAAGTTCGCGGCGGAAGTGTTCGAGATTGTCTTCTTGTAAACGACCTTCGAGGAATGCACGGGAGTAGATTCCGGGAGAAGCGTGCCCCTGGAAGTAAACCTGATCCCCGTCATAGCCAGACTCGCCACGCCCTTTGAAAAAGTGATTAAAGGCGACTTCGTAAAGTGTCGCTGCAGAAGCAAAGGTTGAGATATGCCCACCAACACCAGGGAATTTTTTGTTGGCCTGCTGCACCATCGCCATCGCATTCCAGCGGATGATACTCTTAATGCGTCTTTCGATTTCCCGGTTACCGGGATAAGCAGGTTGCTGATCGGGTGGGATGGTATTGATGTAGGGGGTGTTTGAAGCGATCGGGAGGTCAACACCGTTACGACGAGCCGTGCTGTCAAGCACGTTCAATAAGTATTGAACACGTTCCGTGCCGGCTGATTGCAATACGTATTCAAGAGAATCAACCCATTCCTGGGTTTCAGCGGGGTTAGAATCGACCTGATTGGCCACGGCAGGCTCTTCAGAAGCTTGGGAAGCTGTCTTCGCTTCGGACATTCGACTATACCTTACACGTTTTATTGGATAACGAGCCAAGCTAGGTTGGACTCATATTGAATTCAAAAAACCTTTATATCGGCAGAAAGATTTACCTTCGATATTCAAATATCATACCCTCTTTGCGGTAGTTTTGTTTAGAGGGGATTTGATATATCGACCGCTCGGAGTAGGGAAAATAGCGAAAAGCAAGGAACAACCCGACAATTACGGGATATTCAACAACAGCCTATTACCGATTGGTAGGAAAGAATGCCTGCGATTAAGCTCTATTTTTTCCGGGGCTTGTACATCTCTACGGCAGTACCGTAATAGATTTCACCGGCATTCATAACAGTTTCACTGAGTGTTGGATGAGGATGAATCGATTCGGTGAGATCTTCTACTTCGCATCCCATTTCAATTGCGAGCACAACTTCGGCGATCAATTCACCAGCGCCGGGACCTACCATACCACAACCAAGTACTCGGTTGGTGGCCGGATCAATTAGTAATTTCGTGAGGCCTTCCGTGCGGCCTAGGGCTTGAGCACGTCCGCTGGCTGCCCAGGGATAGCTGGCAACTTCGTAAGCCACACTATTAGTTTTCGCTTCGTTTTCAGTCAGGCCGGCCCATGCGATTTCGGGGTTAGTGAACATGACAGCCGGGATGCACTTGTGATCCCAGACTTCCTCGTGCCCAGCAATATTGGCAACCGCGACCTTGGCTTCATGCGTCGCTTTGTGAGCTAGCATCGGATCCCCGGCGAGATCTCCGATGGCATAGATGTTGGAATCGGCTGTAAGTTGGCGGGCATCACAGACGACAAATCCTCGGTCTGTTACTTTGACCTGAGTGTTCTCGAGGCCCAGGTTTTGTGAGTTTGGGCGACGACCAACGGACACCAGGACTCGGTCATACCGACGAGTGTCATGAAGCGCTGGACCTTCGAAGGTAACTTCAACCTGATCGTCGATGACCGTCAGCGAACCAACTTTAGTATTTGTGTAAATTCGCTCATTGAACAACTCGTCCAGTTTCTTGCGAAGCGGCTTGATGAGATCCCGGTCAGCCATAGGAACCAGACCGTCAGCAAATTCAACGACAGACACTTCTGTTCCCAGATTGGCGTAGACGGTCCCCATTTCCAGGCCGATGTAGCCTCCCCCAATCACGAGCATTGACTTTGGAATGTCGACCAGTGCCAATGCTCCAGTGGAGTCCATGACGCGATCAGAATCGAGTTTCCAGGGGCCTGGCATGACTGGTGAAGAACCTGTCGCCAGAATGCATTTGTCGAAGGTTAACTTGCCCCCTCCCGGAATGGACTCGTCATCCCCTTCGAGCAGAAGCGTGGTCGAGTTTTCGAAGGTACCTCGCGCAGTAATCACCTTCACCTTTCGGCGTTTGGCCAATTGACCGAGTCCGCCGGAAAGAGTGGATATGACTTTGTCCTT
>Ga0315322_10004868_pt1 | contig 10299 bp, 6 predicted proteins | sample M110021515metaG_FD_203461 | JGI IMG/M metagenome (GOLD analysis project Ga0315322, IMG submission 203461) | Ammonia-oxidizing marine archaeal communities from Monterey Bay, California, United States - M1 100m 21515 | ecosystem: Environmental > Aquatic > Marine > Intertidal zone | place: USA... | reverse complement strand
TGATAATTAAATTTTAGAGTTGGCATTAAATTTGATGTTATTGTAAGCCTGCTTAATTGTATCGATATACATTACAGGAAAATCATGGACAAAAGAACTGAAAACATGCTCAAGGAGCCTATATTCCCTTTGTTAGTATATATGTCAGCACCAAATACAATTGCATTTTTAGTTCAAGCTGTTGTTGTATTGACTGAGGTTTGGCTTATAGGAAGACTCGGAACAAGTGCATTGGCCGCAGTGGCATTAGCATTCCCAGTAATTATGCTTACTCAGCAGATGGCATTTGGAGCGCTTGGAGGGGCAGTAAGCTCTTCTCTAGCAAGAAGCTTAGGCGCTGGAAACAAACAAAAAGCAGAGGAGCTTTTATGGCATGCATTATTTCTTGCTGCTTGTGGAGCCTTATTTTTTTTGTCAGTATTTTATATATTAGGTGAGCCTCTATTACAGATTCTGGGAGGAAAGGGAGAAATGCTGAAGCAAGCAACTGCTTATTGCAGAGTCTTTCTTCTTGGAGCAATAGTTATTTGGTTCTCAGGCACTTTAAGTGCAGCGCTAAGAGGTATTGGCAATATGCAATTTCCTGCTCTGTTAATTATTTTTGGATCAGGTTTGCAGGTGACATTAGCAGGTGGCTTAATTTTGGGGTGGTTTGGCTTGCCTCGGTTGGGAATTATTGGTGCTCCATTAGCCGTAATACTCTCAGGTATTTTTATGTCCTCAGCAATGTTGATAAAGCTATCATATTTTTCCCAAGAAGTGGAATTAAGCCTTAAGCGCCTTTCGCTTAAAAAAGATTTATTTGCAGATATTTTTAGTGTTGCATTGCCAGCATCATTATCGCCAATCTTTACAGTAGCAACAATTCTTGTGCTAACAGGTTTTGTTGGTCAGTTTGGAGCCTCCGCTCTGGCTGGATATGGCATTGGTTCAAGAATTGAGTTTTTGATGATCCCATTAGTATTTGGTATAGGCACAGCCATGACCACCATGGTTGGGACAAACATGGGGGCAAAAAATATTCATCGAGCTGAAAGAATAGGATGGCTAGGCGGATCACTCGCTGGCTTTTTCTCAGGAATCATAGGTTTGCTTTTAGCTATTTCAGCAGATTATTGGATTACTTTTTTTACCACAGATGAGAGTGCTTATAAGGCTACAAAAGCTTATATTCAAATTGTAGGGCTTTGTTTCACTTTTCAGGGTTTAGGTCTTTCTCTATATTTTGCCTCTCAGGGTGCCAACGCAATGAAGTGGCCGATGATTGCAACAGGTTCAAGATTTATTCTTGCCTCGCTAGGGGGCTGGCTTGCTATTAACTATTTTTCCATTGGCTTGAATGGAGTGTTTTATTCTGCTGCTTTAGCTATGACTCTTTATGGCTTGATCTTGGTCATTTCTTTAAAGTTAGGTGCCTGGAGAAAGAATTAATTAAATTTTATTCTTTACCAGCTTTTTTATTATTATAATAGCCTTTAAATGCAATGTAAGTTTGTATGAGATTAGCTAAAACAAATGCAGGCAGATCAACAAAGAGGAAAACAACTGCACCAGCAAATCTACTGATTCCTGTCAGAATATATCCATTTAGCCGAGTTTCATGCTTTACAGAGCTTACCAAAGCTAAACTGAGAATACTCAGCACTAAGATTACCCATTGTCCATATTGTAAAAAACTCTCAATCATGAGGACTCACTTTTTGCTAATTCAAGATTATTTTTCTCAGCAGTTGCCCAATCTTCCGGAAGCTTACGCGCGACAACCAAAAAGCTAATAATTGATGGGATAAATACAAGTGAAGTTACAGTCATAGCATATCTAATGGATTCAACCTCACCATTGTTAGCTTTAAACATATCAATCATCCAACCTGAAATACTCGGCCCAAGACCCAAACCAATCATATTTAAAATAAAAAAGAAAAGGGCAGTGGACATAGCACGCATATGGATTGGAGCCAAGGTTTGCGCAATTGCAAAACTTGGTCCTAGGTATATGCCCATAAAGATTAAAAATAATGATGTGAAGACCAGGTTCACCTCAACGGACGTCGACCACCAAGCAGCAATGCCTAAAGGCAGACAAAGCACAATTGATATAGCTGGAAGCCACCCATAGGCTCTTATATCTTTTTTACCCCAGCTATCAGCCAGCCTTGCTCCAAAAAATGCACCACCGGCATAGGTGACCCCATTAACAAAACCTAGAATAATAACAAGGGTTTGGAAATCAAAACTTGGATCTAAAGTAACTAGATATTTGGTATGGAAGGCAGATTTAGAATAAGAAACAAAGGATCCAAAAGCAATGCCAAAGCACATTGCCCACCATGCTGGAATCTTAAGAAGAGTTTTTAGAGATTCTAAAAAGGGAGGTTTTACAATTTCTCTTTGATCAGTGAATTCCATTGCTCCACGAATAGGTTCGCGTATTGTTAATCTCACCACTATGGCTAAAAGAATTCCTGTAAGACCCAAGAAAACGAATATTTCTCTCCAATTCACATCCTCGTTGGATGCTCCTATAAGAGCGGCAGTAACAAAGTAGGCGGCCATAATCCCAAGCGGTATACCCATAGCATATACACCGAGAGCGCTGGCCCTCTCTTCTTTTGGGTACATGTCAGAGATAATTGAATGAGAGGGAGGGCTACCACCCGCCTCACCAACACCAACCCCCATTCTCGCAAGACCAATCTGGACAAAATTGGTTGCTAGACCGGTAAGCGCTGTAAATCCACTCCATGTTGCAAGGGCTATTGAAAGTATATTTACTCTGTTATACCTATCGGCTAACCATGCGATTGGGATGGCAACAGTTGTATAGAATATTGCAAATGCTAAACCTATCAACAATCCTAATTCTGTATTGGTTAGATTTAAGTCCTCTTGGATGAAAGGGGCTAAGATGCCTACAATTTGTCGATCAATGAAATTAAATCCATAGACAACGGTTAGTAGTATTAGAACAAAAGTACGATAGCCTTTTGTTGGCTGATGAGTATCAGTCATGTGAATCTTCCCCTAGTTTGAGATGCTGTATTATAGCCTAGGGAGAAGAATTATATTGATCTAATCAATCAGTTATTGGATTACTCCCAGTTTAAAGCACCACCTGTTTGATATTCAATCACTCTGGTTTCAAAGAAGTTCTTTTCTTTTCTGAGATCCATGATCTCTGACATCCAAGGAAAGGGGTTAGTAGCACCTTTGAACTCTTCATCTAACCCAATCTGAGTCAACCTTCTATTAGCGATGAATTGTAAGTATTCTTCCATCATGGCAGCATTCATTCCTAGAACACCTCTCGGCATAGTGTCTCTTGCATACTGAATCTCAAGCTCTGTTCCTTCAAGAATCATCTGCGCTGCTTCAGCTTTCATCTCTTCGTCCCAAAGATGCGGGTTTTCAATTTTAATTTGATTAATAACATCAATTCCAAAATTTACATGCATGGATTCGTCTCTCAAAATGTATTGAAATTGCTCAGCAGTTCCTGTCATTTTATTTCGTCTTCCCATGGATAAGATTTGGGTAAAACCACAATAAAAGAATATGCCTTCAAGCACACAATAGAAAGCTATGAGGTTTCTTAAGAGCTGTTTATCAGTTTCAGTTGTTCCAGTTTGGAAGGTTGGATCAGAAATTTGTTGAGTATATTTCAACCCCCAGGCTGCCTTTTTAGCAACACTTGGGATTTCTCTATACATATTAAATATCTCTCCCTCATCCATGCCAAGTGATTCGATGCAGTACTGATATGCATGGGTGTGTATGGCTTCTTCTAAGCTTTGTCTCAAAATATATTGTCGGCATTCAGGATTTGTCACCAATCTATAAAGAGCAAGAACCAGATTATTTGCAACTAGGGAGTCTGCAGTTGAAAAGAATCCAAGATTTCTTTTGACTATTGTTCTCTCATCATCAGTTAAACCGTCTGTTGATTTCCAGAGAGCTATATCTGCAGTCATATTGACTTCTTGCGGCATCCAGTGATTAGCACTTCCATCGAGATACTTTTGCCAAGCCCAATCATATTTGAATGGAACCAATTGATTAAGGTCAGCTTTGCAATTGATCATAGCTTTGTCATCGACTTGAACTCTACCGTTGTGTATTTCATCTAGTTCTTTCACACCTTCTGATGCATCAAAGGTCTCCATGGCTTTTCTTGCTACTTCTGCTCTAGATCCTGCTTCAATATTTGTAGGAGCTGATTCAGCCACTGGTTCGGGTTGAGCAACGGGCTCAACATGTTTAGGTATCTTCGGTTCTGTATTTTTGATTGCAGGAGCTACCTGAGTCTCTTCTTTATTATATTCATCCCAATTTAACATTTCTCTCTCCGTATTTACTGACAGGCTTCGCAGTCAGGATCATCCAAGGAGCATGCCTCAGGCACAGGCGCTGGTGCACCAAGCCCCTGAGGAACTTCTGGTGCTGATTCAGCCTGAGCACTTACTGCATTTAAGCTGCCTTGGTTGATGGTTGATTTTTCTGTTGTTGTTGCTGCTATAGATCTAAGGTAGTAAGTAGTTTTCAAGCCTGAATACCACGCCATTCTGTATGTAAGGTCTAGTTTCTTACCATTAGCATTACCGATATATAGATTCAATGATTGGGCCTGATCTATCCACTTTTGCCTTCTACTTGCAGATTCAACAATGTATTGAGGCTCTACTTCAAATGCGGTAGAAAAAAGCTTTTTAATATCGTCAGGAATTCTTGATATTTCACTTAAACTGCCTTCAAAGTATTTAAGGTCATTAATCATTACATCATCCCACAAATCTAGTGCTTTGAGTTTTCTAACTAGGTGAGGATTTACAATAGTGAATTCACCAGAAAGGTTAGATTTAACGTATAGGTTTTGATACGTAGGTTCAATTGATTGAGTTACGCCAGTAATATTTGAAATTGTTGCTGTTGGTGCAATCGCCATCACATTAGAATTTCTCATTCCATCTTTTTTTACTTTGGCGCGTAATTGTTTCCAATCAAGTGTTTCAGATCTATCAACTTTTATAAATTCACTGCCGCGATTCTTTTCTAGAATATCTATTGAATCTTTTGGGAAGATTCCTTGGCTCCATAGAGAGCCATCATATGAAGGGTATGTTCCTCTTTCTTTCGCAAGCTCGCTTGATGCATGAATTGCGAAGTAACTTATGACTTCCATGCTTCGATCCGCAAACTCAATAGCTGCATCAGAACAGTAGGGTGCATCTTGCATATAGAGCGCATCCTGGAAGCCCATAAGCCCCATTCCTACTGGACGATGTTTGAGGTTTGAGTTCTTTGCTGTATCTACCGAGTAATAATTTATATCAATCACATTATCAAGCATACGTAGGGCAGTGGTTACTGTACGTTTTACCTTTTCTTGATCTAAGACCCCATCTTTCATGTGTTGAGGAAGGTTCACTGATCCAAGATTACAAACAGCTATTTCATCATTGCTTGTGTTGAGGGTAATCTCAGTGCATAAGTTAGATGAGTGAATTACTCCAATATGTTGTTGTGGCGAACGTAAGTTACATGAGTCTTTAAAAGTTATCCATGGATGACCTGTTTCAAACAACATAGTAAGCATTTTTCTCCATAGATCTTTAGCTGGAATAGTCTTATGTTGATCCATTTTTCCTTCAGCAGCCAACGCTTCATATTCCTCATACCTTTTTTCAAATGCAAGGCCAGTAAGGTCATGCAAATCTGGGGCTTCGCCTGGGGAAAAAAGAGTCCAATTTTTATCTAACTCCACTCTTTTCATAAATAAATCAGGTACCCAGTTAGCAGTATTCATGTCGTGAGTTCTTCTCCTATCATCTCCAGTATTCTTTCTGAGATCTAAGAATTCTTCTATGTCTAGGTGCCATGTTTCTAGGTAAGCACACATAGCTCCTTTTCTTTTGCCTCCTTGATTAACTGCAACAGCTGTATCATTCGCAACTTTTAGGAAGGGAACAACGCCCTGACTTTTGCCATTTGTTCCTTTAATATATGAACCCAATGCTCTTACAGGTGACCAGTCATTTCCAAGACCACCTGCCCACTTAGAAAGCAACGCGTTATCTTTCATTGCTCCAAATATTCCATCTAGATCATCTGGAATGGTTGTTAGGTAGCATGAAGAGAGTTGAGGACGCAAAGTACCAGAATTAAAGAGGGTTGGTGTTGAGCTCATGTAATCAAAGCTTGAAAGCAACCTGTAGAATTCAATGGCTCTTTCTTCTTTTTTATCCTCTTCTACGGCTAGACCCATAGCAACTCTCATAAAAAAGATTTGTGGAAGCTCATATCTCGTATCCTGATAATGAATAAAGTACCTGTCATATAGCGTCTGAAGTCCCAGATATGTAAATTGATAGTCTCTGTCGTGATCTATGGCTTCTCCTAATTTTTTTAAGTCGAAATCTTTTAAGATTGGATCCAGCATCTCTAATTCAATACCCTTTTCTATGTATGCTGATAAGGCTTTTGGGTAATAATCGTGCATCTCAGGATGTGAACTTTCTTCAGCGATGCCGAGAAAAGATAGGGCTTCGCTCCTTAGTTCATCAAGTAGAATTCTAGCCGTTACATAACTGTAATTTGGTTCTTGCTCGACTTTAGTTCTTGCCGACATGACAAGAGCTGACTTCATATCACTTATTGAAACACCGTCATATAGATTTTTAATAGATTCTTCTAAAATTGCATCGGCGCTGACATCTTCTAAGCCTTCGCATGCATGATTAACTACAGAGGCTAATCTATCAATATCAAGAGGGGCTTGTGATCCATCTTTTTTGGTAACAGAGATTTTTGGTGCATCAATTTTGCTCTGTTGGGGCGCATCTTTTGTTCTCTCTGTAGCTCTTTCTTCTCTGTATAGAATGTATTTTCTGGCTACAACATACTCTTCATTGCGCATTAGCTGGAGCTCTACTTGGTCCTGTATCTCTTCAATATGTATCGTTCCGCCAGTGGGCATTCTTCGTTTGAAAATTTCTTGTACTTCGGCTGTTATTTCTTCAACCTTTCTATGAATTCTTTCACTTGCTGCAGCATTTCCGGATTCATTGGCTAAAAAAGCTTTTGTTACAGCAACTTTAATTTTATCTTCTTCGAAAGGTACAACTTTACCGTTACGCTTTATTGCCCGGAGTTTTCCGGGCGCTGTAATATTTAAATCATCTGATGGTATTGCTACGATTGCTTCTTGCCCAGCACCTTCTTGAGTCTTTCCTAACTCTTGTATTGTCATTTTTATCCTCTATGTTTTTTTCTTTCGTTGGTCGATTTCTTAAAAATTTACCAATGGGTGGGGTCAAAACTTCTTTTATTTAAATATCTTTAACCAATATCAATATTCTTACATTGTGGATAAATAATCAAGTAAAAAACACAATATATTGTGAATTCTTTTAAATTTTTCACAATATGCTGTATAAATGGTGTTTATTGATTGTGAGAAGAAAGTGAGTAAATTGTGGATAACTTAATAATATTGGTGCTTATATGTCTGTATTAATAGCGATAGATCAAGGAACAACTAGTACAAGAACGGTGGCGTTTGATAAAGATCTAAATATTATCCATTCAGTACAAAAAGAATATCCTTTAATTTACCCTAATGATGGTTGGGTGGAGATTGATCCCAAGGAATTAATGAGTTCTGTCTATGCAACCATTGATCCTGTTATTGATGTTTGCTCAGATATATCCGCTATCGGAATAACAAATCAGCGTGAGACAACTTTGGTATGGGACGCGGATTCTGGACGGCCTATTTATAACGCAATTGTTTGGCAGGATAGAAGAACGGCAGAACAATGTATGAAGCTCAAGCATGATGGCCATGAGGAACTCATCAAGAGCGCAACCGGACTTTTGCTTGATCCATATTTCTCATCAACAAAAATATCCTGGATCTTAGATAATGTTGTTGGAGCAAGAAAGAGGGCTGAAGCAGGTAAGTTGAGGTTTGGGACAGTGGATACCTATCTGATATGGCAATTGACTAACGGAGATAGTTATAAGACTGATGTTACAAATGCTTCTAGAACCAACTTATACAACATACACCTTAAGAAATGGGATTCAGAGCTTCTTAAAATTTTCAATATTCCAAGCTCAATGCTGCCAGAGGTGCAATCCTCCGATAGTGACTACGGTACATTTGAAAGAGGCAATAAAACCATTCAAATCACGGGGGTGATTGGAGACCAGCAAAGTGCATTAGTAGGGCAAAGGTGTTTTCAATCAGGTCAAATGAAAGCAACATTTGGAACAGGATGTTTTTTGATGGTGAATACGGGTGATGAATCTTTGCAGTCAACTTCAGGACTCCTCAACACTCTTGGATATGGCCTCGCCGGCAAAGTATCTTATGCATTAGAAGGAAGTATTTTTTCAGCTGGAACCATCATTCAGTGGCTACGAGACAACATGGAATTTTTTTCAGATTCTGCTGAAAGCATAAATTTGCTTGATCCAAGAGGTGAATCTAATGGTGTTTTATTTGTTCCTGGTTTTACAGGAATTGGAGCGCCTCACTGGAATACAGAAATTAGAGCAAGTTTCTATGGCATCACAAGGGACTCAACTAAAACAGATATGGTTACGGCCGCATTTAAATCATTAATTTATCAAGTCATAGATATCAAAGAAGCTTTAAAAGTTGATGGTATAGAAATTAAAAATTTATCTATCGATGGAGGCATGGCTGCTAATTCAGGCTTTTGTCAGCTATTGGCAGACTTTTTAGAGCAGGAAGTGCGGGTTCCTTCAAGCTTGGAGTCAACAGCCATAGGCGCCGCAATTACCTCAGGATTAGGGGCCCATATCTTTTCTATTGACGATTTGCAGGACAAGCAGTTAAGCAATGCAACTATTTATCAGCCACGGGAGAAAATCTTTGATCCAAATGATTTGACTGAATGGAGAAAATTTCTCAGAGTCCTTTTAGAAGCATACAATTAAAAACATACTTTATTGCATGTAATACATAAAAAAATTTCTCTAGGATGATTTCTGAGCTTCCTGCACAAGATATTTTTAAATTTCTTTAATTAAATAGTTTTAAATGTTTTTGTTTAGTATTTATTGTAATAAACTAACCTCACTTTTAACCAAGTCCCCTGACTGGTAAACATGTTTAATTTTAAAACTTTCAACAATATTGCTGAAGATGGTCTCGATATTCTTCGTAAAAACAAATTTAAAGAGGTATCCGAGAACCCTGATGGGATATTGCTCAGAAGTCATATTCTTTCAAAGGAAGATTTTGAGGACAATCTTTTATGTATAGCTCGGGCGGGAGCAGGTACAAATAATATACCTAAAGATGATGCAACCAAAAAAGGAATTGTTGTTTTCAATACTCCTGGCGCAAATGCAAATGCAGTAAAAGAGCTTGTCATTTGCGGAATGTTGCTTTCTTCTCGAGGCATTGTTGAGGGTATTGAATTTGCAAAGAATCTTGATCTTGAAGACTCTGCAGGTTTAAACAAAGCAATGGAAGCGCAAAAAAAAACATTTGCAGGTAATGAGCTATCTGGAAAGACGCTCGGAATAGTTGGGCTTGGGTCAATTGGGTCAATGCTTGCTCAGGCAGCTCAAACTCTTGGAATGAAATTGGTAGGATATGATCCTTACATTTCAATAGAGGGTGCATGGAGGCTCCCTCGAGAAGTTGAAAAAGCTGAAACCATGGAAGCTCTTTTGCAGCAATCAGATTATGTCTCACTCCATGTTCCGCTTGTTGAGGATACAAAAAACCTTATTAACGAATCAAATTTAAGAAAATTTAAAAAAGGTGCCAGGCTAATTAACCTATCTAGAGGAGGAATAGTTAATACTAATGATGTAATAACCGAGCTTGAGAAAGGAAATTTAGGTAGGTTTGTCACAGATTTTCCAACTCCAGAGCTTATCAAGCGTTCTGCAGAGAATAATGATGTAGTGCTATTGCCTCACTTAGGTGCAAGCACAAAAGAAGCTGAGGTAAACTGTGCCGTTATGGCTGCAAATCAAATTGTTAACTATCTACAAGATGGCACAATCTTAAACTCAGTAAATTTTCCAAGAATCTCGCTTTCGAGAGGTACTAATCATCGTTTGGTTATTATTAATCACAATGAACCAGGAATGATTAGCAAAATTGCTGATTCAATTGCTGCCTGTGATATCAACATTGCTGAGATGACAAATAAAAGCAGAGATGAAATCGCCATTAATTTAATTGATCTGGAATGTCAGGCTAGTGAAGAATTGGTTAATCAACTTCGATCAGTTGAGCATGTAATGAGTGTAAGA
>Ga0315322_10004866_pt1 | contig 10300 bp, 9 predicted proteins | sample M110021515metaG_FD_203461 | JGI IMG/M metagenome (GOLD analysis project Ga0315322, IMG submission 203461) | Ammonia-oxidizing marine archaeal communities from Monterey Bay, California, United States - M1 100m 21515 | ecosystem: Environmental > Aquatic > Marine > Intertidal zone | place: USA... | reverse complement strand
AGTAGGGCCCTTGTAGATTTGCCACCTGTCGATCGCCTTGGCGGCATTTTCGTTCATGGGAGTAAGGCTTTGAGCCGGTGCATAAACCATCGCCCCTTCTTCGAGAATGGATGAACCGTAGTTCCCATGGTAAATCAGCTGAAACTCCTGGGGAAAGGAGCCTTCGTTCGTAAGCTTGTCGGATATCTGAAAAGTGTCCGAACCAGGGACGGTTGAAATTTCGGTTACTAATTTGAGTTTGGGCCCGTTGAAGAACTTTTCGTAAACCGTGCCACTGATTCGAATCCGGTGGGGAGGATCAGGGTCGATCGTTATTTCGTAATCGGAAGCCGGTATGTTTTGTATTTTGCCATGAAGGGTCAGGTCCAAGGTGGCAGTTCCACCCGTGTTGTCGATGAATTCGTCGGTCCCGGGGTGTCCGGCGAATTCGAGCCCGCAACGGACCATCCACTCGTTAAATCCTTCGAGCCATCCAAGCCCCCCTCGGCTCTCGAGATCGACATAGGAGGGATGGACGATTTCCTTGACGGGCGAATCCCATCCCAAACGGAGACTTCCCATGCGGACGTCGAATATCCCCATTCCCCGCGTAGGTATAACCGTGATCTTCAGCTTACCGTTATCGAGTGTAAGGAGTTCCACGCCTTCTTGTTTCCCCCCCTTTAAAACCCTCTTGGTTACAGACCAAGGGCTAAGGAAAGTTTTGTCCTTATGCCCATTCGAACTATCTAGGTATTCGGCTTGGCCATTTCGCGAGAGGGTGTTTTCGGTCTCGGGTTCTAAAGGGGCCGTCTTTTCCGAACATGATCCAACAAGAAGGAATGCAAGAGCGAGTGAAAAGGATGATTTATTCATAGGGAATGATAGGATTTGACTTATGTTTAACCGAAGACTTCTTCCAGTGCGGACCGCATAATGTTAGGGTCGGGGTCGATGCCGGTCCAGTGTCGGATTCCTATTACTCCCTGATTTACTAGCATGCCAAGGCCGTCTATGACCTTGCAACCTTTGCCCTTGGCGTCCCGTACGAGGTTGGTCTCGGGGGGATTAGGTATTACATCGGCGACGACCGTTTTCGAGGTGAGGCTTTCGATATCTAAATCGAGTCGGGCGTTTACATCGGGAAACAGACCTATCGAGGTTGCGTTGATTAATACATCCGTTCCATCGGGAATTACGAAAGTCTTGTCCCAGGGGACAAAGTCTGCATCAACGGGAAGTTTCTCGTCTAGTAGATAGGTAAGTTCCTCTCCACGCTCTGTGGAGCGGTTGACAATCGTGATTGCGGATGCTCCAGCTAAAGCCACCTCAACACCAATCGCACGGGCAGCCCCTCCGGCTCCGAAGATGACGACTTTCTTACCTGCGGGGTCTGTCAGTTCTTTGAGCGATGAGACAAACCCTTTGCCGTCGGTGTTTTCTCCGATCCACTTTCCGTCCTTGCGGACAACGCAATTGACTGCACCCATGAGGGATGCCGACTCGCCTAGACCATCAAGGTAATCGATAACCTTGACCTTGTGTGGGATTGTGCAGTTGAAGCCTTGAAACCCCATGACTTTGGCTCCTCTGACCGCTTCTTCGAGATCGTTTGGGCCGACTTCGATGGTAAGGTACCGCCATTCGAGGTTATGATGCCTGTAGGCAGCTTCGACCATAACTTGCGTTGGGTTTTCCGAAATCGGCTGACCGAAGGCAGCAGTTAGTTCTTGCTTGAAGTTTAGCTCTTTTGTCATTTTGCAGGTGTGTTTTTGAATCCTAATTTAGAATTTAACCCTAATCGGCAAGCCTATTTTCAGAAAATATGATTTACACTCCCTCTTCTGATGTCTCTCACATTTTCTTTTTCGGTAGAATATCGTTGTACCCCCAGTTTTTCCATATTAGGAAGATATTCCATATGGGGAAATCATAATGCAGGCTATTTTAATCAATGAAGAGGCTTCGGCTAAGGGAACCGAGAGAACTCTGGCTATACTCGAACTCCTAGGTAGATTTCGCAAAGGGCAATCATCCAGTGAGATTGCTCGAGCCCTCGATCTCCCCGTCAATACGGTCGGTCGAATAACCGAGACCATGACCCAAAGAGGTTGGCTATATCGGAGAGAAGATGACCGTAGGTATGTCCTTACCAATCGGGTAGCGGACTTGACTCGACCTCAGGTGAATGACAAAAGCTTGGTCGTGTCTGCCTGGGACGGTTTAAAGGATTTGCGTGATAAGACAGGAGAGACGACCCAATTGCTTGCCATGTCTGAAGGCAAGGCATTGATTCTTGAGCAATGTGTCTCAGATCAAGCAATAAAGGTTTCCGGATCCGTAGGTATGAGAGTTCCTTGTTATTCATGTGCTCCCGGTAAGTCTATTTTGGCGAATATTCCTGAAGAAGATCTCGATCGCTACCTCAAGGAGGTAACTTTGAAGCAATTTACTCCTCAAACACTTGCTTCGCGCGAGCTTTTGCTCGGAGATTTGGAAAAAATCAGAGCATGCGGATTTGGCGTCGACGAAGCCGAAGGTCTAGATGGAATTCATTGCGTGTCCGCTGTTATCCTTGATGACTATCATTATCCGGTTGCAGCTGTTACTACGATAGCTCCTGCCTTTCGCTTACCTCCCGAACGTTTTGAGGATATCGGACGGGCTTGCATTAAAACTGCCGAGGTCATTCGAAGAAAATTACTTAACTAATCGCTTATTAGTAATTGAAAACCCATCCAAGCCGCCAGTTATGAAAAAATTAATTCTGTCTATGTTTTCTGTCTTTGCACTCCTCGTTTTTTTCGGTTGCGGAAATGAATCGAATCATTCGGGGAAGACAAGTAATCAGAGTTCACCTTCCGCCCCATCTTCAAGTAATGGTTCAGTTCCTGACTCTCCGGTCAAAGGAGTCATAGCTTACACGCCTCAAACCTTATCCAATCCCTTTTTCAGTGTGATTTCGGAAAACATTAGGGATGAAGCTGCAAAGAATGGTTACGAAGTATTGATGGTCGACCCTGACTACGATGTTAAAAAGCAATCAGAGCAGATTGATGACTTCATTGTTAAGGATGTTACTGCAATTGTTCTGGTTCCTTGCGACAGGATTGCTGTTGGTCCGGCGGTCAAGCAGGCAAATGAGGCCGGAATTCCAGTTTTTACGGTAGATTCCAAGTGTGATGCCGAAGGGGCGCGCATCGAGGGGCATGTCGGTACCGACAACTTCCAAGGAGGAGAACTTGCCGGCAAAGCCATGATCAAGGCTTTGGGTGAGTCAGGAGGGAAAGTATTGATACTGGATTTAAAGCGGGCCAATTCCTGCGTATTGCGCGTGGATGGATTCAAGAAGGTCTTGGTTGCTCACAACGAGGGTCGAAGTTCAGGCAAAATCGAGATCGTCGCCGAACTGGATGGAAACGGTGAGGAGATTAAGGGACGCCAGTCAACAGCTGATACCTTGCAGGTTCATGAGGACTTGGCTGGTATCTTTGCCATCAATGATCCTTCTGCATTGGGAGCCTACCGCGCCGTGGAGGAAGCCGATCGTCAGGACCGAGTCAAAATCATTGCTTTTGACGGTCAGCCCGAAGGTAGGCAAGCGATCAAAAAAGGGCAGATTTTTGCCGAACCGATGCAGCACCCTGACCAAATGGGAATTTTGATCGTCCAGATGATCATGAAGTACCAGGCGGGTGAGGATTATGAAGAAGAGTTGCTCATACCGGCCACACTCTACACCAAGACCGAAGCGGATCAGGATCCCGATCTGAAGTAGCTTGGCCTCTGACACCGAAAAGGCTCCACTGCTTCGAATGAGGGGCATTAGGAAAGGATTTCCTGGCGTTCAGGCTTTAGATGGTGTGGATCTTGAACTATACTCCGGAGAGGTGTTGGCTCTACTCGGTGAAAATGGGGCGGGTAAAAGTACTCTGATCAAGGTGATCGGAGGGGCTCATTTGCCAGACGATGGCACAATGGAAATAGAAGGTCGCTCTGATCCGATCCATAGCCCCCAAGACTCCCTTAAGGCGGGCATTGGAATTATTTATCAAGAATTTAACCTCGTTCCCGCTCTGACTGCCAGCGAAAATATTTTTCTTGGACAGGAGCCTTCTAGACTAAGTTTTATTCCCCGTTCCGAGGAGAGGCAAAAGACATTGAAGCTATTTGACCGTATCGGAGCGGAGATTGATCCGGGCAAGCTATGCGGTCAACTATCGGTAGCGGAGCAGCAAGTGGTTGAGATAGCGAAAGCCCTTTCTCAAAATGCACGGATTATCGTGATGGATGAACCAACTGCGGCTTTGACACCTCGCGAAGTGGAAGGGTTGCTCAGGGTCGTGAGGGAATTACGGACTCAGGGTATCGGAATCATCTACATCAGTCACAGATTGGATGAAATCGATGCGATCGCGGACAGGGTGACGATTCTTAGGGATGGAGCTCATGTCGCGACTATGGAGAAGTCGAATTTTGATCGGGAGCAAATGATTGCCCTTATGGTCGGGAGAAACTTGGAAAAGGAATTTCCATACCGCCAAAGCGTTGCCGGGGAAGTCAGGTTATCCGTGCGCAACCTGACGCGCGGTTCCTGCGTTAAAGATGTCTCCTTTGATCTTAAAGCGGGAGAAATTGTAGGGCTTACTGGCTTGGTAGGTGCGGGCAGAACCGAAACCGCCCGCCTGATTTTTGGGGCAGACCGTATGGATTCGGGCTCGATCGATCTCGACGGCAAGCGGTTGAGCGTCAGAAGCCCAAGGGATGCTATCCGTAACGGGATTTGCCTGTTGACCGAAGACCGGAAAGGACAGGGGCTTGTCTTGGGCCAGACTGTTCAGGAAAATTTCGGACTTCCCAACCTGGGTGATTTTTCGGGGCATTTTCTTATAAGTTCATCGCGGGAAAGCGAGGCGTTCTCAGGATATGTTGACAAGATGAGGATCAAGATATCAGGCCATTCGCAATCTGCCGGAACTTTGTCGGGAGGCAATCAGCAAAAGGTTGTTCTGGCCAAATGGCTCCAGAGGAACTCGGAGGTAATAATCTTCGACGAACCGACTCGAGGGATTGATGTGGGAGCGAAGTTCGAAATCTACCAACTTATTCACCTTTTGGCGGAGCAAGGAAAAGCGATTCTTATGATTAGTTCGGAGCTACCTGAAATTCTAGGAATGAGCGACCGCATAATCGTAATGAACGAGGGAAGAGTGGCGGGAGAGATCGATGATTGCTCAGGAGTTACGCAGGAGGATATAATGAAGTTGGCTACTGGGAGCGAGGAGATTGCCGCGTAATGAAAATTCACTATTCTAGTTTTTTTTCTGATTACGGCAGCGTTCTTGTCTTGGTCATACTTTGTGCAGTCATGAGCTTCGCGACATTGAAGGAGCAACCTGCGACCAGTTACGCTGCGGCCAAGGATCTCGCTTCCGATCTCTTGAGTGAGAAAGGAAAAGGGGCGAATGTAATGATACTTGTTCGCGGTGGTAGTAAAGGAGCGGGGCCAGAGTTTGCCAGAAATTTGGAAATGGCCATCAGCGATGTCGGCCTCGTTGTGGTTAAGAATGTACAGGGAACCCCTAGGGATGCTCGTAAGGCTTTGCTTGATCAGCCTCAAAGCCAGCCCTTGGTGGCTCTTGTGACTGATCAGCATATGTCCGTTTTTTGTAGCGACCATCTTTCTGATTTATCCAAGGGAAACCCAGCTCTTGCTCAAGCCGAATCATATTCCCCAAAGAAACAGACCTGGCCCATTTTCCTTAAAAAGGATAATTTACGTAACGTCTTGAAGCAAATTTCAGTGGTTGCGGTCATCGCTATTGGTATGACTTTGGTTATTATCACGGGAGGGATCGACTTGTCCGTGGGTAGCTTGATCGCTTTCAGTGCTGTGGTCACTGCTCTTGCAATTCATCATCTCGGCGGAGCTAACCCAACGGTTTCCGATCTTTGGCTTGGAAGCTTGGCTGGTATCATTGCCTGTTCGATCATTGGTTTGTGTACGGGAGCATTCGTCACGCTTTTCAAAGTTCCTGCCTTTATCGTTACCCTTGGCGTAATGTTCATTGCCAGGGGTTTGGCTTTTCTAAGTTTAGAAAAGCCAAACGGACTTCCTATTGGTAATGAGGAAAGCTTTAAGTGGTTGGGGAGCGGTGCGGGCTTGGGGTTACACAATTCGGCGGTGTTGATGTTGGTGCTCTATCTCTTGGCTCACATAATGATGAGCCGAACGTCCATCGGTCGTTACATCTATGCCGTCGGAGGAAATCCAGAGGCGGCAAGGCTTTCGGGGGTGCCGGTTCAAAAGGTGCTTGTTTTCGTTTATGTTCTTTGTGCTTTGCTTGCTGGATTGGGGGGGGTAATGACCGCTTCTCTCCAAATGTCGGGTGATCCCAAAGCGGGAGGCTTGGTTGAGTTACAAGTGATTGCAGCCGTTGTGGTCGGAGGAACTAGCTTGGCTGGAGGAAAAGGAAAAATTTTCGGAACTCTCATTGGAGCCCTAATCATCGGTGTCATTAAGAATGGGATGAATTTGGCTGAGATACAAGGAAAGGAGCAGGATGTAATCTTTGGCCTTGTCATCTTGGTGGCAGTTTTGGTCGATCAGCTTAAGAATAGGCTGAACTGACTTCACGCATTATTTGCCCAGTCAGGCCAAGCGCTTGAGTCGGGCCTTCATGATAAGGTATAGTTCTCTGCTTATCCACGCGTCCGTTGCAGCGTAATTGATCTGAGAAGGAGTCAATGGGCGTTTTTGCCAATTGGAAAGCTGGGCTGATTTGGAGAGCCTTTGTTTGAAAAATATTGCAGTCAGGTTCCGAAGTCCGGTTTGTTCGATTTTCAATGATTGAGCCAGTTGAGCCAAATCTTCGAAGCCTGCTGGGTTCAACTCCTCAATCTTCTTGAGGTTGTGCAGGTCGTCTTTGACAGCGACTCCGGTTTTTATGATATCCGGATTTTCAAGGATTTCGACCAAGGGTCCCAATTTCATGACCGGAAAAAGCCGAAAAAGGAAGGCTTGGTCGGATGTTGCTAACTGAATTAGGGCAGGGGGGTTATTTGGTCCCCTTTTGAAGTTGGGTTTGCACTCGATGTCAAAGCCGAGGACACGCTGATTTCTTAGCTTTGAAGCGTACCTTTGAAAGGATTTCGAGTCTTCTGCGACCTTTACTGATCCATGAAAGCGGATCAGGGGAAATTGATTGATGGTGTCTTTTTCAAGCCTTTTGGGAATTTCTTCCTCGTTCGATTGGGGTGAAGGCATAGAGTTAAAACTCGAGCGTCAGTCCATCGTAGGCAAGTATAACATCGTGGGGGTGAACTCTTGGGGATTGGGTGCCAGCAAATCCGCTTCTGGTCTCTTTAACCATTATGCAGGATCTTTCGAGAAACTTTTTAGTATGAGCAAGAAAGTTGACCATGTCCTCGTCATTGGCTGCGGGGTCATGGTGAAACAACGCGAGGGTTTCGATCTCTCCTTTTGCCGCCAGCTCCACAGCCATGACATTACTAGAATGCCCCCAGTTTTCACGATTTCCAATTGATTGCGAATGGGTGTAAGGAGCATCGAAAATCAGTAGGTTTGCTCCGCGAATAAAGTCAACATAGGGGTAGGATTTACCGTGTGCGTGATTACGGTGTTCGGCATCCGTGGAATATACGACGCTTACTCCGTTGGCTTCAATTCGGTATCCGAACGACTTACCGGGATGATCGAGTTCATGCATGGAAATGCGTGCTCCACACATTTCCATTAAGTCACCAGGAGCATGTTTTTCGAAAGATATCTGGGCTCCAAACATTTCAAAACCCACGGGAAAAAAGGGGGGCTTCATTTGGTTGCGGAGTGCATCTTCTATCTCATCGTGTCCCCCGTGAATGATAATTGTGTTCTCTTTCTCGTAGGCGGGAGCAAAGAAAGGTATGCCCTGAATATGATCGTAATGAAGGTGTGATAGAAAAAGGTGGAATGTCTTGCCTGTAACTTCCTTTGCTTTTATCTCCTGCCCAAAAACTCTCAGTCCCGATCCTCCATCTAGGATCAAGTAATCATCTGAACCCGTTTCGACATGAACACATGGAGTATTTCCTCCGTAGGATGATCCGTGCTGAAAAGGGAGTTGGTTCTCGACGAATTCGCGGATTTGCCGTTCTGATCTCAGGTCCTTGCCCCGAGCTGCCATAAGGGCAGATACAACTTTTTCCCTTGTTTCAATCGCACAGGGTGAAGTGGGGATTGATCCGCGGGTCCCTTTAAAATGTACCTTCATTAAACTCGTTGAAAAAACCCCATCTAATGATTTTCAACAGGCTTTTGGCAATCCAATTCTACATTTCATGATTTACTGTATATCTGAGCTTGAAGATTCTGATTTTCAGGATCATTCTCAATGTATGGCTGAAAAATACGATATCAACCAACCGATCTACCAAGTGGGTGAAGGCAATTTGAGTTTTTCCCAGATGCTCAACTACTTCATCGACCCAGCATATCAACGTGGCAGCTTGTCTCGAATATCCGATATGCATGTAAAGATTGGCAGACCAGTGAGCTTTCGGATTGATGATGATCTAACACCGATGCCTGAGGGCATTGGTGTGGAAAAGGAAGTCTTGCAATATATGCTAGGAATTCTTCTTTCGGAAAAGCATTTGAAAATCGTCTTAAACGAAGATGATCCGCAAGATGTGGACACCGCCTTCGAGTGGGAGGAGCATGGAGTGAATTTTCGTCTTAATGTCTTTCGTGATCGGGACGGGTTGGCATTCGTCATGCGAGTTCTTGCTTCCAATATTCCATCGATCCAAGAAGTTGGTTTACCAACGGAGAAGATCTGGCAGGATATCACTTCCCTCAAAAGGGGGTTGGTACTAGTTACTGGCGTTACTGGGAGTGGTAAGTCCACTACCATTTCCGCACTCGTTAATCACATAAACCTTTATCGCAAGACGCGAATCATCACCTTGGAGGATCCGGTCGAGTTTCTTTTTAAAAGTGAGACCTCAATGGTTTCTCAACGCCAAGTAGGTCAAGATGTTATGAGTTTTTCTGGTGGGCTCAGGAGTGCGTTACGCGAAAATCCAGATGTGATTTTTGTTGGGGAAATAAGAGACACCGAAACAGCCTCGCTAGCCCTCAGTGCAGCGGAAACTGGGCACTTGGTTTTTTCTACTCTCCATACCAGAGATGCCAAAGGTGCTCTGAGTAGAATTGTCGATATGTTCCCTGCTGAGCAGACAAAAAGCCTTTGCCTTCAACTTTCCTTCAGTCTGTCCTTTGTGCTAAGTCAAAAGCTGGTTCCTCGGGCAGATGGAAATGGGCGTATTCTTGTTATGGAGGTGTTAAAAAATGTACCTGCCTTGGGGAACCTAATACGGACAGGTAATTGGCAGCAGGTTTACTCGACGATGGAAACCCAGTCGAAGGAAGGGATGATGACGATGGAGCAGCACTTGTTGCATCTGTATCAACATGGAGTCATTACCAAGGAGTCTGCAATTACTTACACGAATGAGGCTAGTTTGATCGAGCGTCTGACTTGAGCTTGCTTGGCACTTCAATACCTTGTCAGTTGACCATTATTTTATTAATCTCTATGACTAGGTGCGTTGGATGTCTCTAGCTCAGTTGATTTAAAATGAACAAACGAAATTTCTCTCTTCTTTTGCTTTTCACGAGCCTTCTCGGAATCCCCGTCTTTGTTTGTTACGAAATTTTGAATAAGTTGGATGCAAAATCTGTTAACACAACCCAAGTAGTGCAAAATAAACCTCAACCAATTAAGAAAACTCCCGAGGAATGGAAAAAGGTTCTCACGGCGGAGCAATACAGGATTTTGCGAGAGGCAGGCACAGAAGCCCCTAATGGCAAGGCTTACCAAGAGTTTAAGCATCAGGGTGCAGGCACTTATTTTTGTGCAGGGTGTGACACTGAACTCTTCTCTTCTAAGGAAAAATTTGATTCAAGGTGTGGATGGCCATCCTTTTATGATCCATCGAAAGCCAAAAATGTTACGACCACCGTTGACTGGCACCTAGGATATCCGAGAACCGAAGTAAGGTGTGCCGTATGTGATGGGCATTTAGGACATGTTTTCACTGGCGAGGGCTTTGACACTCCTACGGACAAAAGATACTGCATCAATGGTACTGTTTTAAAGTTCGTTCCTGCCGAAGCTTCGGTCAAAAGCTTGAAGGATAAGCCCGGACACACACACAAAGCCAAGTAAGTCTAGTATCGAGGCATTTACTCTCGCCTTGTTCTTGCTTCCATGCATTCGATTTGCCATGAATGTCATCGAACTGTTTCATGCATTTT
>Ga0315322_10004865_pt1 | contig 10301 bp, 11 predicted proteins | sample M110021515metaG_FD_203461 | JGI IMG/M metagenome (GOLD analysis project Ga0315322, IMG submission 203461) | Ammonia-oxidizing marine archaeal communities from Monterey Bay, California, United States - M1 100m 21515 | ecosystem: Environmental > Aquatic > Marine > Intertidal zone | place: USA... | reverse complement strand
CATCTCGAAGATACCGCCAATCCGCACTTCCCTCGGCGGAACCATTTCATCCGCTTTCGCTTGCTCAATCATTTTCGGTGAATAGATTTCTATTTTGTTCGCCTTGAATACCTGAAAGAGGAAACGATCGCCGGCGGCAAAGGGAGTCGCTCCTTTCGAAATTTCAAACACCGGATACCCAAATCCCAAATCCAAAGCTCCCTTGTCGTATTCCCACACGAACTCATCGCCCGAAATATTTTCGCGAACCACACAGGAACCTTGACTTGGGCGAAACAGGAGTTCCCACTCCGCCGTCTCAACATATGGATCCAACCGGGCAACGCGCACTCTTGCGCTTGACGCAGGGTTGCGCTGAGATGAGTTCCCCTCAAACACTTGCACAACCGAAGCGGGTCGAACGCCCAATCGGTTGGCCGCTTGGGTACTCACAAAGACAACCTCATCCTCCAAGGCATCGATCGTCGGCAAGGGCGTTACGTCTTCCCCATCATCAGCCCGCAACCTCGTCATCCCCCGCTCGAGGAAAGCCCCTATGGGGAGAACCTCATCTCCGCCATCCGGTCTCAATCCAATGACAAAGGGAATGGAGTGATAGTTACCGCTTTGGAGAAGAAGTTGCGCATGAAGATAAGGAGTAACGGCTTTTACTCCTTCGGTATCCAACATGAGTTTTGGAATTTCCTTCCAACCCGCATACCGAGCCATAGGAACTGCCCTGGCGTGGCCTTGGTTATTGATGATGTCATTCCTGAATTTGTTCTGAAACCCTTGCATGAAAGCAATCACCACGATCATCACGTTCACACCAAGAGCTACCCCAACAATAGCCAAAAGAGAAAAGAAAGACATCTTCCTTTGAGAAGGGAACAGTTGTTTCCACGCTAGGTAAAGCGGCCAGGGAACCTTCATGTCACAACTTTGGAAGCCCGGCAAAACAAACCATGAATTCTCATTCGATCAAGTACCGTTGCCATCAGGCATCGTAACGTTAGAATCAGAAAGAGTTTCGTTCCAGTCATTGGGCAACAGCGGGGCTACGGTTTCCTTCCAACCCTCGAAAACACCCGTGTCAAATTCCGGCAAAGGATAATCTTCCTCAAGAAATTGCACGTAACCGAAGTAAGCGGCTCCCACGACGGCAAGAAAGAGTAACATCTTGACCAGTCTCTTGAGCACGGCATAGAGCATGAGAATGCACAACAGAACCAAGGCGAGAGTGAGAAGGGGGTGGCTTAGAATTCGTTCGATGACAATTTCCATTTGCCCGCATTTTGCTTCAGTCCCGAATATAGGACAACGAAAAAGCTAGGGGATGACTGGATCGGAAACAGGCTGACTGCTCTTCCCTGATTGGCTGATGGGCGGAATAAAACCATGATGGGATATCTTCCCTAGCAAGTCTTTCATGTCACGGGCGATCAACCGCACCCGGGCGGCGGCTTTTTCACTTTCACCCTTCCGACCGATCAACCGAGTTTCCCAAGCTCTCCTTTGCGATGGATCAATAAATCCTTCTTCTCCCGGAAGCCTCTTGTCAAACTCTCCATATCGAGCCATTTCGAGGGCAAGGGCATTCTCGAATTCCAAGGCCTGCCTTAATTCAATTTCTGCCTGAATCTGCTTTTGGCGAAGAACGAGCCACTGCAATTCCATTTCCAAGTACTTTTTTTCCTTGGCCAAGTTCTTTCTTTTCAGGGAGAGCGATTGGAATGAGTCATCCCCCATGCCCCCAAAACCCTTCACTGGTTGATTATGGTCAAGCACATGCTCGGTTCGCTGGCACGAACACAGAACCAAAATCCAAAAAGCAAGGACCAACCTTGCTCCTGGCAAATATCCTACTTTTGTTTCCAAGCTCCCTTAGAACTTCGGAACCAATGCCCCTTCTTGCCCTTTCCAATCATTGCCTTGGCGAAGATTTTGGCCGCCTCAGCGGTGGAACCTTTTGTCTTTTTGGCAAGGTTTGCAAAGAGAGCCTCACGATCCTTGTTTTCCGAGGCGACCATCTTCTCCAACGCAGCGGATGCCTCCTCGGCGCGTATGTGAAGAAGGCCATCAACTCCCTCGCCCACGGTGCCTTCGGCCTTGGCTTTGATTACCTCGGGCAGACGCTCCTTCATCGTGCTCGCAAAGCTTGAGTCAGCTTGGACAAAAGGCACGAGCAAAAAACTTAGGGAGAATAAAAGGATGAGTGGAAATTGGGTTTTCATGACAAATCAATCGTTAGGTATCAGGTTATTGGTCGCTGGTTCGGTTTATTCTTCGTCTTCGTAGAGATCGTCGAGGAAATCGTCCACTTCCTTTTCGATCTTGATGGTGATGGTATGATCCAAAGTGATATGATGCTCGGTCTTAATGGCGGTACAACCAAGCAAAGAGACAAGGGTTAAAACCGAGAGAATCTTAAGCAAATAGTTCATAAAACGAAAGTAAGCCCAATTTGCGCCCACTTGCAACCGAGTATTGCAAATTTTTGAAAGAAGGAGCTTGGAAGGAGGGGGAAATTCAGTCGATGTCGAAATTTTCCAGGTCAACCCCGAAGTTCCCCAAATCGATCCCCAAGTTGCTAAAGTCAAAATAAGCGCCGACTAGTTGACGGATACCCGCAATGAAGTTCAAGTTGTTGTTCAGGTGGATGACCCTGTTTCCAACTTCCGACTTTCCCCGGACGGAGATAACCACTTCGCGCTTCCCGTCCAATGCCTTGAATAAAATCCGCATGGTCTCAAGTGACAAGTCCCCCATCGCCTCATTAGTAAGCTTCATCTCCTCATATTCCTTGCTGCCTTTTTTCAAGCTGTTGAGCACGACTGATCCGGATTTGTACCGAAGCCTGGCGTTTGGCGAAGGATCCATCAGAACAAGACCATTTGAAAAGTCCCATTTTCCTCCCTCGTTCGAGAAAGTGATGTCTCCGGAAAAATTACCGTCAATAGTGATATCCTCTTTTGCCAGCAGATCGGCAACCCGCTGGCCGTTGATGGCTGAAACCCTCGTATTCAAACGGAAATCGTCCCCATACATATTAAAAGTGGTTTCCAACAGTCCGACTTCACCTCCCCACAAACCTGCCTGGGCGCGCTCGACAACGATTGTCCCGTCAGGTTCAAGCCGGAAGGAAAAGCTCCCCTTCCCGGTTTCCATATCCCCCAGCGCAATTCGGTCAAAGGAGATCGCCTGGGATCCCTTGGTCGCCAAAGGTTCAATCGAAGCAAGTTCAATTTCTCCCTTTATTCCCTCAATCAGGATATCCTGACCGGGAAAGCCAAAGGTCGAACCCCGGAATTCAAATACCAGGGCCTCGGGATTATCTTGGGACACCTTGACCAATAGGTTCGCAGGGTCGAGTTCATAGGATACTCCACTCGCATCAAAAGTAAGCATATCCAAGAGAATACGCTCCAAACTCTCCATTCTAAAAGCAAGTTCGAGGTTTTCAATGAGTGCATCGAGCCCGAGCATTATACGCCTTCCCGTAACAACCTGCTTGCGCGAGACCTTGGGGAACTCCTCCCAATCGAGCAGTCCCTCGTAGGAAAAGCCGACGAAGCCTATCTCTCCGAATGAAGCGTCACTCGGACTCAGGAGGAGCGAGACGAGCGTACCTTCTTCAGGCACCTCGACAGAAACGTTACCTTCCATCATGGTGAACAAGCCGTTGTCGTAAGAGACCTCGTCAAAGAAAATTTCCTTCTCCAGTCCGATTGGAATTTCAAACGGCAGGGTAATATCGAGTATAGGCAAGCGCAGCCCCGTTATTTCCAGGGCCGGAAGATCGCCCGTTGTTTTCAACTGGCTGACCGATCCGCTTAATTCGTAAGCAGGACCGGCAGCCTTGACGCTGACCTTCAGCCCCTTGGCCATCAATTGATTTTCAAAAACCAAGTTTGCATAAAAGTTTGCTCTCCATTCTTCCATTGTTTCAGGCGTCAGAAACAACACCGCCTCGGAAACGTTCAGGTCATATCCGGACGCTTCCAAGTTCAATGCGCTTGCATTCAGTTCGAGAAAAAGATCCTTGAACGAATCGCCATCAACCCGCGCCGAACCCATCAATCCGACCTCCCCTTCCTTTAGGGACAAGCTTTCGGAAATCGGTTGCCCTAAAGAATCGATCGATTCAATCAAATCGGTGGATTTGCTCAAATCCGGGAAAATGACTTCTCCGGTAAGGTAGGTTTCCCCTTCATCCCTCGCGAGATCGACTTTCGACCGGAATGGGAAACCGGAAAGGGATCCATCCAGAATCAATCTCCCGATTTGATTATGGAAATCCCCCTTGAGCGTAAAATCGACTGGATAACCTTGCTTCTTCCAGTTCACGTTCAGCTTAGAGTCTCGAATTCGCAAATGAGTTACATCAGGAGCCTCTAGAAATCGCTCCAATGTCTCTTCCATATTTTCAGGGGAATCGGTTTCAGGGCGATCGGCAGAAGTTTCGGCATCCGCCTGAAAATCCAAGTCAAGCCCGGTCATGGAAATGGCATCAAGTTTGCCTTGGGCAACGGATGCGGGCGCATAAACCAAGTTGACCTGTTCGACAGCGAGGCGCATCTGCTGCTTCTTGTGCATTTGGATATTCGAAATGCGTGTGCCCCAAGGATCAATTTGCTCCACTTCCGCATCGAACTCGGAAAACCCCGATTCCCGGGCCATTTTGGAAAGCCCCCAGTTCAAAAGAAAAGGCAGGGAAACCCAAACAAGAAATATGATCAGGACTGAGGCGATCAAAAAGGTCAGCAGAACTCTTTTGGTTCTAAGTTTTTTCCAGAAACTAGTCATTGGTTAAACAAGTGTGGATGCAAAGATGGCAACTTCAGCCTTCTTGGAAAGCCAAAAGTCTAATTTCATTGGTTACACTTGAAAAAAAGGTGTATTCAGTAGATAAACTCAAGACATGATCAAAGTAGGTTTCATTGGAGCAGGAGATATTGCGTACCTGCATGGAGAAGGCGTAAATGCTTCGGCAAACGCCGAATTGACGGGCATATGGAACCGGACGCGTTCCAAGGCCGAGGAAAAAGCCGAGCTCTTCGGGAGCAAGGTCTTCGATAGTGCGGAGGAATTGATCGATGCGGTGGACGTCCTCTACATCCTTACCAACATGGAAACCCACCATTCCTATGCCATGCAAGCCATAGAGGCAGGCAAACACGTCCTGGTGGAAAAACCGACCGCAGTTACCATTGATGAGATTGAGGAAATCAAAGAGGCGGCCGAGAGACAAGGCGTCCAAGTCGCTCCCGTACACAACTATATTTACGAACCCTCCGTAATGAGGGCCAAGGATCTGATCGAGAGCGGCAAACTGGGAGACATCGTGTCAATTTACGTCCTCTACAACATTCATCATCCCGAAGAAGTGGCCTCCAGGTACCCTGGGGTAATCCGGCAAATTCTTACGCACCATGCATACTGCACCCTCTATCTGGCAGGTGCTCCCAAACTGGCATCTTGCATGAAAGCGACCATCAATGACGGAAGTGTCCCCCAGGAAAACCTCGCCATGGTGACCTTGCAAATGCAGAACAATTCTCTTTCACACTTGTGCGCAAGCTTTGCAGCGGACGACCATGCGGGTGACCCGTGGACATTCATGATCAAGGTGATCGGAACCAAGGGAGCAACCCGCTACAGCTATCGTGACTGGGTTGAGAATACGCCTGCCGTCGTTCACTCCCAAACTTATTCCGCCTATCCCTATACCATCCGTTCGATGGGGCAGCATTTTCTCGAGGAAGTAATCGGGAAAGGCGAACAACCTCTATCCACGTTGAATGACGCGATTACATGCATGAAAATCATCGAAGCTTGCGAGCAGTCCGTCGAAGAGCAAAGACACGTCTCCCTCTGATACGGTCGGCAAGGGTAGGATTACCGGAATGAAAGGAGTCATCGCAACTTGGCGAGACGCTCTTCATCAGGTACTGGACGTCTATGAAAGAAAGAGGGGGTCCATCGTTGTCTTCCTCCCTCTGCTCTTCCTTTTTTTCATCGTGCTGAACATAGCATGCTATTGGTGGGCCATCTACACGGCATTCCCCTACTATATGCAAACCCATGAAGCCTCCCACTACGTCAAGCTTCAGATCCCGGTGGGCATACTGGGAGCCCTGTTCGACAGCCTTTCATTCTTCATCACGATCTGGATCATCCGCAGGGCCCTGGCATCTACCAAAACTTCGGAATACGTCTTTCATCTTTCCCTGGACCTTGTCATCGCCATCCTTGCCACCCTTTGGGTTCTCTTCGTCTTTACCTTCGGTGGATGGCTGATCAGTTTATGGGAAAGCGTACCTGAGCAATTCGCGCAGAGAGGATCCAAGTACACCCATCGGGCCGTTCAGGCATTGCAGGATCCGACCGGGAGGGAGAACGTGAAGAACATTTACTTCGGTCTGATCATGGGGGTTTCCGCCGCCCTGCCCACTTGCCTTCATTTCTTCCTGTTCTTTCTGTCACTCTTTCGGAAATGCAAAAGCGCATGCTTCCCTCCAAAGAATCCACCCTCTTCTGCGCCGCAGGAAGAAGCCAAAGACCCGAATTGATCTCTTGCCAAACTCTTGGCAAAGGAGGTATACGAGCTACCTATGAATCGTCGATCCTTCATCTACGGGGCAAGCGGATTAACGCTCTGCCTTCCCTCATTCGCGCGCAAATCCGAACTGCCCTACCTTAAGCAGATCGGACTCCAGCTCTACACCCTGCGCAACGCGATCAAGCAAGACTTGGGCAAGACCATCCGGGAGGTAGCTCAAATCGGCTACAAGCAAGTCGAGCCCTACGGCTTTCCTTCCCCCCAGGCAGTCGAGTTGATCAAGCAATCCCGCGATCGCGGCATGAAAGTAAATTCTTCCCATTTCGATTGGAACTCACTCCTTGCCCCTGACAAAAAAGGCGTTCAACCCTTTGAGAAAATTCTCGAGACTGCTAGCAAACACAAGCTGACGGACCTTGTCGTCCCCTATCTTCACGAAATTGACCGTGCCGACTTGTCCGCTTATGAAAAAACAGCTGACTTGCTGAACAAGGGAGCCGACCAAGCCAAGCAAGCGGGCATCCGCCTTGCCTATCACAACCATGCGTTCGAATTCAAACCCATGAACAAGGGAAAGACAGGCTACGACGTATTCATCGAAAAGTTCTCAAAGGACATGTACTTCGAAGTAGACGTGTTCTGGGTAAAGGTTGGAGGAGTGGACCCGGTTTCCATGGTAACCAAGCTGGGATCCCGTATTTCGCAACTCCACCTCAAGGACTTGAAAAAAGACACCCCTTGCCCGAATTACGGAAAACTCGAACAGGATGCGTTTGATGAAATCGGAGATGGCATGATCCCGATGGGACCCATCATGCGCGCCGCGCAAAAGCTTGGAGTCAAGCACTGTCACGTCGAGCAGGATCACTCCCCTGCCCCCCTTCAGAGCATTAGGAAAAGCCTCAACCATCTCAATTCATGATTAAAGCAACCCTGCTTTTTCTCGGAATCGCCCTAGGGCTCTGTGCTCCGGCAAAAGTCAAAAACATACTCCTTATCGTTTCCGACGATCTCAAGGCAGACGCACTCGCCTGCTATGGAAGCAAGGTGGCCGATACCCCCAACATCGATCAATTGGCCAAGGAGGGAACGCTCTTCCAAAACGCCTATTGCCAAGGCACGGTTTGTCGCCCATCCCGGGCAAGCTTCATGCGCGGGCGCCATCAGGGAGGGAAGGAAATCACCTGGGGCGAACATTTTCAAAAAAACGGGTATTCAAGCACCCGGGTAGGCAAAATCTTCCATATGCGCGTGCCGGGGGACATCATTGCCGGGACCGATGGTGACGACGTGCCCGCTTGCTGGTCGGCCAAGTACAACATGCCGGGGAAAGAGGCCCACACGCCTGGGAACTATGCTTGCCTTAACCTCAACAAATTTACCACGGAACTCAAGGGGCGCCAATCCACCAAGATGCCTTACCGGATGTTCGTCACCGTTGATTACGTCGGTGACGGGTCCGACCAACCCGATTGGAAAGCCGCAACCAAATCAGTCCAACTGCTGAAAAGTTTCAAGAAAGACGACAAGCCCTTCTTTCTGGCAACCGGGCTTGTCCGCCCCCACTATCCCAACGTTGCGCCCGAGCAGTATTTCACACCCTATCCCTTCAAGGAGATGAAACTTCCCTTCGTGCCGAAAGGCGACTGGGACGACATGCCCAAAGCAGGCATTTCCAACTCCAACTCGAAGCGCTTTGGAATCGACAAATTTCCCGACAACCAAAAGAAGATGTGGGCAGGCTACTTGGCGACCGTTACCTTTATGGATGAGCAGGTCGGTCGGATACTCAAGGCTCTCAAGGCTCTCGGACTGGACAAGGACACCGCCGTATTTTTCACCAGCGATCATGGTTACCTGCTAGGCGAACACCACTTTTGGCAGAAGGGAAACCTGAGGGAAGAAGTGACCCGCGTGCCCCTCATCATGAAAGCGCCCGGACAAAAACCCGGAAAGAGTTCCTCCATAGTCGAGTTGGTCGACATGTTTCCAACGGCCTGCGACCTCACCGGATTGCCAATCCCCAAGAGCGTTCAAGGCACGAGCCTCTTGCCCATTTTGAAAAACCCCAAGGCTTCGGTAAAGAAGACAGCCTTTTCTTTCGCGGGGGGTGGAATTTCCATGAGGACCCCGAACTGGTCTTACATGAAATACAAAGACGGGAGCGAGGAACTCTACGATATGATCAGGGATCCCAAGCAGTTCAAGAACCTAGCCAAAGTCTCGTCTATGGAAAAAGAATTGCAATCCCAGCGCAAGCTCTTCGAAAAAAGAAAAAGCTCTCTTTGAACGTTTCGGGGCCTGATTACGCAAGAACCGCTCAAACAGATTCCCCGGCCGCCGCTAGAAACAAGTCGCAAAACGCATCCACCGTATCATCAATCGGATTTGCGTATCCGCCACCCATGAAAATGAGCAAGGGCAGATCAAATTTCTTTCTCCAGGCGAAGACTTGTTCATTCCGGCGCCTCAGCCCCTCTCTGCTTAAATGGAGAAGACCGAGCTGATCGCTCCTCAAGCCATCCACGCCCGCTTGGAAAAACACCAAGTCAAAGTTTTCCCCTGACATTTTTTCAAGAACTTGAGAAAGGGAGGACAAGTATTCCTCGTCTTCCGTTGAGTCCTCAAACTCGAGATCAAGATCGCTTCTTTTTTTCCTGAACGGAAAGTTGTTCTTCCCGTGAAGAGAAAGAGTGAAGACCCGATCATCCCCCGCAAAAATTTCAGCTGTTCCGTCTCCCTGATGCACGTCCAAGTCCAAAACGAGGATGCGACTGACACCCTTCTGGTCCAAGGCAACCTCGGCGCAAATGGCCAAGTCGTTGAAGATACAGTATCCCGCGCCCTCTGAACGAAAGGCATGATGGGTTCCTCCAGCCATATTTCCGGCAATAGGCTTACCACTTAGGACGTCCTCAAGCCCGTCCAGAGCTCCGCCAACCAGGCGCAAGGTTCTGGGCACGATTTCTTTTTTCCAAGGCCTGAGCCCAATCCTCCGCACTTCCTTTTCACTCAGAGCTCCGGAAAGGAAACGATCAACGAAATCCTCATCGTGAACCAGCAGGATTTCTTCTCTGGTCGCGAGCCTCGGAAGCTTCGTATCGATTTTCCCATCGAGGTCCAAAACCGACAACCGGGCAGCCAACAACCTGTACCGATCGACCGGGAAGCGGGCCGAACGATCCAATCCTTCGGAATAGAGAGGATGGTAATAGAGGGGGAAATCACTCTTCGTTCCCATGGAATAAAAACCTTAGTAATTCAAGTATGAGATCACGAGGACACCCGACCAAAGAAACGTCCTCATCCAATTGGTAAAAAGTAGACTTCCGATCACGACCTGATCCTGTCCGGATTGAGACAATCTTCGATGGAAAGGGGCGGAAACGAAAAACGTCACGATCCAGGCACCCAGCACCACGGCCATTTTGCTCCAATCAAGAACACCTCCCTCGAAAAAGCAGGCGCTTGCCGATTCGATCAACTGAGCGAACATCAAAGGAAGGACGAAGAAACTGATTTTATTGCAATACCCCTGATGCCAGGTAGCGAAACGACTTTCATCGACATAACGAAAAACCGGGTAGACGATTAACTGGACAAGCCATATAACCACGAACATGGCAAAATCGATAGCAAGGGCATGCTCGTTAAGAAATTCCAGAAGATAAGTCATGAAGTTAGTTTTAAAAGTGGAGAATAGATCGTTCTTCGTTGCCTAAGGACGCGAATACAATAAATCGGTATTTTCCTTCAATGA
>Ga0315322_10004863_pt1 | contig 10304 bp, 10 predicted proteins | sample M110021515metaG_FD_203461 | JGI IMG/M metagenome (GOLD analysis project Ga0315322, IMG submission 203461) | Ammonia-oxidizing marine archaeal communities from Monterey Bay, California, United States - M1 100m 21515 | ecosystem: Environmental > Aquatic > Marine > Intertidal zone | place: USA... | reverse complement strand
AAATTTGCTCCTACTGAAGAGAACCAACAAACATCAAGAAATACCGACACTAACCAGGTGCAAAATGTGGAAAGAGTAAAAGCTGATACTATCTCGCCTTACCCCGACGAGTCACCTGAGTTTGAGCCGGCAATTAATACAGAATCTGCCATTGAAGAAAAAAATAGCAAGAGTGCGCTTGAATGGCTTGCAGTGATCGTCGGAGCATTACTCGTAGCATTCTTAATAAAAACATTCTTGATGCAAGCCTATTACATTCCCTCATCGTCAATGACCCCTACGTTACAAATAGGCGATCGTGTTTTGGTTAACAAACTTAGTTATGAATTTGGTGATATTAGCCGAGGCGACCTAATCGTATTTCAGAAACAAAATAACGAGAACGAGACTAAAACAGACTTAATCAAGAGAGTAATAGCGTTAGAAGGAGAATGGATAGAAATATTTGAAGGACAAATATTTATTAAAGAAACTGTGGATACTGAAAGAAAACTCCTTCAAGAGCCTTATTTGGCTGATGGCGTCATAACAACTGGTTTCGTCGACCTTAGTAAGTGCGAGCAATCGACAGAAACAACTTGTTTAATCCCAAATGATCATGTTTTTGTGTTAGGTGATAATCGATCCGGATCAAGAGACTCTCGATATTTTGGACCAGTACACGAAGACAACGTTGTTGGGCGCGCTTTCATAAGAATATGGCCACTGGGTAGTCTAAAACTTCTCTAAGTTCTTTAAGGTTTGCGTCTAATAGCATAGTTATAGGTACTCTTTAGGTGTGTTTAACATTGGCGGAGGCGAACTCCTTGTAATTTTTTTAGTTATCTTAATTTTCATAGGACCTAAGAAACTTCCAGAAGTAGCAAGAGCTATGGGCAAGATTACTTCCTCTGTTCGCCAAATGAGCACAAGTTTTCAAGATGAAATGAAACGATCATTCGATGAACCAATTGAGGAACTTGCTCGAGAGAAAGGCCATGCGCTAATTGAAGGCAAGGATAAACCGATAGGTGGCGACTTATCAAACACAGTAAATCTTGATGGTAATGAAAACAAATAAAACGAATCCAATGGGAAGAATGGGCGTACTAGAGCACCTAACCGAGCTCCGAATTCGGATAATTCGAAGCTTAACCGCTGTATTTATAGGTGCAATTGCCGGTTGGGTCTTATACCCAGAAATTATAAACTTTATCCTTGACCCGTATTGCGAAACTTTAGGAACTGATTGCACTCTTCGCGTTGACGAGCCGCTCGAAGGCCTAAATACCAGATTTATGGTTTCAGCATACGTAGGTCTTGCTTTGGCTGTACCTGTCTGGCTTTGGCAATTCTGGAAATTTGTTAGCCCAGGATTACACAAAGGAGAACGCCGGCAAGGATTACTTTTGGTATGTAGCGGGATTGTGTTGTTTGTAGTTGGAACTGCATTGGCATTCCTAACGCTTCCTAGAGCGCTGGACTTCTTGGTATCGGTTGGAGGCACGGATCTGATCACAGAATTCAGAGCCAAAGCCTATATCTCGTTCGTTATCAAAATGATGTTGGCTTTCGGACTTGGTTTTCAGTTACCTGTCATCCTCATAGTCCTTCAACGCCTAGGAATACTAAGTTACGTCACGCTCCGAAAACAATGGCGATATGCCGTGGTAATTATTGTAGTTGTAGTTGCGGTTCTAACTCCCAGCGGCGATCCTATTTCGCTTTTAGCATTGGCCGTCCCGATGTATCTGCTTTACGAGTTGTCTATTTTGTATGGGTGGCTTAGGAGACGGCGATTGACGAAAATTTCGGAAGATGTTTAAAGATAATTCTAGCCACTTGCTTCACACTTGGACCAAAGAAGTTCGTCGCCCACGTATTCTAAAAATAGCTGAGTCAGATAAGCAAATAGCTGAACTGTATGCAGCGGGGGAATCTATGATTGGGATCATTGGCGGTAATTTGTTCACTTCGCTTGGTGGCAATATTGCATTAGATTACCCATCGAATTCAACTGTTACCTCTTGTAGCATAGATATTGGTTGTGTATCGATAGGAGATGATTCCTTCTATTTCGCGTCTACCTTATTAGTACTTAATTTACTTCGGCCTTGGACCAGCACCGGGATCGTCAACACACAACTCAGCAATGGGAATCGTTATGCTCCGAAAGCCCACCCTGGTGATGGGTTTATGGAAGAAATAGAGTCAAATCTAGATATAAGGCAAGCAATAATTGCTAGAAAAAAATTAAGATCTGGTGATCATCTGCCGCACCCTCAGTTGCGTCTTAAAAAAGGAAAAGCCTTTACTTACGACTTTCCTAAGGGAATGAAACTCATTCTTGACAGCAAAAGTATAGGACGTTATAAAGCATTCTCTGTAAAAGTAATTCCGCATGCGATACAAGTAATTGTAGGCTTTTCAAATTAATCCATCTACCCTCCACACGTTTGACCAATTTGCAGCGTAATCTCAAGAGTCGTGAGCGTTTACGTTGCTGAAGAGTGGTCAAATGAAGAAGCCGATGTGCTTCGAAGATACTTTACCAATTTGGATCAGCCAGTTTTTGCGTTAGTGAATTTACCGGAAGTGGTCAAAGGGGCCCTCTTTGCCAGATACAGTCGTTCACCTAAAAGCTTGCGGCGGTTATTTCTAGAAGAATTCCTCGGCGATCTTGATATTGCTGGTGATGCAAGCGTAGACGCAACCATAGGTTTAGAACACGCAGAAAAATTGTATCACCGTATTTTCTTTGAATATGGTGACGATTCAGTTGCTCAATTGGGTGGGGTCCACCTAGCTTGTGAGCAAGCATCAAATCTTTTGACGAAAGTCCTTGAGTGGGGACGCCTCATGAGCTACTTGGAACAGTCAACTAGATATATTTCGTATGATTCAAGATTCGGTGGAAGATACCGATACTATCGCGATCCAGAAATACTGGAATCTGGGTTTGGGGCAAAATACATAGGAGATATGGATAGATTGTTCGACACCTACGCACTCCTTGTCCCCCAAATGCAAGACTTTGTTCGGTCTCAATTCCCTAAGCATCCTGATGATGGAGACTTCGTTTATAGACAAGCTGTTAAAGCGAAGGCGTTTGATGCTCTTAGAGGCCTTCTCCCTGCAGCATCTTTGTCAAATGTTGGAATATATGGCACTGGTCAGGCATATGAAGCGCTCCTGTTGCGGATGCGTGCCCACCCTTTACCTGAATCCCGCTACTACGCAGATCTAATGTTGAAAGAGCTCCGCAAGGTTATTCCTTCCTTCTTGGAAAGAGTAGACAGAGAAGACAGGGGAGTGGTTTGGAGTCGCTACCTTGAAGAGACGCGTGAAGACACAGCCGATGTAGTGGATGCACTCTTCCCAGAAGGTTCTGTTGTTGACCCCGCACCATTAGTTCGCCTAGTGGACTATGACCCTGATGGCGAAACAAAAATGATTGCGGCAATGATGTATCCCCATTCAACTATGCCTGAAGAACAACTTGAACGGCGAGTCTCTGAAATGAATTATGAAGACCGTATGGCTATTGTTCGCGCTTACGTAGGGGACAGGACTAATAGACGCCACAAACCCGGAAGAGCACTAGAAAGACCTTTCTACAGATTTGACGTTCTTGTTGATTATGGTGCATTTCGTGACCTTCAACGGCATCGCATGCTCACTATGGATTGGCAAAAATTAAATCCGTACCATGGATACACTGGATCGCCGTTAGTTGAAGCTGCCGGAATGGGACCAATCTTTGAAGAAGCAATGGAGAGGTCAGCAAATCTGCATGATCTTTTAATAGATGATTTCCCAGATCAAGCAGCCTATGCAGTTAGTTTGGCATACAAAATCCGCTTTAACATGAATATCAATGCGCGTTCTGCAATGCATATGATTGAGCTTCGTACAACTCCACAAGGGCATCCTTCCTACAGAGAAGTCGGGCAGGAAATGCACCGCTTAATTGCTGAAGAGGCAGGGCACCATGTTGTGGCTGAAATGATGAAATTTGTAGATCATACTGATGAAACCGACCTTGAGCGACTACAAAGCGAAAGAAATGCAGCAGAAAAAAGAGCCTCGAATAGCTAGAAATTTTCTAAAAAATTTAATTTGACACGTGTATGTGCGATATAGGCTCTATAGTCCCGTTGATAGGTGAAATAGTGAGGGAAGATGCCTGCTGATCAGAATTCCGAAGAGGAAGAAAACAACGATAATAAAGATTTGGATGATGTTGATCCAGGTGACGAAATTATAGACGGACCTGATGACGACGATCTCTTTGAGGAAGATGAGAGCGTTCTTGATGATGATGATGATGATGATTTCGAAGAGCCAACTTCACTTGAAAAAGTTGCGGAATCTGAGGAAGAAGAAGCGGATTCAGACGAAGTTGAAGCAGACCTGAGCGCAATTCTTCAAGAACGAATCTCTGCTGCTGATGATGAGGAAGAAGAAACAGAATCACCGACGAAACCTGAACCAGGAGTTGGAGAGGGGCTTGTTTCTGAAAAGGACGACGAAGTTCTATGTTCCAGTTGTTTTACGCTTGTTAGTCAAAAAGCAATAGATGCTGAAGACGCTTGCCCAAATTGTGGCGCAGACATCTAATGAGTAGCTCTAGAAAATTCAATGGCTGAAACCGCCAGACTTGCTGATTTAGGAGATGAACAGTATTTCGCCGACCTGTTTACTGCTGCGCGCATAGAAACTTCATCGTCCAAAGGATTTGAGCTTTGGAATCAGTTAGAATCTGTGGGCGATACGCCTGGAATTACTTTTAAAGAATTTACTGCTAGCACTCAGAAGGCGATAGTGATAGGGGAGTATGACAATTACCCGCTTGGTTATATGCTCATTGAGCTTCTAACTGTTGACGATAAATTTGCAACTAATATTCATGAAGTATTTGTTGATGCTGATGCGCGTGAAGTTGGAATCGGAGAAGTCATCATGGACTTTGCGATTGATTGGTCACGTGCGAATGGATCTGCATTAATTATGGGAAGAACATTTCCTGGAGATAGAGCAACGAAGAATTTTTTCGAACGATTCCGCATTACAGCTCGATTAATTGAAGTTTCCAAGGATTTATAAAGCTTTAATCAAGTTTACTCTTTAGTTAAAGTAGATATTGCTGGGAAACGTTCTGAATGCTTTTGTAAAAGTTTTTCTAGTTCTTCATCCATGCGTGAAGGGAGACTTACTGGCTGAACTTTTAGGCGAATCGGTGAGAAAGCCACTGCCTCGGCGACAACGCCCCATCTCTCAGGGCTGGCATCGCTGCTCAAGGCATCGCTTGCTTGCTTCACAAGTTCTTTCGATATATCTTCGGGAAGTTGCGTTCCTGCTTTGGGGGGGCGAGAACTGAAATTAAGGGCTCTTACTACTTTTCCTTCATCTAGGGCATCTTTGATTATTTTTAACCATTCTTGTAAATCTTTTTCTACGCGCATTTTAAGGCCAGCTTCAAGCTTTTCTTTAAGAGAAATAGCTTCTGGAGATTTTGCAAAGTTTGATGATGCAGCTACCACAGAGCGGAAGTCCTGAAGGTCTACAGAATCAATATTATTATTAGTAGCTTCCGCTTTATCTAACCATTCAGCAGTCTTGATCCCGCGATTTAGTTCTTCGGCAAAACCAAGTATGGGTTCATCGAATCCTTCTGGTAAATCCATAAGCTTAATCTTCTCTCTAAGTTTAGGAATTGAACCGCGCATGACTTCAGTTGCTAAAGGACGGTGTAAATCTGGTAAAGCAGCGAGGAAATTATTGCGATTCTTTCGCTTGGCTTTGAGCCGTTTACCTCTAGGTGGTTGAAATGACTTAGGTCGCCTAGTTGAAGATTTCTTCGACTTTCTACCTGGTTGTCTATCTGCCTTGCCTCTTGGCTTATCAGACTTTTTGTCCCGTTTGTCACGTTTGTCGCGGTCATTTCGCTTTCGCTTCTTTTTAGATACTAAAGAAGTCGTTACACCAGTTTCAGATTTACCGGACCCAATGATTTCGAGTCTTTCAGGTTCATCGCGCTTAGCTTTCGGAGGTAAAACAGCAATAATATCAATCCCATCAAGAAGAAATTCAGCTTCAACTCTAAACGTATGCCCAACATCCGCTCCATTTGGAAGCAACGAGGTCTTAATGGTGCCTTTGGGTTCTTTAGCTCCAACTGCACGCCAAGTGTGCGAGGTTTCGTTTATTTTGCTGGTTATCTCAATATCTAGTCTGCTGGACATCAAGGAAATGGTATCTGGATCAATGAGTTCTGCCACACAATGTATAGAGAGAGTCGGAAAAGGGCTATGATGTGATTATTCAAATAGGGGAGCTTGGTTAACAGGCTGAGAATGCAGCGATCACTGCAGACCCTGATACCTGATCTGGGTAATGCCAGCGGAGGAAATTATGAAAGTCCAAGCGAAACTAGTATCAGTATTTATTGCGGTAATGCTCTTACCCTTGCTTGTCGTAGCTTGCTCAAATTCGGACGATAACAATAATGTGGCGAAACGTGATTGTTTAACAGCTGAAGATTCGGTAACAATTACCACAACGAGTGAGGATAGCAAAGCCGTATCTGGCGAATCAATTGACCTAGTTGTTTACGATGCGTTTCTTGCCCCTCCAGGTGCATTTGAGAAATTTACAGAAGAAACAGGAATTGTTGTAAACATACTTACTACCGCAGATACAGGGACAATGGTTTCTCAAGCGGTCCTGACTTCAGGTGACCCCATCGGTGACGTAATGTTCGGTGTTGACAACACATTTCTATGTCGAGCTTTATTAAACAATGTGTTCTCACCATATAGACCATCTACATGGGACCAATTAGAAGAGAGCTTAAAACTAGATCCATTCGCACGTGTTACTCCAGTAGATTTTGGAGATATATGCCTCAACTATTGGATTGATGATACTAGGAATCAACCAACAAGCATTAAAGATTTGACAGATACTGAATATGCCGGTTCTTTCGTAACACAGAATCCGGAAACGTCAGCTCCCGGCATGGGATTCTTGCTAGCTTCAATAGCCGTGTTTGGTGAGGACGGTTGGGAGCAATATTGGAAAGATCTTCGTAATAACGATATAGAAATAAGATCAGGGTGGACTGAAGCGTATTATGAAGATTTCTACAGCAAAGAACGAAATATAGTAACAAGTTATGCGACAAGTCCTATAGCCGAGTATATTTTCTCTGACCCGCCACTTTCAAAACCCCCAACTGGTGTAGTCGGAGACTCATGCTTTAGATCAATAGAGTTCGTAGGGATTCTTCGTGGAACTGATAGCCCAGTCGCATCAGCCATGCTTATTGAATTCTTAACTTCAACTTATTTTCAGGAATTGATCCCTGAGACAAACTTCGTGCTGCCAGCTAATAAAAAAGCAGAATTACCTGAAACATTCAAGAAATTTTTAAAGACTGATCTTGAACCAGTAATGATCGCACCCGAATTAATAGAGCTGAAAAGAAACGAATGGACTGAAAGCTGGACACAGATTGTTCTACGTTAGGCCACCTGATAAATGAACGTAAGAGCAAAAAAAGTTTCCACGTTAACTACAATTCTTGCTGTTCTTATCATCGGAACGTTCTACGGGGTGTTCTATTTCTTCCCTGTTGGGAATTTATTGAAATACGGTACTGAATTCACAACTATTAAAGAAGTATTTAGTTCATCATCAACATGGAAAGTTATTTGGTTTACGACCTGGCAAGCGTTGCTTTCCACTTTTATCTCACTCCTAATAGGTATCTGGATAGCTAATGTTTTCACGAAATTTCAGTTTCGTGGCAAACAGTTCTTAAAAGCGCTGTCAATAATTCCCTTTGTGATGCCGACAGTAGTAGTTGCTACAGCCTTCATCTCAGTGAATGAATTTCTTCGATTAGATGGAACCATGTTTACCCTGCAAGGGAGTACGTTTGGCATAATTATCGCACATGTATTTTTTAATACAGCGATTGTTGTTCGAACTGTAGGGAGCATTTGGCCATTAATCGACCCTGAATCAGAGATGGCCGCGCGTACTTTAGGCAGTTCCACAAGCAGCACGTTTCTCCGTGTAACTCTTCCACAATTGAAAGCCAGCATATTTGCATCTGGTTCACTAGCATTTCTTTTTACTTTTTCATCTTTTGGAGTGATCCTTCTTTTAGGTGGCTTAGAGAAAGCAACTTTGGAGACGGAAATATGGCGTTATGCGACGCAACGTACTGATTTCAAAACTGCAGCCGTGTTAGGAATTGTTCAGCTCACAATAATCATCGTTATGTTAGCTCTTAATTCGAGATCAAGAAGACAAGGTGCTGCTGTCCTTAAAAGTGGAACTTCTTCCACACAACCTACTTGCGCGAATACTCATTTTCTAAAGTTCCGACTTGGAACCTGTGTTGTATTTATCGCAGGGTTTCTTGGGTTACCATTCGCTCTTCTCGTGGAAAGGTCTTTAAGCACGAACAATGGGTACTCTTTTCTGTATTACAAGCAAATATTTCTAGAATCCTCAGAAAGGTTTAGCGTCTTTGGAACGCGACAAGCAATTCTCAACTCATTAATGTGGGCTACATTTGCAATGATCATTGCAACTATTCTCGGTCTTCTCGCAGCAATATTAATGACCCATAAATCCCCAAAACTATCCCGTTCATCTGATGTGGTATTATTAATGCCACTCGGAACGTCAGGAGTTCTGCTTGGCTTTGGAATAATCGTTAGCTTAGACACCTCTATTCTGGATGTGCGTTCTGAGTGGTGGATTGTCCCAGTCGCTCAAGCAATACTCGGGGTTGGCTTTGTCTCTCGAATTGTCTCAACTGCTATTAGGAATCAAAATCCGGAATTGAAGCAAGTTGCGCAAACTTTAGGAGCTGCACCCGCAAAGGTGTGGTGGCACGTAGATATGCCAATAATTTCCCGTTCACTAATAGCTGGGTCAATATTTGCATTTGCGATAGCCATAGGGGAGTTCGGGGCGACCGCATTTTTGGCGAGACCTCAGCGCCCCACTATTCCAACGGCAGTATTTAATCTACTGGGGCGACCAGGTGCAGCGACATTCGGCCAGGCCATGGCTTTAAGCGTTATTTTGGCTCTAATAACTGCAACAGCAGTTTCGGTTTTAGATAGAACTGGATCGGTGGTAGGTAATGAAATCTAATGGTTTAAAAGTTGCTGACCTTTCCGTCCATATTGATGAAGCTCTAATTCTCTCTGATATTAGTTTTGAAATCGAACCTGGTAAGACTCTTGCTATTCTGGGCCCCAGCGGATGCGGAAAAAGCACACTATTGAAATCTATATCCGGATTAATTCCTACATCTTCAGGCGACATTCTTTGGAATTCGCGAAGTCTACTTTCTAGCCCAGTACACAAAAGGGGTATTGGGCTGATGTTCCAAAATCATGCACTATTCCCTCACAAAACCGTTCAGGAAAATATTAGATTCGGTTTGGAAATGAAAAAAATACCTAAAAGTCAAGCCGATAAGGCAGTGATGAAACTGCTTGATCTAGTTGGATTACGAGGATATGCGTCACGATCAGTTCAGACACTATCCGGAGGTGAAAGCCAAAGAGTTGCGTTAGCAAGGGCTCTAGCTCCGGAACCTAAACTCATAATGCTTGACGAACCATTTAATGCGCTTGACCGCTCTTTACGGCGACGTTTAATAGAAGAAATTTATGGAATTCTAATGTCGCTAGGAATAACAGCGATTCATGTCACACACGATAGCGAGGAAGCATCGCAGATAGCTGATTCAGTCCTCCTCATGAATAACGGAAATCTCATTGACCATGGCAAATTTCACGACGTTATTAAATCACCGAAAAATGCTATATCGGCGGAACTCTTGGGCCTACAAACACTATGGAAACCAATACTCGAACGTAGAAATGGGCTCTATGGCATAAATTCACCTTGGGGATTTAAAGAATTACCCGAACCTATTGCTTCGAGTTACAAAGTTTTAGTACGTCCTGAAAAAATCAAAGTAGGCCTGAATGGAGTAGAAGCAGTTGTTCTTAACAACGTGTACGTCTCTGGACAAAAGTTAGTGAAATGCCTTGTGTCAGATAGCTTTAGCGTGCATGTAAAGACTGACGAAGAATTTAACCCCGGTCAAAGGATCAAACTTCAGTTGAACCTATCGGACATTGAAATCCTTGTAGAACATACGGTATAAATTAATTCTGGAATGCTTCTGCTATGAGCCGATATGACTTCAGCCGTTTGGAATGGTCATAGCAAATACTCACAAGTAGCAATTCCTCGCTAGCATACGCATTCGCAATGTCTTCAAGGCC
>Ga0315322_10004862_pt1 | contig 10304 bp, 4 predicted proteins | sample M110021515metaG_FD_203461 | JGI IMG/M metagenome (GOLD analysis project Ga0315322, IMG submission 203461) | Ammonia-oxidizing marine archaeal communities from Monterey Bay, California, United States - M1 100m 21515 | ecosystem: Environmental > Aquatic > Marine > Intertidal zone | place: USA... | reverse complement strand
TCGAATTTCAGCCTCGCGAGGCCAAGCTCAGTTTGTATGTGCCGGATACGGCCCGTTACAACACACAGACTCGCAAAAACGTTGTTGTGGCACGCGGGAATCGTTTTCCGCTGATCCTTCAAGCTCGGCGCACCAGCTTCGGAGGGGAACTTGCTTTGGGCCCACAGGATTTCCCCCCGGGAATCACGATGCATGCTGCGCACATGGCTTCAAACAAAACACAGTTGACCGCAGTGTTTGAGGCGGCGGCGGATGCGCCGATCGGTGGCGGTTTAGGCAATATAACCGGCAAGTTGGTGGGTGAAAATACCGCTGATATTTCCGGTGGGATTTGGCAAAACTTTGATCTCGTGCAGAACGGGAACCGAGGCGTTTACTACAAGACATGGGTCGATAAGATCGGTGTGGCTGTGGTGGAGGAATTACCCTTCAAAATCCGTATTGAGGAACCCAAGGCACCGCTGGTGCGTGCGGGCACCTTGCCGATCAAAGTGGTTGCTGAGCGGAAGGAAGGGTTCAACGGCCAGATAAACGTGCGCATGCTCACCCGCCCTTCAGGCTTGAGCTGTACCTCTTCCATCAACATTCCCGCTGGTAAAAACGAGATCACTTATGTGTTTAACGGGAACAGTGCTGCAGAGATTTTGGAGCACAAATTCGCCTTTCTGGGCACGGCCACGGTGGACGGGGCCACGGCATATGTCTCCACTCAGCTCTCGCCGCTGGAGATTAAGGATTACTTTATGGTCGGCAAAATCACGCCGGCCACGACCACGCAGGGGTACCCCACCGAGTTGAAGGTGGATCTCACCACGCGCACAGAATTCCCTGGGGAAGCGACCGTGGAACTGGTTGGCCTGCCCACGGGCACCACCAGTACCAAGTTGCAAGTGACCAAGGGCACGGAGTCCATCACCTTCCCGATTAGCGTGGAGCCAAACGCTCGCGTGGGCTTGCATCGCACTGTGTACTGCAAGTTGTCCATGGATCATAGCGGCCATCAGGTCACGCAGATCCTGGGCGGTCGCGGCACCTTGCGTGTGAACGCCCCGCCCGCCGCGCCGGTGATCAAGAAGCCGGCGCTGGGAAGCCTCGGGGTGATTCCCGAGCCGGCCAAGTAAACCCTGGCAAATGCCAACATAAATTTAGGGGTTAAGATAATGAAAAAAATATTTCTCGCACTGCTCACCGCGCCGCTCCTATTGAGCGCCGCCCCAAAGGATTTGGTGGACCTGCAGGTATACCCAAAGGACGCCCATCTCGTGACGTTGCGAAGCAAGCAGCAGATCATGCTGCAGGCCAAGTTTGCCGACAGCACCACGCGCGATGTATCCAAGGACGCCAAGTACACCTTTGCCAACCCGGCATTGGTGAAGTTTGAAGACAACATCATCAAGCCGGTTACCGATGGCGAGACCGAACTGAAGATTGAGTTTGCCGGACGAACCCTCACCGTACCGGTGAAGGTGGAGAAAGCCACTGAGGAACGACCCATTCGCTTCAGCCTCGATGTCATGCCCACCTTTACTAAGGGCGGTTGCAATGCTGGCGCTTGCCACGGCGCCTCGAGCGGTAAGGACGGATTTGCGCTATCGCTGTTTGGGTTTGATCCCAATGGTGATTACGACCGGATTACTCGCGAAAACCTGGGCCGCCGCATCAACCTCGCACTGCCGCACGACAGCCTGTTGCTTGAAAAGGGCACCGGCCGTGTGACGCACACTGGTGGTAAACTGTATGGTAAGGAAAGTTCGCTTTATAAAACTATCGTCCGCTGGCTCGAAGCCGGGGCGCCGCGTGATCCGGCTGGCACTCCCAAGGTGGTGGACCTCGAGATTCACCCGGAACAATCCGTGCTCGAGGGCGATGGCGCCCAGCAGCAAATCATCGTGCGAGCCGTGTATAGCGACGGCACCACGCGCGACGTGACTCACGAGACGACGTTCCTCACCAACAACGACGTCACCACCACGGTTGATGGCAAGGGCATGATGACCGCCGGCACACGCGGCGAGGCGTTTATAATGGCGCGGTACGACCAGATCACCGTTGGTACGCAGGTGCTGGTGATTCCGGAAATGCCGGACTTCAAGTTCCCCAACGAGCCCGAGGCCAACTACATCGACACCCTCGTGCACAACAAGCTAAAGAAAATCCGCATCACCCCGAGTGGCGTGTGCGATGACAACACGTTTGTTCGCCGCGCCTACCTCGACATTATTGGAGTGTTGCCCACGCCTGAGGCAGTGAAGGCGTTCGTCGCCGACAAGTCACCGGATAAGCGATCCAAGCTGGTGGATGACCTCATTGCCCGACCGGAATTTGTTCGGATGTGGGTCATGAAATGGGCCGAGCTGCTGCAGATTCGGACCCAGAACAATCAGTTCTACTACAAGAACGCCGTGCTCTACTTCGAGTGGTTGCGTGAACAGTTTGAACAGGACCAGCCGATGGACAAGATTGTTCAGGAACTCCTTGGCGCCCGCGGTGGAACCTTCAGCAATCCCGCCGGCAACTTCTATCAGGTGGAACGGGATACGCTGAAACTGACCGAGAACGCCGCCCAGATTTTCATGGGTATGCGCATCCAATGCGCCCAGTGCCACAATCATCCGTTTGATCGCTGGACAATGGACGATTATTACAGCTTCGCCTCGCTGTTCGCGCAGGTTGGCCGGAAAACCGGTGAAGATAATCGTGAGACCATCATATACAACCGTGGTAGTGGCGGCGTACGGCATATTGTGGGCAATCGCGACATGCCTCCAAAATTCCTTGGTGCTGACGGGCCCGAGATTCGAAAAGATGCCAATGGTAAGATGGTGTCCGGATTTCCGTTGAAGGATGGTGCTGACCGCCGTGTGGCTTTAGCCGAATGGCTGGCATCTTCGCAGAACCCTTTCTTTGCCAAGAACATGGCCAACATTGTTTGGGCACACTTCCTCGGCCAAGGTATCGTGGAGCCGGTGGATGATGTCCGCATCAGTAATCCGCCGAGCAACCCCGAGCTGCTTGACGAGTTGGGCAAGCGTTTCCAGGAGAGCGACTATAACTTCAAGCAGCTCGTGCGGGAGATTTGCAATTCCCGCGCCTATCAACGCAGTGTGCAAAGCACCAAGTCCAACCAAAGTGATACTCGCAACTTTTCCAAGAGCACCATCCGCCGCGTCCGCGCCGAGGTGTTACTGGATATCATCAGCCAAGTGACGGATACGCAGAATAAATTCCGTGGCTTGCCCAACGGATCCAGTGCGGTGGAGATTGTTGATGGCGGCACCTCTACCTTTTTCCTCACCACATTTGGTCGGGCCACCCGTACGACGGTTTGTTCCTGCGAAGTGGCCCTCGAGCCAAACCTTTCGCAGGCGCTACATTTGCTCAATGGCGATACCGTTAACACCAAATGCAGTCAGGGCGGTGTCGTTCGGAAATTGTTGCAAGCCGGGAAAAATCCAGATGACGTGATCGACGAACTTTATATTCGGTGCCTGGCGCGTAAGCCCACCGAGATGGAGAAGACCAAGCTCATGGCATTCGTGGGCGAGGAAGGCCGTACGGATGAAGAGGTGTTAAACGACCTGTTCTGGGCCGTGTTGAACTCCAAGGAGTTTATTTTTAACCATTAACAGATCCGCCCGCTTGCGGGCGCACACCCAAGGGGAATTGAAACCGAAGATGACTCGGAACCTGAAATCCATCGCGCTGACCGGGGCCTTACTGGCCGGACTCCAAACCCAAGCGGCTGACAAGGTCACCTACGAAGACCACGTCCTGCCCATTCTGCGCAACGCCTGTCTCAAGTGCCATAACCCGGACAAGATGAAGGCCGACCTTGACCTGTCCACCTTCAACGCTTTGATCAAAGGTAGCGGCACCGGCGAGATCGTGGCCGGCGGCGACGCGGACAACAGCTTCCTGTATCAGGTCATCACCCACGCTGAAGAGCCCACCATGCCGCCCAACGGCAAGCTCTCGGACAAGGAGATTGAGGTATTCAAAAACTGGATCGTCGGGGGTCTATTGGAGAACACTGGTTCCAAGGCCGTCATGGCCGACAAGCCGAAGGTGAATCTCACCATTGATCCCGATTCCCTCGGTAAACGCCCCGAAGGTCCCGCTCCCATGCCGGTAGAAGTGCTCTCGCTCGATCCCTTTGTGCGGACCGAGCGTACCAGTATCTCCACCGCCATCGCCGTTAGTCCGTGGGCTCCGCTCGTTGCCCTTGGCGGTCAGCGGCAGGTGATCCTTTATAATACCGACAACCTTAAGGTCGCCGGCATCATCCCCTTCCCTAAAGGCTATCCGCACAGCCTCAACTTTAGTGCGACCGGCAAACTGCTCGTCATCGGCGGAGGTCGGGGTGCCAATCTCGGCTTTAGTACCGTTTGGGATGTCACCAAGGGAGAACAAATCCTCACCGTAGGCGAGGATTTAGATGCCGTACTCGCCACGGATATTTCTGCTGACCAACGCTACATCGCTCACGGAGGTCCGGACCGTCTCGTGCGTATTTTTTCCACAGACACTGGCGAGATGCTGCATAAGATCAAGAAACACACCGACTGGGTCACCGCCATGCGGTTCGGTCCGAAAGGTAAATACGTCGCCTCAGGCGACCGCGCCGGCGGCGTCCACGTGTGGGAAGCCGAGCCCGGCGGCCGCGTCGCCTCTCTCATGGGCCACCGCGGTCGCATCACCGGCCTGGAATGGGTGAGCACTAACGTTGTAGCCAGTGTTAGCGAAGATGGCACCGGTAAACTGTGGAACATCGACGAAGTCACCCAGCTCAAGAGCTGGACCGCCCATAGTGGCGGCGCTTCCGGCCTGCGGCGGGCGCAAACCGGCGACCTGGTTACCGTAGGCCGTAACCGTCGCGCCACTCTCTGGGATGCCGGCGGCACTGCCAAACGCAGCTTCACCTTCCCCGGCGATATCCCCGCCACCGGCGTACCAACCCATGACGCCAAACGCGTGATCGGCACCGACTGGACCGGCCAAGTGTATGTTTGGAACGCCGCCGACGGACAAGAAATCGGCCGCCTCTCCCTGAATCCCGCCACCATGGCCGAGCAATTTGCTGCGGCGCAAAAAAATGTGGAAGTAAAAGCTGCAGCCGCCCAAGCCGCCGAAGTGGCATATAAGGCTGTACTGGATCAAATCGCCAAAGCTAAGGCTGATCAAGCTGCTTTCACCGCCGCTGTGACCATGCGCCAAAAGGCCGTGACCGATTCCAAGGAAGCGCTGGATAAGTTGGTGGCCGAAAAACAAAAGCCTGCCCAAGCCAAGGCCGCCACCGCCGCCAAGTCCGTGGAAGTCGCCACTGCCGCCAAGGCCACAGCGGATAAGGCACTGGCCGCCGCGGCCGAAGCCGATAAGCCGGCAGCCCAAGCCAAGACCGAGGCTGCCGTCAAAATGCTCAACGACGCGCAAGCTGCTAAGAATAGCGCCGATAAGGCATTGGCCACGATCAACACGCAGGTTACCCAAACCGGCACCATCCACGCCGCTGCCAATAAATCATTGGCCGAGGCACAAACCAAACAAAAGACCGGCCAACCCGTGCTCACCAAGCGCCTAGCGGATCTCGCCAAGGCCAATTCGGCGGAGCAGGCCAAGGTCACCGCGGCCGGCGCCGCCCTGACCTCCGCCCAAGAAGACGTTGATCACCTGCGTCTGAGCAAGACCTTCGCCGCTCTGTACACAGTCCGCCGTGAAGTCAGCAGTCAGGACGCCGAATTGGCCCAACTCAAAGCCGAGTCCGAATCAGCCCAAACCGCATTAACCAATGCCAAGGCCGCCCTAGCTGCCGCCCAGAAACGCGATCTCGGTGCCGTCAAAACCGCGCTGCAAGCCAAGGTCAGCGGCGCTCAAAACGCCAAGGCCAAAGCCGACGAAGCGTTGGCTGCCGCACAAGCTGAAGTGGCCAAGGAAAAAACCAAGGTCGTTGAAGCCCAAAAATTGGTCGCCACCCGCGAGGCTGGAATGAAACAGGCACAGACCAATATGCAAACCGCGCAAACGGCCGAAGCCAAGACCAAGGCTGCGGCCAAAGTCGAGGCCGATAAGCTGGCGTCGGCACAAAAACAATACAACGATCTCGCCGCCGTCGAACTTGTGCCGGTTCAAACCATTGATCGTGCTCTTGGAATCTCCCTGACGCAGGCGCTCATCGCCAAGGAAAATGCCGCCAAGGCGCTTAAGTCCATTGAACAGGAACTCGTCACCGCCGAGAAAGCCGCCACCGGAACGGCCGCGGCTGCCAAGGCAGCGCAGGATGCCGCTGCCAAGGTCAAAGCGGCCATGACACCTCTGGCCGCCGCCCTCGCCGGAGCCAAGGCCACCGCTGAAAATCATGTGAAAGCTGAAGCCACCGCCAAGACCGCCTATGAGGCACTTGCTGGAAAAATGAAACCGGCCGAAACCGCCGCCGCCGCCGCCGAAGCGCGCTTCAAGGCTTCTCCGGCGGCCAAGGTGAAAGCCGATGCTGCTTTAAAGGCTGTAAACGCTAAGGTGGAAGCTGCTCTGGCCGCCTTCCAGAAAGCCGAAACGGCCGCCCAGACCGCGGAGTTGAACGCCGGCACTGACGCCGCCAAACAGGCCGAGGCCAACAAACTCCGAGCCGCTGCCACGGTAGCCAAAGGCACGCTGGATACTTTGAGTGCCAAGGATCAGAAAGCCGCTCTGGCTGAGGTCGCCAAGGCCACCGAGATTATCACCGCTGCCTCCCGAGCCAAGGCCGCCGCGGATACCACTTTGGTCGCTGTCGAGGCTATGGTGGCCCAAGGCAAAGCTAAGCTGGACGCCGCCACCACGGCCCGCACCACCGCACAACAAGCCGAATCCGCGGCACAAGCCAAGTTGGCTCCCGTGCTCGCCGCGCACACCCGCGCCGTCCAACTGGCTGCCGTGCGCCAGCAAACAGCGGCCACCGCCAAAGCGCATTGGGCCGAGTTGGTGAACGCCCAGCAAAAACCTGCGCAAGCTGCTCTGGCCGCGGCGGAGACCATCTTAAAGGAACTGACCCCCGCCAAGAAATCCAGCGCCCTCGTGTTCACCCGGGTGAAGGCAGAAATGCTCGTGGCCCAGAAGCCAGTGGATGCGGCCAAGGGGGTTGCTGCTCAGGCCCAGACCGCCGCCCAGACGGCTACCGCTGAAGTGGCCAAGATGGAGGCGGCAGTGAAAACCGCGCAAACCGCCATCACTGAGAGTCGCGCCGCCATGGCCAAAGCCGAGGCGGCTGTGGCACAGATGGCCAAGGAAAAAGTCGAGCCCATGCAGGTCGCCGTGGCGGCTACTGCCAAGGCGATGAGCGCCGCGCAAACGGCCCATGCTAACGTTGAAAAGGATCATCAAACCCGCTTGGCCGCCTTGGTAAAGCAGGTGGAATCCCAAAACGTCATGGCCACGGCCAATCAGACTGCGGCCGATCAGTTTGCCGGAGCCATGACCGAAGCTCGCAAGAAGCTTGAAGCGTTGGAGGCGGAATACCAAAAACTAAAATCCGCCGCCGCGTCTACCGCCGAGTCCACTAAGACGGCCGCCAATAACTAGGTGGATCGAAGCCAATTAAAAAGGCGGCCTCAAGGGCCGCCTTTTTTTGTAGTCCTATTCGGAAATCACCTCTGCCAGGGGGCCGTGCTTTCGCCGGCCCAGATGTCTTTGACCTTTTGGCGTTTGCGGACGACAGCAGCTTTTTTGCCGTTCACCAACACCTCGGCCGGCATGGGGCGGGTGTTGTAGGTGCCGGCCATCACGAATCCGTACGCGCCGGCGCTGAGCATGGCCACGAGGTCCCCTTCTTCCACGCGCGGGATAGGCCGGTTTTTGCAGAAGGTATCACCGGTCTCGCAGATGCCGCCCACCACATCGGTGGCGATCGGGCGGTTCTTCGATTTTTTCACGGGCACAATCTCGTGGAAGCTTTCGTAAAACGCCGGCCGGATCAGGTCGTTCATAGCGGCATCCACAATGGCGAAATATTTCTTACCGGTGCGTTTCACATATTCCACGCGCGACACGAGGATGCCGGCATTGCCAGAAATAAAACGGCCAGGTTCAAGCAGCACCTTGAGGCCCAGCGGCTGCAACAGCGGCACGAGGGTGTCGGCGTATTTTTCAGGCGTGAGGAGATCACTGTTCTCCTTGCGCTCCCACCACGCCGCCTTACCGCTGGCGAGGGCGTCCTCATAAATGATGCCGAGCCCGCCGCCGATACTGAGGAATTCGATGTTATGTTTGGCCTTTAGCTTGGCGGCCAGCGGGGTCACCTTGCGCACGGCATCAGCAAAGGGCTTCACCAGCGTGAGCTGTGAGCCGATATGCATTTGCAGGCCGCGCAGGCGGATGTGCTTCAGCTTGGCCCCGCGCGTATACACGCCGGCGATTTTCTCGAACGCGATTCCAAACTTGTTATCGTAGGTGCCAGTGGTGATTTTCTTGTGGGTTTTGGCGTCAATATTTGGGTTCACACGGATGGCCACAGGCGCGATTTTCTTGAGCTTGCCGGCGATGCGGTTGATGCGTTCGAGTTCCGGTTCGCTTTCCACGTTAAAACAATAGATCCCCTTGCGCAGAGCGAAGGCGATCTCATCCTCCGTCTTGCCCACGCCGGCAAAGACGCATTTACGCGGGTTACCCCCAGCGGCAATGACCCGCTGGATCTCGCCGCCGCTTACGGTGTCGAAGCCGCCCCCCAGATCCGCCAGCGTACGCATGACGCCGAGGTTGGAGTTGGATTTCATAGCGAAACAGATCAGGTGGTCCAGCGGCGCGAGCGCAGTGTGGAGACGGTTGAAATTATCCGTCAACGTCTTCGCAGAGTAGACATACAGCGGACTGCCGTGCTGCTTGGCCAAGGACTCGACGGAAACGCCCTCGCAATACAGGCGTCCGCGGACATAGTGGAAATGATGCATGCGCGGGTTATGCCAAACCCGCGCCCGAAGGTGAAGCCGAAAGGCTACAGATCGGCCGGTTCGGTGCCCATGATCAGGGCGCGGCGTTCGTAGTATTCTTTCGGGGAAATTTTGTCTCCGGCATACAACGTAAGCAGCTCCTTGAGCTTACGGCGTTTTTCGCTGAGCGAGGAGGTGGACTGCTGCACTTCGGCGCGCCGCTGGGCCTCCTTCACTTTGTTGAGCGCCTGCTCCTTTTTGTAGGCGGTCATGGCCTGACGTTGGGCAAGATCGAGCAATTGTTCCTGACTGTAGGGTTGCACGAGGAAAGAGGGGACGTTGCCGGGATTGGCCAGTTCCGCGGTGGGATTGGTGGTGCGGGTAGGCATCACGGGTTCGCTGACGATCTTCCCGGGCACGAGCTTGGGCGTGCGTTTGATGGTATCGAGATAATCCATATCCACAGTCTTGGACAGGATGGGAAGGCCCTCGGTTTGGGTGATGACTTCGCCGGGATTTTTTTCAGCCGTCTCCGCGGCAAGACGAAGGGCATCTTCGGCGTAGTTCGGATTCTTGGATTTCATTTGCCGAATGGCGGAAGCCATGGCTCGTTGCTCGGCCTCGAGGCGGGAGCGCATCACGGCGGCGATGGCCTTGACCTCCGCGAGGGCGCGGGCTTTGGCGTGGGCTAGGGTATCCTTGCGCAGCTTAGCTGAGCGTACGACCTTAGTCAGAGCTGCTCCCTTCGCTTCGTAGTGCTCGCGGATTTCAGTGAGCGTGAAGCGGCGGTACGGGGCGTTGCGTTCGACGAAACTGGAAACGTGCTGCAGCGCGGCGCGGCGTTGGTGGTACTGCAACATGCGTCGCAACCGGCGTTCTCGTAGGGTTTGCACCTGAGTTTCGGCGGTTTGTACCTGAGTCTTCGGATTGGCCTTCAATTCGCTGGCAACCAAATCCACGGGAGCCATCCCCACGCCAATACACAAAATGACTGTATGAAAATATTGAGACTTCATGCCCACCTCCTTTTCAATTTGTATGAAAGAGCCATCGGAAAAGCAAGGCGTTATCCACCTATTTATTCCCAAAAAGCCGTTGCCAAGGGCCGCGGAAGGGGACGCGCCAGAGGGTGCTCCAGAGGATACCGCGGACTTGGGAGCGGGCGATCTTGAGGTTGCTGGCGGGGTCCAGAGGGTTTTGTTGTTCCACTAGAGCCAGCGTACGTCGGCCCATGAGGATGGGCCAGGCACAGGCCAGCCGCAGCCGGTAGTGGCTGTGCGGGATCATCAGGGTGTATTGCCAGGCGGCCGCAAGGTGTTCGTGGGCTTTGGCCAGCCACGGACGAAAGACGGGTTGCAGTTGTTCCCAGCTGTCCGGATTGCGCAGGTCTTCGGGCTTCAGCCCGGCCAG
>Ga0315322_10004850_pt1 | contig 10322 bp, 5 predicted proteins | sample M110021515metaG_FD_203461 | JGI IMG/M metagenome (GOLD analysis project Ga0315322, IMG submission 203461) | Ammonia-oxidizing marine archaeal communities from Monterey Bay, California, United States - M1 100m 21515 | ecosystem: Environmental > Aquatic > Marine > Intertidal zone | place: USA... | reverse complement strand
ACTCGTGACTCATTAGGCGATAATACTTGGAATTCAAAGGCATTAAAAAGGGCAATAGTCCAGCCGTTGAGCTCAATTCTATCATCGGTAATTGAGCCTAAATGCAAAGCAGCGTTGAGATGAGTATCAATATTCCCATTGTTACGGACAGTTACTTCGATTCGTCCTGTGTCTCCCGGGCTCAAGCTCAAATTTTCATTGGCATGGTCAATGCTTATATTGTGAAATGTTTGCATTTCAAGAACAAATGTCCAACTAGTAATCCTACGATCAAGGCCAGATTCTGCTTCTAAGTGAAACGTGGGTCCAGTTCCCGCTAAGGGTGCACCATTTTGTACAGATGGAGTGATAATCCAGAAATTGATGAAAATATCATCACCATCTGTAAGGTCAAGATGTACTTCACCATCCCCATTGACATCCTCTACAAATCCATATTGCCAATTTGATGCTGTATTCATTCTAATTTTTACTAAATCGTCATATCCTGCACTATTGGATATATTCATTGCCAAACTAGTATTCACATTTTGTTGAACATAGAATGATGAGCCATTATTAGCACCAAAATTAAGATTAGACCATCGAGAGACCAGAACGTCAATTTCAAAAGTTTCTTCCCATGCAGGGACTTCTTGACATTTGAAATCTAAAGAAAATTGAACCGTTTCGAAATCAGAATTTTGATCTACTGAAATATTTATGTTAAGTTCGCCAAGGCGACCAGATGCAACACGAGTCCAATTTTCCGGGATTTCACTTATCGTCAAATTAGAATGCGACTGATTAACACTAATTTCAAAATGACGCTCCGAACCGACAATATTGTGCCATGCTATCCGGAAAGGTACTGTTTCCCCTGGGTGAATTACAACTTCTTCATCGATGTACAAATTGAGCGGTATTTCACTCGCACCAACAGGTATCTGCGGCATCATCATCAGAACGATGAGTGTTAGCAGGATGCGGCGCATGTTTTCTCGAACCCGTTCTACCTTTCAATAGAGCGGAGAAATTGCTTATTCATGGTGCATATAGACCGTGTCAAAAAACAAAAGAACATAAACTATAGTACCAGCGCCAATTCATGCGGAGAGTAGCCATTAGCCTATTAGTGTCGTTTTTTTTGATTGCCTCAACTTCGTTCACAGTTCTGGCCGAAGAACATGACTCAACAGGGACTGACTCGGATGCAGAGGGAGTAATCTGTTACAATATTGTAACCCACACCATTACTGTAGAAACTTCCGAGTCAGAATGTAATTCGTTCATGTATCTTGAGAATTATACAATGGATGATGGAACTGATGTCTGCTACAATGTAGGCACGCACATGACTAATCTGGACGACGATGCAACCTGTTCCTCATACAATTACTTTGAGAACTACACAATGGGGGATGGACAAGATGTCTGTTACAACATGTTTAATCATATGGTAAATGAAGATGACAACAATACTTGTTCCTCATACTCATATTTGGAAAACTCCACTATGGCGGATGGATCCAGTTTCACTGGCTGTTACAATAGTGTCACTCATTCTGCTGATGAGAATTCGTCACAAGACGTGTGTGAAGCGTACAGTTACTACGAGAACTATGGAGCTACAGTATTCACCGGGTGCTACAATACAGCCAGTCACTGGATGGATGCAAACTTGTCAAGTGATGAATGTACTTCATTCAGTTATTACCTGAATTATGGAGCAACAGTCTACACTGGTTGTTACAACATGGCGACTCACCAAGTCAGTAATGAAAGTCAAGCAGTGTGCGGTGGTTATATGTGGACAGAAGCAGTAAATCTTGCGACGACTGCAGGTGCAACTACAATACATACAGCCCTAGTTGAAGCTCTTGGGACAGCAAATCTCGTCGGCACTCTATCGGGGGAGGATAACTACACTATCTTTGCACCGAGTGATGAAGCATTTGCTGCAGCAGGTATAGATTTGTCAACTTTTGATACAGAAGAAGAAATTGCAGTACTGGCAGATATACTTCTCTACCATGTTGTTGCGGGCACTATACTTTCATCAGATTTGGCAGTTGGGATGACCACAGTAAGTGCTGCAAATGGAGATGATTTGATGATACATGTAACTGATTCTTCAGTCATGGTTGGCTCGGAAATGGCTGTAGTAACTATTGCTGATGTTCCTGCAAGTAATGGGGTCATACATGTGATAGATAAGGTGCTAACGCCTCCATCAGATGAAAATCTTACCGATGATTCTGAAGTAGACTGTGACGCTACAATTAGTATTTCGTCAGATGGTTTTGCATTCTCGCCTGCATCCGTATCTATTGAAGTTGGACAAACCGTTTGCTGGTCCTGGACCGACGCTGAAATGGGTCACAATGTTAAGGAAGTTGATGGTTTCAAGTCTACAAAATTCGTAACTGGTGGAATTACCTCCGGAGCTCCTGAAGTTACTGTTAACTTCCATCAGACATTCACGAAGGACACTACTTTCAATTATGCCTGTGAGCCACATATATCTCTTGACATGTTTGGAAAGGTTACAGTGGGTGATGGTGGAGTTAAGTCCATGGATTCTGACAAAAAAGACAGCGAAAATAATACTCCCGGCTTCCTAGGGGTTACTATGATTCTGGCGGCATTAGGCGCAGTTGTCTACGCTAGGACTACTGATTCTCAAGAGCAGTGATATCTTGAATTGGAAAAGACTTCTTGCCGGCTCAGTATTTTTTTTACTCGTGGCTGGAGCAGTTTGGACCTATTTTGTGGCAACATATGAGTCTGATTTGGGAACCTCAAACACAGTTCTTGTTAGTAATTCGGAATCTCCAGTAGATGAGTCCAGTGACAATGTATTGCTTGAACTATCGTTTGATGATGGTGCTGAAGATTTGCTTTGGTCCTCTTTGGAGATTGAGCTTGAAATAGGGGATAAAGCCCACACCTGTTCCTTTGGCATCCAATCTAACTCTGACCAAACAAATAGTTTAGTTTCAACAAATTTGGGTTCGGATGGCCTAACATTTACTGCTGAAATTGATGCCACGGATGAAGAGGAATTCACCTTTTTTGATATCGGGGAACAAATAGAGGGCGATACATCAAATTATTGGATGAGGTTTTCTTCAACTGATATCTTCCTTGAGGATAATGTGAGTTGGATATTTCTTGAGGATGCGAATTTTGTAGATATTGTAGAAAATCCAGTTTCTGACTTATCGAATAATACCGAAGATCCTCTCGATTGGTACACCTATGATATGGCGGTCCATCGAGTTGACCCCAATGATGGAGTTTATGTGTTACAGAAGGAAGACATGTGGTTTAAAGTCAATTTTTTGACATATTATAATTCCGATGATGACAGTCGTCACCCTACTATACAAGTAGCGGCCTTGAATGGAACATCTTTCCCAGCTTTATCTAATCCCGATTTAGTCATACCATCGCCTTGTATGATTTTTACCGAGGACCAAGATGCGAACTATTGGAATGCTAATGAAACGATTATGTTAGCCGAAAACGGTATTGATTTGTGTAGCCAAAGTTGCACTATCAAAGTCCATATTGAATATGAAACAAAATTGGTTGATGTTTCTAAATCTGAAATTCAGATTTAAGTCAGCGAACCGGATCTGTTAGAACACTAGATAGAGATGAGATATCAAATTGCGCCCCACTCATTGGTACATTTAGATCAAATGTTTCCGAAACATGGGGGTCAATCTCCCCACATTCACCTACAGCAACACCGTTGACAATAATGGAGGCGGACCTTCCCGAAAGCCATGGGCCATTTACGATTGGTTCAAGGCTCCAATCATCACACCCTAAATCTCGCATAAGTGCTTGAATTCGTCCACGAAGTTGTGCAAACCCACCAGTTTGTTCTGCTACGAGGAATGCGAAGCGTTCTCTATTTTTGTGGTCGATGACAACAGTTCCTAACTCGTAAACTCCCTGTGGCAAATCATGATGCCTGTTCGCTGCTAGAAGGCGCAGCAGGCCGGGAATAATATTTTGCCGAAGAATTGTATGTTCAGTAGTGATTGGATTTGTCATTCGCGTGATTGAACCATCTTCTTTCCAGCGCACTGAAGTGAATTGATCAGCATCATTAGAGAGAGTTAAGGATTGAATTTGAATTAGTCCCAGACCTTGTAACGCTTCACGAATTCTTCTTCTTAAGTGGCCGTCTTTTCGAGGAATAGCAGTTAGTGGGGCCTTGGGGACGTCGTGTGCAAGGTCGTCATAACCATGGCCGATTGCAATTTCTTCAACCAAATCGATTGGGTGGAGAATATCGTACCTCCATCGTGGCATGGAAATCGATAGAATCCCGGCGGAATCTCCATTGTAAATGCCACCCATTCTTCTAATTGCATTTTCGATTTCATCATCTGTGAATGCATTACCCAAGATTCCCTCAACGAGTTTCCTCTCAACACTGTGTTGCTTTGGAGACCCGTCAATACTCCATTCTGTACCATCACAAGCATCCACTCGTACCGATTCGACATCACCTCCTAATATCGATAATTGAAGGCATATTAGCATCAATGCAGATTCGCAAGCACGAATATCGAGCCCTGTGACATCTATGAATAAATCTCGGGTATTAGTTGTAACAGTAGTGTGGTCGCCATTGATAATTGGGGGGAATGAAAGTACGGCATCGTTAGCATCAAAGATAATTGGTACTCTGTCCATACCTTGTAACAAATGAGCATAGTCTACACCTTTTGGGTGCTTTTCAAGAATTTCATCTATGGTCATTTCATCATCCATTGCTAGTGGAATAAATGATTGGTCTCGACTTACAGCCTCGACCCTGAATGGTGGTGCTATGGTTGCTAAATCATGTACTCCAATGGATGCACGTTTGCGACCTCTACCTAGAGCGAAATGTAATTTCTCTTGATGCTCCATCAATCTCTTAATCATATCTTCATCGATATCGATACCACGAATGACCGCACCAAGAATTATTGGCCTAATGTTTGCCAAATCAGGGGAAACTCGCATTGAGATTGTACCATGTGTTACGGATAATCTTGGGTTTGGCGGTGAGTCGTGCAAAAATGGCATCATACCATGAAACAAAGTTTCAGGTGAAAGTAAATCTGGCCTATCGGGGAATATTTCAATCCCAAGAACATCTTCATCACACGTATCAATATCTGTTCCCATCAATGGTAACCTGAATGCCATGTCCTCAACATTGTGAATTCTACCGCGCGATTCAACAAATTTACGGAGAAGACTCTGTTGAACGTTGATTGTAGGCATTAAATCACCGTGCGAACCAGTGGGGGAGTGGCCTGTCATAGCCTGCAAGACGTAGACCACTAACTGCAGCGGTATCCTGGTCACAAGCTCTTAGATTTGCTCTCGTAAGTGAATCGATTGAAGTCAACCCTAAGCGATTAAGATGGGCCGATAGACCTGCTGTGACCTGAGAGATCCAACCTGCAACATTTTCATCTGGTGCTGGACAAATTGTGAATGCGATATTTGACGCACAAAGTATGGCTAAATCTTCACTTGTAGCAGCCCAAGGTAGCCAAAGTGAGGCTAGAGTGTCGTCTTCCAAAGATGTTGATGCAGAGCGACCTACAAGGGGTAATGCGGCAGCAGCACAAATCCCACTGCCATCATTTAGGACACTGACAGCAGCATCGGAACCATGATGTTGAGTGTCAGCGTGGAGCGATGCCGATTGACTTACTCCTCTAATGAATAGTATCTTGGTGAGTGGGCCTCCAATACAACGAAGAGCAACTAACAGGCCATCGATTGCAGCACCGTCCAGCCTAGGCAATGAATCCATGTCAATAGCGAAACCAGCAGATGATTGAACGAGATTAACAGCATCTGCAATATTCTCTGAATTGATTATCACGATATCGCAATCTCTTGGATTTTGTTTTACTAAACATGGATGGAATAAATCATCTTTAACTCCATTAGGTATGTAAGGCAAAAGTGGAATGGGCAGCGCCAAAGAATCTTCGTTTCCAATAAGAGCGACAGTGTCACATGTCGCATGGTTGGGGTTATGATTTGTTGTAGCAGGCATTAGAGCAATTCCGGATAGGTCTTCTTTACACTGAGCCATTATCCCTTCAGTTAAATCACCATCAGGAACCAAACAAACAGCATCAGCTGGGATTTGTAAATCACTATCGCCAAGTAATTTGTTTATCTTAGTAACTTCAGTTTTTTCTAGTGTTCGAAGCAATACCCCTGGCGGTGGTGCAGGGCATCTCCCATTTACTATAATTCGGCCACCGGTCATTCCAGCACCAGGGTCGCCACCAACGTCACCATGGACAACGATATCTCCAGCACTCATTCCTCCGCCGATTCTGATGCCAGCATCTCCTCGAATAATTAACAAACCTCCGCTCATTTTAGCACCAGCATCAGACCCAGCGCCATCCAAAATTGTAATTCTACCACTTTTCTGACCATAGCCTGCACATGGGCCGGCTGTACGCTCACAGGTGATTTGGTTGCCGTTATTTCCGGCACCAAGGAATGAACCAACATCGCCTTGGTGAGTATATGTCCCTCCCTGGCCAAACGCTGCGGTAAATGAACCCAAATAACCGAGGCTTCGGACCTTGGATCCTTCAGGTAAATTCGGACAAAGGCCGAGTTCCCCATCCTTTGGAACGGGCTCGCCACTAGTGGTCCAACCAATCCTCAGTACGATGTTTCTCTCAAGTGCCTTTTCGAGTTGGGCTGGTAGTCTTGAATTGATATTCATCGAACTCGCGACTACGTCCTCAATGTCTGCCATCACCCCTCCGGGGTGTGTCCTCTCTCATCAACCGTTTGCCTGTTGGATGCCATAATACGCGAAGCAAGGTTCATGTGTGGGGCGCGAAGGCACACCATATAGGGAGCCTCATGTCGATTAAGGTTGCAATCAATGGATACGGAACTATTGGAAAGCGAGTTGCTGATGCGGTTGCTTGCCAAGAGGACATGGAAATCGTTGGTGTGACAAAGACACGTCCTGCTTTCGGATGTGATTTGGCTGTGCGTAAAGGATATCCATTGTACTGTACCTTTGATGATACTGACCGTATTGCTGCATTTGCCAGTGCAGGATATGAATGTCACGGAGGCCTAGCGGATCTCCTTGCAGTTGCAGATATCGTGGTCGATTGTTCACCCGGTAAGATGGGTGCGGATAACAAAACTAAGTATCAAGCAGCAGGAATAAAGTGGATATTCCAGGGTGGTGAAAAACATTCTATGACCGGCTTGTCTTACACATCTTGCGCAAATCATGCTGAAAATATCAATGCTGAAGGTACTCGTGTCGTATCTTGTAATACGACAGGACTTTCCAGAACATTGGTTCCATTGTACAATCATTGTGGAGAACTTTCAGTTGAATGTACAATGATTCGTAGAGCAGCAGACCCTGGGGACTCTAAGAAGGGTCCAATCAATGCCATCAAACCGGTGCTCCATGTGCCGAGCCATCATGGCCCTGATGTCATGACTGTCAAGCCAGAAATTAAAATCAATTCTTTGGCAGTAGCAGTTCCAACTACTATCATGCATGTACATTCGATTGTTGCAACTCTACCAGAGGGGCATGGCCTCACTACAGAAAGTATACTCGAATTGTGGTCTAACAGTCCACGCATAGTCATTATGCATGGGGCTGATACTGGAATTACTACCACGGCTGAAGTCATGGAATTCGCCCGCGATATGGGGCGTACTTGGGGCGACTTGCATGAAATATTTGTGTGGGAAGATGGAGTTAAATTAGCAGGCAATACGCTGTATTACTTCCAAGCAATTCATCAAGAATCTGATGTTATTCCAGAGAACGTTGATGCTATCCGTGCATTGATGGGTACTGAAGAGGATTGGGAAGTATCTGTTGCTAGAACTGATGCAGCAATTTCAGCACTCTTTGAGTGAGCCCTATGGGCTCATCTTAGGCTTGTATTCAAGTATGGATGCACCTTCGGCAATTCCATGGTGGCAGCACATAGGACATTGCTTGTTCTTGCAGTGATGCTTCTTGCTCCTTTCGCTAGCGCGGTTGATAGCCCTCAACCACTCGAAAGCAATATTTTGGAAAATGCAGCTTCAAATTGGCACCCAATGGAACCCATCGATTCATTTCAATCCCCGCTCAAGAATGTAGATTACCAAATTCACTTGGCAGTAGGTTCATTCGACCCAATGACTGATGAATTACCAAAATCTCGTCTCGATGATTCTCAAGATTACCGCCAAACCGGAATGGCCATTGTTCAATTAAACCATCACACTGGTAGTTCATTGTACAATCTGGTTGATGAGTATGGAGTATTTATTCTGGACAATTTAGGAGGTTCCTCATGGTTGGTCAGACTAGCACATCCTAATGATTTGTCAATTATTCAGCAAGATGATTCAGTGCGATGGGCAGGTTCCATGATGCCGGGTTGGAGAATTTCGCCTGATGTAACTTCAAAAACAAGTTACATAGCGGCAATTCCTGCTGTTGATTTGAAACCAGAATCTCTGGAAGGACTTTCGCATGATCTCGTAATTATGGGGGCTGAAGAAGCATGGTGTGGATTACACTTATGTGAAATTAAAGGTACAATCAACCTTGAATCATTGGCCAGAGATGGCCGCATAATATGGGCTGAGCCTGCATACGAGATGAAATTGACCAATGCCGTAGCAGGAGCTATTGTTGGGATTTCAGAGATTACCAATTCATCACTCGGACTTGATGGCTCTGGTGAAAAAATCGCTTTCACCGATACGGGAATAGACCAAACCCATCCAGATATAATTGGCAGGATCGCGGGCGTTTACACCCAATTTGGTTTGGATCCTAGCCCCGCTGATACAAATGGGGGACACGGTACTCACATTGCATTGACTATTGCAGGAGACGGTAGCGGTGATTCTTCTGCCACAGGCATTGCTCCTGCGGCGAATATTGTAGTATATGCACTAGAACATGACCCAACCGGTGTTTTTGGAAGAATTGGCTCGATATACGATATGCTGAGTCATGCTGAACAAGAGGGCTCACGTGTTGCAGTTAATGCGTGGGGTTCGAATGGAAACTATGGAGCATATACTGCAGATTCTCGCTCGCTTGATGTATTTGTACATGACAATCCTGCCTTTTTACCAATATTCTCAGCAGGGGACGATTCTGCTCAAGATGTATCAAAAGTATTGGCTCCATCAACAGCAAAAAATGTACTTTCAATCGGCGCTTCTACGACAAATCCGGCGGGGAGTGTTGCCAATTTCTCTTCTCAGGGGCCGTCATTAGATGGCAGAGTCAAGCCGGATTTGGTGGCGCCAGGAGTCTCACTTTGTTCAGGGCTGGCTGAAGATGCGGCAATTCCGATCGGATTGAGTTGTGGGACTGGTACTCATGTCGGAAATGGCAAAGACCTCTATATGTCGCTCTCAGGTTCAAGCCAAGCAACAGCAGTTGCTGGTGGCTCAATTTCACTGATTAGAGAGTTTATCAGAGAAGAAGTAGGGATTTCAACTCCTACCGCTTCACTTCTAAAGGCAGCAAGTATCAATGGTGCAATAGACCTTGGAACTGCAAATATCCCTAATGCACAAGAAGGCTGGGGCCAAATCTCCGTTGCAAATACAGTAATCCCATCTTACAATGGTAATGACTTAGACACATACCATGATAATTTACGGACACTATCTGCTGGTTTTTCCATGCTGTATCAGTTCGATATCGACCCATCATCTGGCCTTGATATTACACTGGCATGGTCTGATGTGGCAGGAAGCGCAAACTCTGCACAAAATGAATCTCGATTGGTTAACGACCTTGATTTATTACTCACTGGGCCCGATGGGACAGTCTACAAAGGCAATGTAATAGTCAATGGTTATTCTGTTCCAAACGGCGTTCATGATTCGATAAATAATGTCGAAAGAATAAACTTGGCACCTAGTTCCGCATTGCCTTCTGGAAAGTGGCAGGTCGAAATATCACATACAGGAGGGTTAGATCAAGCCTATTCTCTAATTCTAACCGGTGATGCTACACTAGATGAAAAAGCAGATTTGATGGTTTTTGATGGTTCAATTTTCCCTTCATCAACATCCCCCTTGGTTAATGATTATATTACGATTAGAACTTCTTGGTTTAACCAAGGTACGGCTCATGCTGGCCAATTTAGAGTCACTCTTGAGGATTTGACAGAAGGTACAACACTCTATGATGGGCAGCGTTCTTCCCTCAATTCTGGAATTATGGATTCTATGACAATTCCTCATATTTTCACCAGCACTGGCGACCATAACATGAGATTAACAGT
>Ga0315322_10004849_pt1 | contig 10322 bp, 11 predicted proteins | sample M110021515metaG_FD_203461 | JGI IMG/M metagenome (GOLD analysis project Ga0315322, IMG submission 203461) | Ammonia-oxidizing marine archaeal communities from Monterey Bay, California, United States - M1 100m 21515 | ecosystem: Environmental > Aquatic > Marine > Intertidal zone | place: USA... | reverse complement strand
CCAAAAAATTGCTGCGGGTCCACCTATCCAAATTGCTAAAGCAACACCTCCAATATTGCCTGTTCCCACAGCGCCTGACATTGCTGTAGTTAAGGCTTCAAAGGGAGTAGTCTCACCTTCAGCATCATTTTTGGTATATTTACCGGTAACGATTCGCCAACCATGACCAAAAAATTTAAATTGAGGGAAGCCTAAATAAGCTGTAAAAAATATGCCCGTGCCAATAAGAAATGCAGGAAACCACCATGAGCCGCTTAGATATCCGTCTAACAGTAATAAAAAATCGTTAAAGGCAACCATAATTAATCCTTATTTTTTAACCCATTCAATCAAGTCTGTGTATCCACCAATCAATTTATTATCAACAAAAATTTGAGGCATAGTTCTAGCATTAGGATTCCTGCTCATTAGAGCCTCAAAAACCTCAGGAGCTTCAACATTGTGCTCAATATAGGTAATATCATTTTGTGAAAAGTAATGTTTAGCCTTGTCACAAAAGACACAATTTGATTTAGAATATATTTCTACATTTATTAACATCATAGGATTATAAGCTAAATGTCATTATTTAATTTAAAAAATAAATCATTTCTAATAACAGGATCATCTAAGGGTATTGGTAAATCAATTGCATTTCATGCGGCATCCCATGGAGCTAAAGTAATTATTTCAAGCAGAAAAATTGATGCATGCAAAGAAACGGCAGACGAGATCAATGAGCTGGTTGGATCAGAGCTAGCCTTTCCCATTGCAGGCAATATTGCTCATGAATCAGAGCTTGTAAGTTTAGTAAATGAAACTAATAAGCTGATAGGTAAGATTGATGTATTAATTTGTAATGCTGCAACAAATCCGTTTATGGGGTCAATGGCAGATATTCCCTCAGATGCATTTGATAAAGTTATGAATAATAATATTAAAGCAAATCACATATTGACCAATTTAGTCACACCTCAAATGATTGAGCGAAAAGATGGCGTGATAATTATTATCTCAAGTGTAGGTGGCACGAGAGGCAATAACCTTATAGGCACTTACAACCTAAGCAAAGCAGCTGATATTCAAATGGTAAAAAATATTGCTGTAGGATATGGACATCACAACATAAGAGCCAATAGTATTGCTCCAGGGCTTATTCGAACTGATTTTGCTAAAGGGTTATGGGAAAACCCTGCTATTCTTGAGCGATATACAAGCACACATCCAATGAAAAGAATTGGAGAGCCTGATGAAGTTGCTGGTGCAGCAATCATGCTGGCTTCTGATGCAGGAAAATATATAAATGGTCAAACTATTATCGTTGACGGAGGAGCAACTGCTTAAATAAAAAGATTCTTAATTTTGTAAAAAAAATTATTAAGACCAATCTGTTCATTCAATGAAGAGACTTTATTAAGCTGGTATTTGTAGTCAACCAAGTCTTCAATTAAATCTGATGCACATATACTATTGAATTCTATATTTTCTATAGAAGTAATCGATGGGTGAGTTTTATAAAAATCTTGAGTTATGCCTATACATGTTTTTAAAAAAAGAATAATGGAATTAATTTTCTCTTCAAATGAAATATTTATTTCTTTATAAAATTTCATTAAATCAGACGTAGTAGTTTCTCCAAGACAGTAGGAGTTTAGTTTTTGAGAAATCTCAATATATTGACCCGCCATATCATTGTTAATAAGTTTTTCTATTTGCAAAGGTGTAGAGTCAGGAGCAAAATTTAATGTTGAAAAATCGATATATCCTTGATCAGAAATCCATTGATCGATATTAACTGGATCTGGATTTTTTATCGAAATTAAACTGGAGCGACTATATATGGTAGGTAAAAAATATTTACGTTGATTTGAAACTAGAATTACATGCTTATTTTCAGGCAGTTCTTCTAAAGTTTTAAGAAGTGCATTCTGTGCATTAATATTCATTAAATGGGCATCAAAAACCAGTGCTATCCTTTTTTTGGAAACAGAATTAGTCATGGCGCTAAATTCATTTAAAGCTCTTACACCTTCAATTTTTTTGGAAGTTAATTTATCTTTCTTGGCTTTAGAATATGTATGCAATACGCTGGAACATGAGTCATGATCTAAGAAACAAAAATCAGGGTGTGATTTAGCTAAAAAGTAATTACAAGAATTGCACTTACCGCAAGGTGCCGAATCATCAGAACACAATAATTTTTGAGAAAAATATTTAGCAAGTTGTCTCTTAGCTAGGCCCGATTCTCCTTCAATGATTGATGAAGGTGGAAATATAATATTTTGATGAGACCTGATTGCATTAGTTAGCCAAGGGAATCGTTCAATACTCATACTAAAATAAACGCTCAACTAAAACTTTAGTTTGCTGACTAACCAATTCAATAGGCTGAGATGCGTCAAGAATCTCAACTTCATTCTTAGCATTGGCTAATTGTTGATAGCCCTTTCTAACATCTTCAAAGAAATTGATTCCAGAAGATTCAATCCTATCAATAACATCATTAGCTTTTCTTTCAAAGCCTGTTTTAACATCTAAATCATAGATTATTGTTAAATCAGGAGTTGGGCAGTTAATACCATTAATTAACTGATAAATTAAATCTAGAGAGAGCTTTCTTCCGTAACCTTGGTAAGCAATAGATGCATGGTAATATCTATCACACAAAATAAAGTCTTCTTTAGAATCCATTAAATGCTCTTTAATCATTTCAGACCTTGCTGCAAACATTAGCAATAATTCTGTATGAGCAGATATATTAGATTCCTGTGACAAAAGTAATTCCCTAATTTTTTCGCCAAAATCAGTGGATCCAGGTTCTCTGAGAAGTTTCGTAGTAAAACCTTTGGTTTTTAGCCAACCCAGGACTAGATTTATTTGAGTTGATTTACCGACCCCTTCTATTCCTTCAAAAGTTATTAATCTCATAGTCTAATTAAGTTGATATTTTCTTACAGCTTTAAGATGTTCTTTATAGGTTTTTGAAAATTTATGCGTTCCATCGCCTTTAGCTACAAAGTATAAATATTCATTTTTCATACCCAATATTACTGCTTCCAAAGATGATTGGCTAATAGTTGAGATAGGGGTGGGAGGCAGGCCTTGGATTTGATATGTATTATATGGATTGCTCTTATCTTTCAAATTTGCTGTTGTAATATTGCCATTAAAATTAGGCATTAAACCGTAAATAATTGTTGGGTCAGCCTGCAATTTCATTCCAATAGACAGTCTATGCAAAAATACACCAGCTATAACTGACTTTTCGTTATCATTACCCGCTTCTTTTTCAACTATAGAAGCCAGAATTACAGCATCTGATAAATTTTTTATAGGTAAATTAGGACTTTTATCTAACCAAAAACTATTTGCTAATTGATAAAATTCTTCTTGAGATTGTTGTAATAATTTAGTCAATGAATCAGAATCTTTGTAAAAGTATGTATCTGGTTTTAATGTGCCTTCTACAAAGTTATAACGATCATCTAAACATTTAAAGTTATCACAATCGTTATGTAAATTTGATTCTGAAAGTATTTTTTTAATCTCAAAGAAGTTTTTACCTGAAGGAATTTTTAACTTAAATATAACCACATCACCTTTGTTTACTGAGAATAAAAAATCTTTCCATGATTGATTCTTAATAGAATAATACCCAGCTTGAGCTATATTGATGTCATTAACTCTCATATAAACCTTTAATAAAAATTTATGAGCAGGCTGTAATGAAAAATCTTCTAGCATTGCATTAAATGATCCACCCTCTTTTACGTTATAAAAATGAAGCTCATCATGAACTCTATAGTGAGAGAATGATTCGGACGATCCTATTAAAGCAATTACAGTTATAACTACGGAAAGTAAAAATATAGAAAATTTAGATTTTTTTGAAGACAAGTGTAGAGTTCGTTCCTCCAAATCCAAAAGAGTTATTCATAGCAATAGAGACTTTTTTTTCTGTTGAAACTAGAGGTGTGTAATTTAAATCACAACGAGGATCAGGATTATCTAGATTAATGGTCGGAGGTATAATGCCTTCGTTTATAGCCTTAATACAAAAGATAGATTCAATTGCACCAGCTGCCCCAAGAGTATGTCCAGTCATAGATTTTGTTGAACTAATTTGGGGTACAGACTTACCGAACACACTTTTGAGAGCAATAGTTTCTGCTACATCTCCTAGTGGTGTGGATGTTCCATGGGCATTTATATAATCTACATCTGATAAATTAATTTCAGCATCACCAATTGCATTAGACATTGCTAATGCTGCGCCTCTTCCATCTTCAGGCGGTGCTGTCATATGATAAGCATCTGAACTAGTGCCAAATCCAATAATTTCTGCATAAATTGTTGCTCCACGAGCTTTAGCATGATCAAAATCTTCTAGAACTAGGGACCCAGCTCCATCTGAAAGAACAAATCCATCTCTATCTCTATCCCAGGGTCTACTAGCTGCTGTAGGATCTGGATTAAGGGAAAGAGCTCTAGCGGATATAAATCCTGCGATTGAAAGAGGTGTCGAAGCCATTTCTGCACCCCCGGCTATCATTACATCAGCTTCTCCGCATGCGATAGATCTAGCGGCTGTACCAATGCAATGGTTCCCAGTAGAACAAGCTGTTACAACTGAAGTATTAGGTCCCATAAAGCCATGTTTAATAGAAACGAGTCCAGAGATCATATTAACAATCGAGCCAGGAACAAAAAATGGAGAAACTTTTTTATATCCTTTATCTTCTAGCAGAGTTTTGTTTTTTTCTATTGTGTCAATTCCACCAATGCCCGCTCCAAAATTGACACCAACTTTTGTTAAATCTAGATTTGATTTAAGAATTCCAGAATTTTCAATAGATTGATTTGCAGCAATTATTCCATATTGAATAAATGGATCGATACGTCTAACTTCTTTTGAATCAAGAAACTCTTGTGGAGCGAAATTTTTTAAACGACCGCCGATTTTAACTGGATTATTATCTAATCCTATATCAACAGTTGTAATGCCTGATTTACCTTCAGTGCATGAAAACCAAGCATCATCAACGGTATTGCCTATTGGTGATAGGATACCCAAACCAGTAACTACAACCTTTCTGTGTAGTTGCTTCATTTAAGAGGTTTTAGCTGTTTGAATTTATGTAATTTACAGCTTCATGGACGGTTGAAATCTTCTCAGCCTCTTCATCAGCAATTTCCAGCTCGAACTCTTCTTCAAGAGCCATAACTAATTCTACTGTATCAAGCGAATCAGCACCTAAGTCATCAACAAATGAAGAGTCATTTTTAACCTCATCATCACCAACACCAAGTTGCTCACAAACAATTTTTCTTACTCTTTCTTCGATACTCACAAGGCATCCTCCGTTTAAAAAAATCTATTCTACAACATTTCTAGCAAAAACAATAAAATCATCACCTCATATATAAGCCACCATCAACTGAGATAGTTTGACCAGTAATATAATTTCCTTTTGAGGAAGCTAAAAATAGCGCTAAATCAGCTATATCTTGAGGACTACCCATTTTATTTGCTGGAATTTGATTTAATATATCCTCTAATTCCTTATCTTTGAAATGATTGGTCATATCAGTTTCAATGAACCCAGGGGCAATACAATTAACTGTTATATTTCTTGCTGCTACTTCTTTTGCTAATGCTCTTGTGAAACCACCTAGACCAGCTTTGCTAGCCGAATAATTTACTTGACCGGGATTTCCCATTAATCCAGCAACACTAGATATATTAATAATTTTGCCAAAACGATCCTTAACCATTGATTTAATAAATAATTTTGTCATATTGAAAACGCTCGTGAGATTGGCGTTTATAACATCATCCCAGTCTTCATCTTTCATCCTTAAAAAGAGTTGATCTTTAGTTATTCCAGCATTATTGATCAGAACATTTGGGATTATATCTTGTTCTTTTAATTGATCCATGCAAGATAAAACTTGATCTCTATCCGTAACATCTAATGGAAAGTGTGAGCACTTTTTAGAGTCCAAAGCTTCTTGAAGATTAAATTCAGATCTAGAAGTTCCGATAACAAAATAACCGTCATTTAAAAAGCATTTGGCTATTTCCAATCCAATGCCTCTGGAAACCCCAGTAATAAAAACTATTTTTTTAACCATAATGATTTATCTTCTCATAAAATTTCGCATCAGAAGAAGAAAAATAGTTTTCAAGTTTATTTGCTTTGAATAACCCTGACAAAACTTTTCCAGGACCGCATTCAATTATTGGTAAATTCAATGTTGAAATAAATTTACATGTCTCAACCCATCTAACAGGTGAATGTAATTGGGAGACTAGAAGAGATGGAATATCTTGAGATGATGATACTGAATCTACAGATACATTATGAATAATTTTAGTATCTGGCATATTAAATTGGATAGCATTCAGGCTTTGTTGAAATTCATTTGCTGCATCCAGCATGAGCATGCTATGCGAAGCAATGCTGACCTTGAGTTTAATTGACCGTTTTGCACCTTTGGAAAGACATAGCTCTTGGGCTCTCTCGACCGCATCATCATGCCCTGAAATAACAGTTTGATTTGGAGAATTTAAATTTGCACATTGAACATGCGAACCATGACCATCAGATGCAGTAGCACATATCTCAGCAATAATATCTTGCTCTAAACCCATGATTGCTGACATAGACCCATTTGGAGCTAACTCCATCAATTCTCCCCTTTTCCTAACTAATTTTAAAGCTTCAATTATCGTGATTGAGTTAGCAGCAACTAAAGCTGAATATTCACCCAATGAATGGCCAGCAAAATAAGTCGGAGTAACATTAATGGAATTAACTAATTTATTAAAATGAAGAAAAGAACAAAGGACTAAAAGAGGTTGAGTTATTGAGGTTTGGTTAATTAATTCTTCGGGCCCCTCCTCAATTAACTTAAAAACATCATGAGATATTAAATCACTGCAATATTCAAGTGCATGTAAATAATCTCTTGAAAGCGCTATATCTGAAATTCCACCATCAGACAGCATGGATAGGTGTTGTGAACCCTGACCAGGAAATGCTAAAAAAGCAGAGAAAGACATGATTAGTCTTGAGTTTCGTTGTCCTCTACTTCTTTGATTGGTTTTCTTAGATCTTTTATTAAGCGTCCTTTGTAGAAGCCGTCTGCAGTCATTTGATGACGTAAATGTCTTTCTCCAGATACCGGATCAGTGGATAGAGTAAGATCAGATAGATGATCATGAGATCTGATCATTCCTCGTTTTGATCTAGTTTTTTTACTTTTTTGTACTGCCATAATATTTTAAAAAAAATGCATACTATCAGATTAAATCAAGATTTAATAGTTAAATTCTCTAGCTCAGATAGGAGTATATCAAATTCATTATTTTTTGGAGCTTCATACCTTAGAGTTTTACCTTTCAGATCGTTAAATGAGATGGATGCAGCATGTAATGCAAGTCTATTTATCGATGTTTCTTTTGCGATATATTTATTTAAACTAAATAATCCATATTTTTTATCATTAACTATTGGATGATTAAGATTTGCGCTCTGAACTCGAATTTGATGCATCCTACCGGTACTAATTAGAATCTCAGCGTGGGTAAATGAATTATATTTTTTTAGGATTTTAAAATTCGAAACTGCTTTTTTACCATCTAATGATTCTTGGACCTTGTGATGATACTCTTTTGTGGAAACATCAATGTTTGTTTTTATCTCAATGTCTTTTTTCATAACCCCTATCAAGATCGCCTCATATATCTTTTTAACTCTGTTTGCTTTTAGTTGATTATGAAAATGCCGTAAAAATTTCTTATTTTTAGAAATTAAAAGACAACCAGAAGTAGATTTATCTATACGATGGCAAAGATCAATCTCCAATGATGGAAATGAAGCTCTCGCAATATCAATCAGGCCAAATTGATTATTTGTTCCAGAGTGAACGCTTAGCTCAGGATCTTTATTTACAATAATAAAGTCATCATTTTGATCAATGATTGATGACTTAAATTCTTTAACTCTGGAGGGTGGAATCTTTAAATCAGATTCATCATTTTTGAAATCAATTAGATATGGTGGAATTCTTATCTCATCATTAAGCTGCAATTTATATGCAGGCTTGATCCGGCCCGAGTTTACCCTCACCTCCCCCTTACGAATCATGCTATAAATTTTTGATTTAGGAAGAGATTTATAAATATTCAATAAATAGTTATCAATCCGCCTTCCCTCGTGATCTTTATCTATTTTTAGGTTTTTACCACTCATTGAGGTAGAATACTCGAAATTGTTAGTTTATAAATTAAAAGCTACAAGTATAAAAAGCTTATTGCGAAATGCCCTAAGCACTAATATAGAAATGCTGCAGTGCAGCATAATAAGAGAAAGTTAAAAAAGCACAAGGGTGCTAAAAGAATAAAACAAGTTTTAAAAGCTCCATATAGAATAATGGGGTAAGTTAAAAGAGCTCCAAAGGATAAGACTCTAGTAACTCACAAAGCAGTAGTGCTATTCACTTTCTCTGTATCGGAGAAAAAAATGAAAAGAATTCTAATTAATTGCTCATATTCAGATGAGCTTCGTGTGGCGTTAGTTGATGGCGCTAAGCTATTTGACTTAGACAATGAGTTTAATGCTCAATCCCTCTTAAAAGGAAGTATATTCAAAGCGACTGTCTCAAGAGTTGAAACAAGTTTGGATGCAGCATTTGTTAATTTTGGCAGTGAAAGGCATGGTTTTTTACCAATAAAAGAATTATCAAGTGCATACTTCTCAAAGGATGGGGATGGCAAAAAGAAATGCACACTTAAAGAAGGTGATGAAATTCTTATTCAAGTTCTAAAAGAGGAGCGAGGCACTAAAGGTGCTGCCCTATCAAACCAAATATCACTTGCGGGAAGATTTATAGTTTTAATTCCAAATTCTGAAAAATCCGGCGGTGTATCAAGAAGAATATCAGGAGAAGAAAGAGATGAAATCAAGAATGCTTTAAATGCTTTGCAAATTCCAGAGGGCATGAGTGTAATTGTTAGAACTGCTGGACTAGGAAGATCTACTGAGGAATTAAAATGGGATTTAGATTATCTGATGAATCTGTGGAATCAAATAAAAACAACTGTCGCTGATGCTCCAAGCCCTAGCTTAATTTATAAAGATGATAAATTAATTTTAAGAGTATTTAGGGATTATTTTAGAGATGATATTGAAGAGATCCTTATAGATGATGAGACTGTGCACTCTGAAGCTTTGGATTTTGCAAAATCGGTAATTCCAGATCATGCCGATAAAGTTATTTACTACAACGAAGATATTCCTTTATTTAATAGGTACCAGATAGAAAGCCAAATTGAATTAGCTTTTCAGAGAGAAATATCATTACCCTCTGGTGGATCTATAGTAATAGATCCTACTGAAGCAATGGTTTCGATTGATGTGAATTCAGCACGCTCAACCAAAGGTAAAGACATCGAATCAACAGCTTTTGCTACAAACATGGAGGCAGCTAAGGAAGTTGCTCGACAACTCAGATTAAGAGATTTGGGTGGCCTTATTGTTATTGATTTTATTGATATGCAAGATGAAAAACACCAACAAAAAGTTGAAAACACTTTTAGATCAGCTGTTCAGTCTGACAGAGCTAGAATACAGATAGCTGGGATATCTAGATTTGGATTATTAGAGTTATCCAGGCAGCGCCTTAGACCTTCATTAGAAGAAACTTACGATATACAACATGTCCAGGTGCGTGGCACTCGCTCTTTAGGCCAGTCAATCTTAAGAATAATTGGTGAAGATGCCGCAAAGGAAAATACTGGTGAAATTCATGTATATGTTCCAGCAGATGTTTCAAGCTACCTTTTAAACGAAAAAAGAAGAGACATAATCGCTATAGAGAATAGTTATCAAGTAAATATTTTAGTTATAGCTGATCCATATAAGTCTAGACCATATTACAAAGTTGCAAGAGTTAAAGCTGTTGCTGGAAAAAAACCATTTTCGTATGATATGACTCCAAATAGCCCAGAACCATCTATGGACTGGCGAGATGTAAATTCAAATAAAAAATCATTGAAACCTTTGGTTAAAGTAACTGTTCCGCCAAGAATGCCAAAGAAAAATAATAAAAAAGGCTTCTTTTTATTTCTTAAATCAGTTTTAACACTTTCTATTTTTAAATCTAAACAAAAGAAGAATGCTAAAAATAAAAGATCAAGAAACTATAAAAAAGGACAACCAAGAGTTAATAGAAATAGTAAAAATGAGAAAAGTCAAAACAATCGAGGTAGAAGACATAATAACAAAGGCCTGGATACTAATACAAAAAGAAATCAGACAAAAAAATCTTCAAAACCA
>Ga0315322_10004840_pt1 | contig 10328 bp, 7 predicted proteins | sample M110021515metaG_FD_203461 | JGI IMG/M metagenome (GOLD analysis project Ga0315322, IMG submission 203461) | Ammonia-oxidizing marine archaeal communities from Monterey Bay, California, United States - M1 100m 21515 | ecosystem: Environmental > Aquatic > Marine > Intertidal zone | place: USA... | reverse complement strand
GCGGGTTCTGCCGGAAACAAAACTGGATGTTGCCAATCAACCTGAATCTATTCCACATACAAAAACTCATTCGATGCAAACAGGGAATGACACAACGTACTCATCGCCTGATGCACAACAGTGCTACCTTCATTGACATGATCAGGCGATGACTCGAGCACTGCCAACTGTTGTTTCAAAAAATCGGCGGCGATGACGAGTTCTTCGTCGGAAGGCTGGCGACCATAAGCCAGTTCCCAGGCACGAATGATCTGACCCGTCAAATTCGCATACGAATGCCTCTGACCACTGAAACATTTCTCCGACACCATCGTGTGTTCAATGCCATCATTCTGGCGGAGAACGATCGTCGTTTTCCAATCGTAGGAATCCGTATTAGTCCCTTCACGGCAATCGGTAATGAAATCAACTGTTTCGCCGGCTGATATCTGAAATCCTTCGACACTCGTGGGCGCACTACCATGGTAGGCAACCCATTCTCCGTGCAATCTTCCCGCGTCACTGGAAACAATACGTCCGCGAACGCCATCACCATTTTCAGATGGATGACTCAGCAACCCGGTGATGGTGACAACACCATCGGCAGGTGATGTCCACCTCCGTATCACTGCATTCCTGCCGCTGCCCGGATGCCCTCCCGCAGCTCGCAGAAGCGTGTAACCCAAATCTGCATCAGGCAGTTTCTTGCCCGCTTGCCACTGCGTCCCCGTCCAATGCTCCAAGCGATGGAAAGTTGTCTGCGGTTCCGCGTTCTGATCGTGCCAACCATAACCATATTGCCACATCGGCTGCCGGTTCCTCAGACTGGTTGTCAAAGCAAGTTGCGAACTGGTCGGCTCAGCTGGATCCTTTGCCACCCGATCAGCCAGATTAGCGGCCTGCTCAAGAATGAACTTGCCATTGAGCAGAACCAGAGACTGTGTCGCAACCGTCGATGACGGACGCACTTCACAGTTTGTCTTCATGACCGGTGCATCAAATGTTTGAAGCATGCCCACGGGTCGGCTGCGACGTGTCTGAATATAGAGACTTCGACGGAACTGTCCGCCCTCGACCATCACTTGCCCTGTATCATCTTCTTTGATTTTCAGCGGCGGCCCATACAAGGTTTCATCAAGACTGCCACTTGCAGCAAGCATGCGATCGCGAATCGTCTCAGCCTCAAGACGTCGCAACCTGCGTTGGTAAAAAACAGACGCGCCCGATCCCACACTCTGACGATAGACCGCCGAACCCATGATCAGGCGATGCAATTGCTTCAGACTCCAGCCACCCACAATGAACTCATTGGCGAGCCAGTCCAACAATCGACCATCACCCGGCTGAGTTCCAAGTTTTCCAAAGTCGGCAGGAGTAGAGACCAGGCCCTGACCAAAATGATGCATCCAAACCCGATTCACAATGACTTTTGCCAGTAGCGGATTGTCCTTACCGGTCAGCCAGCGGGCAAAGGATAAACGTCGACCTGTCGACGGCAGCGATGAATCGTCACTTGCAAATTCCGCCCGTTTTCCAGGCGGCGCTAGTACAGTCAATCCTGCGGGAGCCACTATCTGGCGAGGTTGAGCGGGATCACCACGGTGAAACAGCTTTGTTTCTGGCGCATGACTGGCAGGTTCAACCAGGGCACGAATGAACTGCTCAACCGGTTTGCCTGAGCGGATCTTCTTGATCTCCACGTCAAAAGCAGCAAGTTTTGGCTTCGAGTCGGGAATGTACTGATATAAATTTCCCGATGAGATGTTCACGCTGGGATTGGCTTTCAAGACTTGCGTCTGTGCCGGTGTTCGATCCTTGGTGGAAGTCTCATAGGCAGCTCGCAACTCACTTCGCAGCGGCTCATCGTATTTTGCAAGCTCCTCGTCCAAGGCCTGCTTCATGAACTCCGCCAGTTTGGCAGCTTTTTGATCAGCAACTTTCTTTGCCTTCAATTCAATCTCGGCCGCCAGAGCTCGATCAGCACTCGTATAAAGTGATACCCGACGGGCGTTGGGAGTCTTCCAGGCCTTCCAATCTAAAGCCGGTTCAAAAATCGCCCGCAGAGCATAATAGTCTGACTGTGGAATGGGATCATAGCGATGATCGTGACACTGCGCACATTGAACACTCAAGCCAAACAGTGACGTCCCCACAATTTTAAGTGTATCGGTCATCACCTGGTTACGCGCTGCCTCGTCATTGGCTCCGCTGCCTGTCCCATCCGCAGCCATGCGCAAATATCCAGTTGCTGTTAACAACTCGATTTGTCTTTCCGTCAAATCACCATCCATGGGCCCAGCCAATTCATCACCCGCAAGCTGTTCTGTGATGAACTGGTCAAACGGCTTGTCCTGGTTCAAAGCACGAATCACCCAATCACGATACTTCCATGCCCACGGGCGTTCTGCATCCTTGACCGTGTACCCTTCCGAATCAGCGTACCCGGCGATGTCCAACCAATGCCGACCCCAGCGTTCCCCATACGCCGGCATGCCCAACAGATGAGTCAGCAAATGTTCGTACCAATCGGCTCGGGGGTCCTGAACCCATCGGGTGAGCTGTTCCGGAGCAGGTGGCAAACCGAGTAGATCAAAGTAGGCACGCTTGATGAGTGTTGGACGATCTGCTTCAGCTGATATTTCACCGCGTCCATTTTCTTTTATCCGCCACTGCACCAACAAATCGATGCCATTGCGGTGCAAACTGTCACGCTCGGGAGCCACTCCCTGCGGAACAGCAATCTTGTCACGAATCGGTTGATAAGCCCAATGAGCTCGTTCCTCTGGAGTGACACCCAAGCCAGTTTCGATTGTATCGGCTTCCGGACGAGCAGTGGCCGCCCCCTGCTCGATCCACCGTCTGAGAATTTGAATCTCTTCACGGGATACCTTCACCTCTCCGGGCGGCATCTCACCTGCTTCAACTCTGGTTAAGACCAAGCTGCTCGCAGGCTTGTCCAACTCAAGCGCTGGCCCACTGGATCCACCTTGCTTCATCAGCCGGACCTGCCGCAAATCCAGCTCACCTTCCAGTTCCTCAGTCGCTCCATGACAATCGAAACAGTGTGCACGAAAAATCGGGCGGATGTGCTGCTCGTAAGTCAGATCATCTGCAGCGGCAGCCAACTGACAGCCAAGAGACCAGTGAAAACTGGAAATCAAAACGAGCGTCATGAGCGATGGGCGCAACATCATCGTCAGCCAAATAATCATCGTTGAGGTGGGATCTGATTCACGGCGGGCAGCGAGCAACGTAAACGGAGCTCGGCTCCATCATAACTGACCAACGGCGGCAGGTCCCGTACAAGTCAATTCATTTTGGAAATGAAAAGTAAGTCTTACCGTTTTGCCGGATACCTTCTCACAGGAACATCATTGCCCTGCTTGGGCCCCGGTGTACTTCTTCCATTTGTGATCAGCTTCTCCAACAAACCCTGCATTTGGTCAAGCTTGTCAGGATGCCTATCTGCCAGATTACGAGCCTCCCCCAGATCTTCCGCAAGGTTATACAGCTGCACAGACTGACTTTGATCTCCCCCCTTGCCCCATCCGCCCGAACCGGGTGCTGCGATGTATTTCCACGCTCCATCACGAAGACTGGGCACCCCCCGAATTGAGCAACTGATGGAAGTGGTCCGAATGGGAGTGTCTTGGCCCTGCAACAACGGCAGAATGCTGAAGCTGTCTTCTGCTTGATCCATCGTTAAGCTTGCATCAGTAACATCGGCCAAAGTTGCCATCAAGTCAGCCTGATGAACCAGTTGATGACAAACACTGCCTGGCTCTACTTGTCCCGGCCAACGCACAATAAAAGGAACACGATGTCCTCCTTCCCACGCGTCTGCTTTGTAACCTCGAAGCGGCCCACTGGGATAATGCCCTTGCTCCTCCAACTTCGAAACTCCAATGTACGGAGCACAACCGTTGTCACTAGTGAAAAGCACCAACGTGCTGCCTGCTAACCCTGCTTGATCGAGCGCATCGACCACCTGACCCACGATGGCATCCGTTTCCATCACAAAATCTGCATACAACCCAAGCCCACTCTTTCCTTTCCACGCTTCATTCACAGACAGCGGAGTGTGAGGTGACGTCAAAGGCATGTACAGGAGAAAGGGTGTGTTGGACTTCGCTCGCGATTGAATGTATTTTTCTGCTCGGTTTCCAAGTGCTGGCAAAATTGGCTCGAGCGTCCAGTCTTTCAACGCGGGGCCCTGTTTACTCGCCTGATTATTCCCAATCAGTGATTGAGACAAATACTGCGTCGGAATCCCCACCGTACGATCATTTTCGATGAAACAATAGGGGGGCCAATTGGGAACATCTGTCCCGAAATACTGATCAAAACCAACATCGGTCGGACCTCCCGGAATAGCGTTCGAAAAAACCTGTCGCCACACGGCCAGCGTTTCACGGTTGACCTCTTTACCACTGGGACCAGCCTTGAATTGCTTGGCACGTTCCTGTGGGATCGGCCAAGACCATCCCAAATGCCACTTCCCAATCGCGATCGTGTCATAACCCTGCTGTTTGGCCAAACCACCAATCGTGAGTCGTTCGGGGGCAATGAGCGGACTACCCCACAATCCAACAATGCCGGATTGCAATCGAGATCGCCAGTGGTAGCGACCAGTCAGGATGGTGTACCGCGAAGGTGAACAGACACCGGAAGAAGAATGCGCATCTGTGAACCTCATCCCCTGCGATGCCAGCTGATCAATGTGAGGCGTGCGTATTTTCCCTCGTTCCGGGTTGTAACACTGCACATCACCAAACCCAAGATCATCTGCATAAATCAGAACAATGTTCGGGACCTCAGTTGCGATAGTTGTTGCGGCTGTAGAAAGCACAGCACATCCCGCAAACAACAGAAAATGGATTCGTGTACCTATTGAGAACATTGAGTATTTATTGATGAGGAAAGTTTGTAACGACGACTCTTTGATTTTAAAGAACCTCGGACCCACTTCACAATGATCAAGTTCATTATGATCAGGTTGCGCCGCAAAATGATGTGTCTAAACGGAGCATTTATGGCAGTCCGTCCCTCGCCGATCAAGTTTCGTCACACCCCTGTTCTCAATTCCTGTAACGATGCCAAAGGCCGCCGAATCGAAACGCTGCTCCTCTCGGAATTTCGTTCAAAGGGTGCCATTCAATGGTGAACAATCTTAACGGTTCGGACGCTCGGCAATCAGCTAATGATGCGAAAGTTCCCCGTAAGGATCCTACCGACGTTTTCACTGCGCACGCATAACATGATTTTTCATAGCTGATTTCTGCTGTCCTTAAGATTAACGTATGATGATCGAGGATACAGAAGGTGGCCCTCCCAAACTCGATGGAAACCCCATGCGAAACCCAACTGCCCTGCTCTGTTTCACCGCCGTCGTGTTAGCAACCCCAGATTTGCACACTGCCATCGCCGAACAATGGAAACGCCATACCATTGATTCAAGTGACCGTTTAGCGGGCAAGCGTGGTGCTGACGGCGTGCGACTGCTTGATGTAAATGGTGACGATCTTCTTGACATCACTACAGGCTGGGAAGAAGGCGGTGCGGTTGTGACTTATCTGAACCCAGGTCCCGAACGGGTACGTCAACGCTGGCCCGCTGTCACAGTGGGATCGGTCAAGGGAGTTGAGGATGCAGTTTCCGTCGACTTGGACCGTGACGGAGCCATTGATGTGGTGTCGTGTGCTGAGGGTAAAATCAATAACGTCTTTGTCCACTGGGCACCCAAGAAATCATCTGAGTATCTCCATACCGAGGCTTGGAGATCAGAAGCTTTTCCAGCATCAGCTGGTCGTCGCTGGATGTTTGCGATGCCAATGGACATGAATCGTGATGGCCGACTTGATCTTGTCATTGGTTCCAAAAACAACAATGCCATGATCGGGTGGCTCGAAAATCCCGTGAACTCACGAGATGCTGCAGCATGGAAACTCCACTCACTTGCGAAAGCCAGTTGGATCATGTCGATCCAATCGGTAGACCTCAATGCAGATAATTTTCCCGACATCCTGTATTCAGATCGATTCGGCAAGCAAGCTGGCATCTACTGGCTTAGAAACCCAGGTAACTCTTCAGCTGAATGGAAAAGCGAGCTGATTGGCGGGAAAGGCAAACAAGTCATGTTTCTTACCAGTGGCAAGCTGTCAGAAGAGGATTCAACACCAACCATCATCTGCGCAACATTGACCGGCGAACTACTTTGTTGCAAAGCCGGATCAACCGGCAAATGGGAAGAAACAATCCTACCGTTGCCCTTCGGTTTAAAGGCGGGCAAAGGCGTTGCGATTGCCGATATCAATGGAGATCGTCGACCTGATATCGTGACAACAGCCGAAGCACAACGAGAACAGGACGACATGACTGCCGTGGCATGGAAAGAAAACGGGATCAACGGTTGGGTTGACCACGCCATCAGTGATCAGCGAGGCCGAAAATTTGACCGACTGGAAATGATTGATCTCGATGGGGATGGTGATTTGGATCTCATCACCTGCGAAGAAGTCCACGACCTCGGCGTGTTTTGGTACGAAAACCCAACCCGCTAACTCGAGTACCCACGATGGCCGGCTAGCAAAACACGCCCCGCTATTCGTCTCACCAAACAAGTCAATCCCGAGGTTGTATCAATCGACTCAATGTGAACGCACCACACATCAAAATCATCCCTGCAGCAAGGGAAAACTGTCCCGCGAATTCTCTTCCATAATGAAACACCCGCAATCCTCCTGCGGCAGCGGCAATGAAGCCAGCCAATCCGGCTAGGCGAATCATCCAGAGAAACAGGTTTCTCATTATTTTTCTTTCCACCGATCTTGGCGTGGTCCTGATTACCCAAGTCTCAATGGTAGGCGATCCGACCAAAATACGGGAGGCAGGGTCTTTGGCCACAAGCCAAGCCATTTGGCCACCGAAACATTAGGATTCCAACATTCACGCTCGAAACGACGTCAATTCGCCGAGTAGAAAAAACCACGAGAACAGGTACTGCAACATGGGTCTACCTGCCGTATCGTCCGCCGCATTTTAGTCTTCGTGGAGGCGAGTACGATAAAGAAATGCATCCGATGTCACCAGCGAGACGATCAAGGCGTTCATGCTTCCACCGCTGTCCCGGTAAGCTCGATGCGCTTCCTGTAAGACGGGAGCATCGTTGAGCGTCTCGTTTCGCCCCATCCAGAAACGAAAAGCATGGCGGACAAACACCTGCTCAACCCGCTCACTTGCAGCCAACTTGTTGATCAAGTCAATCGCATTGGCCACTTTTCCATCAAGCGATGCATCTCCAGAATCTATGATCTCACCCGTCGTATCGACAGGCTCACCCAGCTCAGTCGTACGATACAAACCGGCATGGTTGTACATCTCAAACGGAAGCCCCAGCGGATCCATCTTCTTGTGACAGGTCCAACAATAGGTTTCTCTGGTAACCCGCATACGTTCCCGCAACGTCTTACCCGGCTCATCTGGCAACATGGCGTCTACGGTGATTGGAACATCTGGAATCCCACCACCAAGTAATCGCTCTCGAATCCATCGACCACGACGGATAGCGTGATTGTCCATGGCATCAGAATGAGAAACGAGCCAAGTCGGATTACTGAGAATTCCACTTCGTTGACCTTGCGGTGCCTCAGCCAAATTGCGATCTGGTTTCATGGACCCATTGCCAAAGCTTCGGCGACTGACGCGGGCATAGATTTTTGGACCACTCAGTTTTGCTGGGGCCACTTTGTGGTTCACGTTGGAGCGTTTTTTCTTGGGTGGTTTGGGGGGCTTCTTTCCAGGATTGGCTTTCAACCATGCTTCTTTTTCAGCAGCTTGCTGGGCAGCTAATTCAGCCGCCTCTTTCTTGGCTGTCGCAATCGAAACCTTTTCTTCGTCTCGCGTTCGCCGCTGACCAAAATAGATATTATCGCCCCGGCTTGCGACGATTTTATTGGTTGTCAGCAACTGCTTGAGTACATCTTTGTCTTCCTCAAGAATCAGTTCAATCAAACGATCGGTGCTTGCAGTCCCGTCGAACATCGCCCGGTAGTGATTTGTACCACCAGACGCACCCGTTTCGCCAAGGGCCTTGGTATCTTTGCAAATGTATCCCGCCAGATCGTAATCAAAATAATCCCGAAAGAACCTCAACACGCGTGGTTTGCGAACACTGTCATCTGCCAACATCCGTTCCACTTCACGCTTCACATCTGCCTTGGTTCTCATGCGTCCGTCCATGATGGACTGCCGTAACTGGTCGTCTGGCTGCAGGTATCGTAACGCATGATTGACGGCCAAGCCCAATTCCCAATCCTGCAGCATGACACGACCATAACGATCTGCCTTCCCCTTCTGAACCAGTTCTGGCCTGAATAACGCGTCACGATCCAAGAAGACTGAGGAGAGTCCCAGAACCAGCCCTTCTTCTTTTCCGAGCTTCTCGATCGTTTGCTTGACCATTTTGACGTACCCATCTTCTTCCAACTCGCTGGGTGGTCGAAAACACAACGCCTCAAACAAAAAGCGAATCGCTTCCCGCAGCTCTTCATCTGAAAATTCACTTACCTCAAAGAGAGCACTGATCGGGGTCAAGGGACGCATGACTTTGGTGCTGTAAACAATACTCGTGGGAAGTCCACGAAGATCCCCTTTCATTTTATCTTCGATCGATTTCGGATCATCCGTGATCTGATAGGGCTTGGCAATACTCAAAGGACCTCGTGCCATGTATCGGATGATGTCTCCAGCGACTCCAAAAACCTGTGTGGCCTCAGCGCTATTGACTGTCGAGAAATCTGAGTAATTTTCTAAGCCGTGTGCCTTCGGTGAGGAAAGAATTGCAGGAGTGCTCTTCACTGCAGTCGCGTAAGCAACGGTTCCACCCTGCCATTTGATAATACGGTCGGTACCGAAATAGATTTTCAGTTCACCACCGTGATTCGTGGGAACAAAATCTCCTTGGGTCCGCAACCCCGGCTTCTCTGCATTAAACTCCGGCTCTTGATTGATCAACGCATTCAAACGCGTCATGTGCTCCTGCGGAGTCACACGCCAGATTCGCGCCGGAGATGATGTCGGCATCAACTTGATGTCTGCCGGTAAAGACTCGAACAACAAATCATGGTCAACAAAGTTACCTTTGTCAGGGTCGAGGTTTGCCTGAAACCCGCCCTTATCACGCATCACCCGCTGAAGTTCAGCAACAATCCCGTCTGAAAACTGTAAACGTTCAACGACGCCTACATCTGCCGCATCTTCGGGTGGCATTTCCTTCAGCGTGACCTGTGCCCACACGCTCTTCCAGACTGCAGCATTGACTTCATTCACGGGCCCCAGATCAGCGAGCGAAAGATTCCCCTCTGGGTCTGTTGCACCGTGACAATCTAAACAGTGTGTTTCCAGAAACGATTTGGCAAAGTATTTGAAGTCTTGATCGACCTTGCTGCCAGGCGTATAGGTATCACCGTGTGCCGATGAAGTTGCCGCCAACATAAGCACGAACAACAACAAAACATTAAGCTTGCTCATATCATCAATTCTTTGACAGGACCGCTATCTGTATCAAATTTTTTGGCTAGTTGCTCACTCATGTTGAATCGGTCCACATTCTGCCCGGCAGCTCTGAGGATCGATGTGTAAAGAGCATTGATGGGACGTTTACCATCCAATTGAGTGAAACAACCCGTCTTGAATGCGCCGTCGCAATTGCCAAGCAACATGACTGGCCAATTCGCACCATTGGTGTGCTGCTTGTCCGCATTGTTACTCGTGTAAACAATCAACGTGTTGTCCATCATGGTTCCATTGCCTTCCGGAACACTTTCCAAGGCTTGCATGATTCGGACGAGCATGCGACTGTTGTATTGCCGGATCTTGATCCAAATTGGATTTCCTGCCTGGGTCATGTGGCCAAGGTTGTGTCCTTGTTGTTCAACTCCGACACCTTTCCACGAGCCAAAAATTTCACCGCGTCCTGAGCCCAGAGTAAGAGTATTGGTGATTCCCGAAGTGACAGCAGAAATGCCAAGGTCCAGCAGTGCATCATGCCAATCGGTTTCGAATTCTGGTTTTGTATATCGGTCATCCACCTCAGGTGCGAATTTTCGCAAGTGATCCGAGACCGTATCCAAACGATCTCGTAAACCATTAACATCTTTGAAACCCTGCACGAACTGCCCGTATCGCTGCTGATCACTCGATGGAAGAGACTGACCTTTTGATGCAGCTAATCGCTCGATTTGATTGAACAGATTTGAGCGTGCTTCATGCTGGCGTTGGATATCACCCGTTGAGATACCGCCGTACAACATCTGATAAAGATGATTTGGATTCGAGTGCATGAAAATCGG
>Ga0315322_10004838_pt1 | contig 10331 bp, 13 predicted proteins | sample M110021515metaG_FD_203461 | JGI IMG/M metagenome (GOLD analysis project Ga0315322, IMG submission 203461) | Ammonia-oxidizing marine archaeal communities from Monterey Bay, California, United States - M1 100m 21515 | ecosystem: Environmental > Aquatic > Marine > Intertidal zone | place: USA... | reverse complement strand
CTGGCTCTGGTGACTTGTTGGCATCCAACAACCTATCTGACTTGTCCAATGCTGCAACTGCCCGGACAAACTTAGGCATCGACACAAACTTTTACACAAAAACACAAAGCGATACCCGCTATGCCGCCAATGACGATGTTCTGGCACTCGCGATAGCTCTGGGATGAGGAAACAATAAATGGCTAATACTTTTAAAAATGCTGTGGCCGCATCTGTGGGTACCTCGCAGACAAGCGTCTACACGGCACCAAGTGCAACCACTACCACAGTAATAGGACTGACGGTTGCAAACCGATCGGGTTCGCAGATTACAGTCGATGTTGCAGTAACAGACACTTCTGCATCTACCACAGTATTTCTGGTCAAAGGCGCTTCTGTGCCTGCTGGCGGCGCACTGGTCCCAGTCGGGGGAGACCAAAAGGTAGTCTTGGAGACTACAGACATCATCAAAGTCACAAGCAGCGCGGCCTCATCGGCAGACGTTATTGTGTCCGTTTTAGAACAATCTTAGGAGGGCACAGGAATGGCTTATATTGGTAACGCGCCCAGCGCAGTAACACAGAATGTAACAAGCGCAGGCATCACGGATGGCACAATCCAAAACGTAGACATTGCGGCAGATGCGGCCATTGCTGCGACCAAGATTGCTGGTCTTTCGACAGTAGCAACCAGCGGTGCTTATACTGATGTGACTGGCACACCTACTTTAGCGACAGTGGCAACCAGCGGTGCTTATGCTGATGTAACTGGCACACCTACGATCCCGACAGACTTTGTGTCAGCTGCATCTGGTGGCACCTTTGGTGGTGACGTAAACTTTGGAACAAACAAGATCACTTATTCTAACGTGTACAACACTGTAAATGATCTGCCGACTGCCAGTAACTTTCATGGAATGTTCGCCCATGCCCATGATACTGGGAAAGGTTACTACGCACACGGTGGCAACTGGATTGAACTCGTAAACGTCGATGCAAATGGTGACTTGGATGTTTCTGGTGAGCTAAAAGCAGACAGCTACAATGAAACTTACGCATCCTTGTCTGGAGCAACCCCGGCGGTCAATTGTGAAGCAGGCAACGCATTCAGTATCGTTCTTTCTGCTGCCACCACTTTTACATTTACTAACCCACCAGCCAGTGGCACGGCGTACACGTTCACCGTCGAAGTTATTCAAGACAGTGGTGGCTCTGGCCACGCAGTGACATGGCCTACTGTGACTTGGCCTTCTGGAACCGCACCCACGCTTACAGCAACTGCAAATGCGGTCGATTACTTTGTCTTCACCACAAGAGACGGTGGGACCACATGGCGTGGCTTCACGGCTGGCCAAGCACTAGCATAAGGAGCAAAAACCAATGGCGACAACTAACAAACTTATCGCAGCAGCCGCTGGTGTTTCAACAGGTTCTGGTTCTGGTTCTGGCGGTGGCAGCGGTGGCGGAAGTGGCTCTTCTACGCTCGACATATCGGGCGCAAGCTACGCAAACAAAAGTTACGATGTTTCATCTCAGGCGACTTTCCCAACTGGTGTTGATTTTAACCCTGCTGGCACAAAGATGATTATCTCTGATTTTACTACTAAGAAATTCTTCACTTATAGTCTATCAACGGCGTGGGATGTGACAACCGCATCATACGATGGATCAAGTTCCGATTATACTCTTGCTACCGCTCAAGGCACATTGTTGTCTTTTTGTTTTGGGGACAATGGTACTAAACTTTATAATCTGGATCACAACAACGCGAAATACCACCAACATACGCTCACTACCGCTTACGATGTGAGTACCGCTTCAGCAGATAGTAAAAGCCTGCATCATTTCAGCACGAATGAGAATCCCAGAGGTGCAGCATTCAAACCCGATGGAACTAAATTTTATATTGCTGCTGAAAAGTGGACGCATTATGCTGATAAACCCGGTATATTTGAATGGGATTTATCAACAGCGTGGGACCTAAGCACCGCTAGTTACAACAACGTCTGGCTCGACGTGACAAATAGCGCAACTTATACCACATCTGGCTCTTATCGCGGCTATGAATTATATGGTATTCACTTTAATTCTTCTGGGACGCAAGTCTTTCTTCAAGACAATAAAGCAAAGGACATAAAACAATATGACCTCACGACTGCGTGGGACATATCAAGTGCGTCATATGCAAACAAAAACTTCGATCTAAGTAACGAAATGGGTTATCCGCGCGGCCTTGCTTTTGACCCAGACGCAACCAAAATGTACACTGTCGGCAACGTAAACGACACGGTCTACCAATACGACACGAACGGCACTTGGACCCTATCAAGCGGTGGCGGCGGTGGTGGCAGCGGTGGCCCTGTTATTCAAGACATCTTTGGAATGGCGTCATACACGGGAAACGGCACCTCCACCACTATTACAAATGGCGTAGACCTTACGTCAGGTGGTATGGTCATGCACAAAAGAACTTCGCAAAACATAGCTTTTTACGCCAGTGATACGGAACGCGGTGGATCAAAAGCATACAGTATGACTTCTCCTTCAGTCGGAGATACCGGAATAATAAGTGCGTTTAACTCAGATGGGTACACTTTAACTGGTAATAATGGGGCCAATCAGAATTCTGTTGATTTCAACAGCTACTCTTTCGCAGAACAAGATCACTTCTTTAAAGTTATAGAGTATACGGGCACCGGAAGCACTCAGGTAATTGACCATGGACTAGGTAGTACACCGGGTTTGATACTCATAGCGGCTAACGGTTACCATTGGGCTTATTGGCACAACGAGTTTGCAGGGACAGCCAAATTTGGTTACTTCAATTTAAGCAGTGTGCCGGGAACCGGGGCGTCTAAATTTGGCAACGGCACCACGCAAGTTGACCCAACTTCGACCAGCTTCACTGTTGGTACTAGCAGTGCCGTGAATGGCAACGGAGTTACCTATCTTGCCTATGTGTTTGGCCACAACGATAGCGGCAGCGGCGGCTTTGGTAGCAGTGGCTCTGAAGATGTTATAAAATGTGGGTCATACACAGGTAACGGATCGACTGATGGCCCAGAGATTGACTTAGGCTTTCAACCACAGTTCTTCATGATTAAAAATATCAGTTCGGCAGCATACGCTCTGATATTCGACAGTGAAAGAGGCCTTACGGACGTCGATGGCGTTAGTGATCCGTACTTTAGGATGCAAGCCGTAGCTGAACAAACTGGCTCTGATGTTGTGAAGCTCTTGCCAAGCGGCATAAAAATCACAGGTAGCAACCACGCTAATTGGAACGCCACAAACGACGAATATATTTACATGGCCATCCGAAAAGGTCCTATGTCAACAGGAAGTAGCAGCAGTGGCTCTTCTGGCGGCTTAAATATTGAGGACGTTTATTCAATTAATCGCTACGCAGGTACGTCAGCAACACAAACTATAACCAACGGAGTTGACTTATCTACGCACGGCGGCGCTGTGCTTACAGCAAGATCTGATGTCACTAACAACGGTGCACGAAGCGTATTAACAGATACAACGCGCGGTGCCACCAAGGAGTTTGACCTTGGGACTTCTGGAGCAGAAGCCACCTACAACCTATCCACCTTTAACACAGATGGCTACACTCTTTCGAGTGGTAACTATCTTCAAGGAAATTACAGTGGCTATGACTACTACAGTCAAACATGGCGAAATGCTGATGATTTCTTTGCACACGGCCAGTACACAGGAAATGGAAGCACTCAGGCGATCACCCATGGACTGAATGGGACTGTAGGCATGATCTGGATCAAAACGTCTGGGAACCACTGGGCATTTTGGCATCGAGGCTTTGCTGGGACAACAAGTTGGAATTATTTAAATCTTGCTTACGCCAAAGGCTCAAGTAGCAGTGTATTTGGAAATAATAGCAGCTATGTGGACCCAACTTCAACCGAGTTCACAGTCGGTTCTGATAGCAAAGTAAACAGCAACGGAGACACATATACTTATTATGTTTGGGCGCATAATGATGGCTCAACTCACGGGGATGATAGTAGCCAAGACATGATCAAATGCGGCACCTACACCGGAAATGGTGACCGCTGGGATGGTGCTCTAATTGACTTAGGCTTTCGCCCTCAAAGTGTATGGATCACGCCAAAGGATGGAGCCGGAAAGCGTTATATGCTTAATTCGCTGACAGGAATGCCAAACGAGTACGCATATAATCAATATAATCCAGTTTGGTTCACCGACAGTTATGGCGGTCGAGTAACCAATAGTATGTGGGTGAAGCCGGAAAATACAGGCTTCCAGATCAGAAATAACGTGATAAACGCAAGTAATACAGAATATCTGTATATGGCGGTAAGACGCTCAAATATGGGTAAACCCACGGATGTCACAAATGTATTTAAGGTTGACAACGTAGGTGAAAGCTCACCTCTGCCCTACTACAAGTCTGGCTTTACAACAGATATGGTAATCACAAAGAGCCTAGCTTCCTACGGTACTGATATCTTTCTGAGCACTAGGGATTGGAATTCGCAAGGGGCAAAAACCAACAGTAATGCAATTGGCGCAAATTCACCTATTGCTGCAACTGGGTGGGACAACAACGAGGGCGTTGGTACGGCTTCATTGAACAACGACAACAACCCCGGTGTTGCGTACTTATGGAAAACTGCAAGATCGTTTTTCGATCATCATATGTATATGGGCAAAGGAACAGGCGCTAGGACGTTGAACCATGACATGCAGACGATACCGGAGATGGTGTGGCTGAAGAGAGATACATCAAACCACAATTGGTACGTTTACCACAAAGACGCACACGCCACCTCGCCAGAGGACTACTATCTAAATTTAAATAGTAACAGTGGGGCGGTGGCGGCATCATCACTGACAACCCCCGTTTGGGATGGCACAGCTCCAACTGCCTCAAACATCAGTGTAGGAGGTGATTGGAATACTAACTGGGCCAATTACATCATGTTCTGCTTTGGCACAGCGGATGGTGTATCAAAAGTCGGAGGCATAGCACACACAACGGGCTCTAATACTGTTGTTGACTGCGGATTTTCCAGCGGAAGCTCACTTGTTATGCTGAAGAGAACGGATGCGGCTGGTGATTGGCTCACCTACGACTCAACTCGAGGAATTGTCAGCGGGAACGATAGCAGACTGTCTTTAAACAGTAATGCAGTAGAAGTTACAAATGTTGACGAAATTGACCCCAACGGTTCTGGGTTTGAGATCGGTGCGTCACTTCCGACAGGAAACTATATTTACTATGCACTCGCATAATCAAGCTCAGTTGAAAGGATCAATCGAATGAGTGAATACAGAAACAGAACAACAGGCGTAGTTAAAACTCAAGGGCAATGGCGGGCGCTAAATCCCAACATGTCGTTGCCGCGAGTTTGGAAGGCTGCGACCCTTGATGCACTGAACCTTGATGCAATCCTACGCAGCCCAGCGGCCACCACAGGCGCATATCAAACGTCTGTGCGTGATGGTGTAGAGCAAGACGCAAACGGCAACTGGGTCGAGAAGTACGTTGCACGGGATATGTTTAGCGACACGACTGATGAAGAGGGCGCTGCAATTACTAAAGCAGATCAAGAAGCTGCACATCAAGCTAGACTTGACACTATAGCAGCTGAGATCAATCGCTCTGAGCGTGACACTTTGTTGAATGACAGCGACTGGACACAGATGAACGACAGTCCACTGAGCAATGAACTCAAGACAGCATGGGCAACCTTCCGCCAAGAGCTGCGTGGTTTGACTGATGTGGACGCATGGCCCAACTTGGCTGAAGATGACTGGCCTGTAGCTCCCTAATGGCAAAAGAGGACGGTTGGCACATATCCCGAAGTGTCCCCGCCACGTTACTTTTAGGCCTCATAACACAAGCAGCCGCAATCATCTGGACAGTCTCAATGATGATGGCAGACATCCAAAGCAACACCGAGAAGCTCATGAACTTTAGTGAGCGGGTGAACAAAGTCGAGGTGATGGTGCAGGCACAAGCTGTCAGCATGGCTCGCATAGATACAAACATTGAGCACATACGCGAAGCGGTCGAGCATCTGGCTGCTGACTAATATAGAAAGGGGCGGTTATGGACCCTCTGAGCGCCCTTGCCATGGTCAAGGGTGGGATAACTGCTGGAAAGCAGCTTTACTCGATGACCAAAGAAATCACTGCGTTTTTCGACGCAGTAGACAGTGCAAACCAGAAGCACCAAAAGAAGAAGTCCTCGATCTTTGCCTCGGCAAATGAGGAGGCTCTGACCACCTTCCTCGACAAACAGAAGGCCGCTGATGCTGAGGAGGCCTTGCGTGAGCTAATCACCAACACCCGTGGCATCAGCGCCTACAAACAGCTTCAATCTATCCGTAGAGAGATACGCATGGAGCGCAAAGAAGACCAGCGTTTAGCCCTCATCAAGGCAGAAGAGATGCGTGAGAATGTACTTAGTGTTCTCCTCATCATTGGCTTTCTTTTGCTGTGCCTGGTTAGTGGTGGTGGATACCTCTGGCACCTGGGCTTCATCAAGTTTTAAGGACAAACAATATGACAATCGCAATGGAGCGGGTGCTGGCTTGGAAGCTGATGCCCCGGCTAATGATGCTCGTAATGACGATCATGTATATCCAGGTACTAAACTGGTTTATGGGACTGTCACCAGCAGACATGACCTCTCAGGCAACTGCACTCACTGCAACCGTCACAGGTGCCATGAGTTCATCGTTCATGTTCTGGTTGGGGCATGAGAAATGATTGCACAACTAATTGGCCCGGTCACAAGTCTACTAGACAAGTTCGTTGAGGACAAAGACCAGAAGGCAGCTCTCGCTCATTCTATAAGTACGATGGCCGAACGCCATGGTCAGGAGCTGGCACTCGCACAACTCGCAGTCAACAAAGAGGAAGCTAAGGGCAACTGGTTTCAGTCGTCTTGGCGACCGGCGACCGCCTGGGTTTGTGTCGTAGGCATGGCAATTAACTACATGGTCTCACCTCTCCTGGCCCCCTGGGACATCCTTGTTCCCCAGGTTGATACTTCAGTCATGATGCCGGTTCTTATGGGCCTCTTGGGCCTTGGCGGCCTCCGCTCATTCGAGAAGACAAAAGGAATAGCAAAGTGAAAGATAACTTCGAGAAATCTCTGAAGATGATCCTGCATCACGAAGGTGGCTATGTGAACCACAAAGATGATCCGGGCGGTGCAACAAATCTTGGAGTAACCCAGGCAGTCTATGAGGGCTGGGTTGATCACCCTGTTACTGAGGATGACATGAGGGCACTGACGGTGGCTGATGTCACTCCTATATACAAGCGTAACTACTGGGATCGAGCCCGGTGTGATGACCTAGAATCTGGTTTGGACTTTGCTGTCTTTGACCTCTGCGTTAACGGCGGGGTGGGCAGGGGAGCTAAGATGCTACAGAAGGTCGTGGGTGTTACCCAGGACGGTGGCATCGGCCCTCAGACATTAGGCGCTGTAGGGCGCATGGATCCTGTAGACATCATCGAGCAGTACGCCGCCGAGCGTGAGGCCTTCTATCGGCGCCTAAAGACCTTCGACACCTTTGGTCGTGGTTGGCTCAGACGAAATGAAGAAACACGAATTGCCGCGCTAAAGATGGCAAACGATTAACCTTAGAAACATCGGTCACTCATCGGGGTGATCGGTGTTTTTTCAACCTCGGATTACTAAGGGACCTCTATATAAATACAGGGGTTGAAATATGAGTTCCGTTGCCCCATATAGGTCATACGATCGATGCTCCAGGCATCGTTGGTTAGAGCAGCGGAATCATAATCCGCGTGTCCGGGGTTCAAGTCCCTGTGCCGCTACCATCCAACGATGTCATCGGAACCCATCGGTCCTAACTTAAAGTTGGAGACTGAAGATGACCAAGTATTATACCCTAGTAATAAACACCGGCGAAATCTGGGAAGACGTGTATGGCGACTATAGCGCCAAGGCTTGTCGCGAAGAATTCGCCTACAGCTACAATGAGTATACCCACCCACACTTTGACCGCACCTGGCGCACCAGTGATTCTAAGGTTGTCTGCACAGATGGTACAGCAGCTGATCTAATCGCCTGCCTGGCTCACATGAACCGTGAGGTGGCAGCATGAAGGTAGCCAATTTCATCGGTGATCTGATCGCCCTCATCGGTTTATTCTCAATCCCTATCTGGCTGCCAGTAGTTCTGGAGGTGCTGTTATGATTGATGACACTCTCGAGAACATCCTCCGTCAAATTGGTGTGCAGGCTTCTCGCACGCCCCTAGAGGAGCGCCTGTTAGACGAAGATAAGCGCCAGGTATATTTAGAGCCCGGCTATTTTGTAGACCCAAGAGACACAAACGGGGAGGTATGTTTCTAATGTTAGTCCAAGATTTCCTAAATGAGCACGCACCTGACATTTGGCACGGCAAGCACCTGGCCGAAAGTCAATCTAAAGTACTTCTATTTGTCAGTGTGATTGGCGACAAGCACCTTGAGGAAGTAGGCGCACCTGACATCATTAAGTTCGACAAATGGCTCCAGGCCGAGAAGGGCATTTGTAAGAACACTTGTAACCATTACAAGGCTGCGATCAGTGCCCTCTACAAGTACGCAGTCGAGTACGAGGCCATCAATGATGACCAGGTGCCTCGGATGAAGTTCCACAAGGTCAAAAGTGGACGTGTGCGGTTCTTTACACCTGTTGAAATCAAGCAGTGCTATGACTTCTTTGCTGGCAGCAAGCACAGCTGGATCAAGCACTTTTTCACAGTTGGTCTTAACACCGGCATGCGCTTGGGTGAGATCCAATCGATCACGCCTGACATGTTCTATTTGAATGACCAGGGTGATCTATTTGTAGGTCTGAAAGATACTAAGAACGGCGACGACCGTGAGGTCGCCATCAATGAGGCTGCCAAGCTAGCTCTTGACGCTATGGACCGTAACCCTGGTCACCATTTCCGTCACCGCCCGTTTTACAATGCTTGGATCGACGTGCGCAGGGTTGTCTTTCGTGGTGACAAGCTGGCGTGCTTTCACGTCACTCGCCACACATATGCATCGACGCTTGTGAACACTCTGGAGGTCAACCATCTGACTGTTATGGATCTCATGGGGCACAAAGACCCTAAAACAACTAAAAAGTATGTACATGCAGACACTTCAAAGAATGCCAGTATCAATAACAAGATGGCTTCATTGTATGCCTCTGCACTATAGTGCAAAGTATCAGAATACTACTAAATGACGTTTCGATTCTACCTTGAGAAATACTATACTTTACAGGGGTTTGACTAAGGGACCCCTCTAGAACAACCTAGAATGTTTAACACGGGAGATTTACTTAATGATACAAAAGAAAAACCATAGTGGAGTAAGTGTTTATAGTTCCGCTAGTTTCGGCGAAAAGCCGTCATCTTGGCAGAATGGACCAACTGGACCAACCAGCACTAAAGTTAAAACACAGGGCAGCCGAGACAAGAAAACATCTGATCGTTATGGCTCCTATAAACCGGGGGGTCCCGACGAAAAAACCACAATCGAAGAACAACACGAACTAGAACAACAGATGATCGACAAAGGTCACACCCGTTTTGAGGAAAGGCAGGCGAAACTCAGAGGCAGCCAAACAGACGCTGCTCAGTTTCAAATTGAAGAGGCTCTAGGCAAAGTCTCTGAAGTCATCACCAAATATCTTTCTGAAGAAAAGACTAGGTTCCAGAGTGGTCTGGGCAAAAAGAGCCTATGGTATGAAGAACTGAAGGACCAAGACCCAGATGTTCTGGCATACATAGGTCTAAACTGTTGCTATGATGGCGTCATAAACGCCTCAACTTACTCGGCCACTTTAGCCAGCATAGGTGCGCGCTTAGAAAACGAGAGATTTGCAAAAGACCTAAAAAGTTATGACAAGGAACTATACAAGCGCCTGGTCAAAAAGGTCACTAAGGATCACTCTTCAGAACGCTATCGTTTCAAGGCTGTCAGAATCATTGCAGGCAAAGAGGGCTTTAACCAACCTAAGTGGACTAAAGGTGCCAAGATCAGTCTGGCCTCACCTATCCTGAATGCAGTCCTAGAAGGCTGTGACCTCTTTGAGATTGTAGAAGAGACCACAACCCAGATGGTAGGAAAGAAACTAAAGCACAACACTAACCGGCACGTCACACTGACGTGGGCGGCCAAAGAGTGCATTCGCCAAGGCAAGTTCAATGCCAGCTGGGCATCACCTATGTTCATGCCACTGGTGGTTCCACCTAAGCCCTGGGTGTCATTCGACACAGGTGTCTACCAGGATGAAGTTCTGGCAGCACTTACGCCTCTTGTGCGCAAGGCCACAGGTGAGCAG
>Ga0315322_10004837_pt1 | contig 10332 bp, 9 predicted proteins | sample M110021515metaG_FD_203461 | JGI IMG/M metagenome (GOLD analysis project Ga0315322, IMG submission 203461) | Ammonia-oxidizing marine archaeal communities from Monterey Bay, California, United States - M1 100m 21515 | ecosystem: Environmental > Aquatic > Marine > Intertidal zone | place: USA... | reverse complement strand
AGGCTGTGGCTGCTGGGACGCGGGCTGATTCACCAGACCGTCAGAGGGAGCGTCGACTGTGTAAGACTGCGCTCGCGATGAGGAAAGAACACTTAGTCAGGGAGTTTCGTGACCTTCTAGAGGATCGACTCCGCTCCCTGAAACGCATGCGAGACGCTGCCCGGAGCGGAATGCGGGTCGACGAGGGCCATCGGCCATCCAACCGAGGTGAGCGGGCAGCGGTGACCTCACAGGGATACCTAGCGGCAGGCCTCAACAGCCGCATTGACTCTCTTGAAGCTGATCTGCTGCGACTCACTCAGGTCGATAGCAGTCTTCGAGCTGCGGTCAGCGCGGGTGCCTTGGTGTCTACGATCGATGGAGACGGCCGAGAGCAGCGCTTTCTCTTGTTGCCGGGAGCTCAGGGAGACCTGATAGGAGATGGGAAAGCCGTGACGGCAGTCTCCCCAGCTTCGCCCATCGGGCGAGGTCTCTTGACGCTCGAGGAAGGCGATACAGCAGAGGTCACGCTGGGCGGTCGACAGCTGGAGTTCGAAATTTTGGCTGTGGAGTGACGGCCTGAATTCTGCTCAAGACTGTCCATCTCGGTTGGTTTTTTGGAAAATCGACCGCAGGACGTTTTAGACGGTTTGGTCGTTGACAACCGACTTTTACGTCCGGTATAAACGACTCATGTCTGCACACCGTCTTCTGTTCGCCGTCCTCTTTGGCACCTTGCTTGGGTGCTCCACCCCGAGCGAAGACCCAAACATCGCTGAACCTCTAGCCAGTTGCCAGTACATCAATGGCTTCAGCGGCCAAGACGAGTGCAAGGAGTACTTGGGGTCTGCGTGGACGCCGGAGGCCATCGCCGAAAACTGCAGTGTCCCTGTGCCTGGGTCCGACCCAGGCTTGGTGCTCGAGGGCGTCGGCTGCGAGAAAAATCCGATCCGCGGGCAGTGTTTTGTGGACGCGGGCACGGTCGAATCCTTGACCATCGTCTTCCCGAGCCTTCCGGGTGAGGACTGCGACGGACTCTCTGTAGGCTGCTTCTTTGCGGGGGGCGAGTGGGCTCCTGCCGCGGAGTGCGGTGGCGTCGACCCGGTGGAAGGGTCCTTCGAGCCGCAGGTGTTTGTTCCCTTCGAGCAGGTCTGTGTCGACCCGCTGCCGGGCGACCCGCTCGGTCGCGGTCCCAAGGGCCAGGTCTGCACCTGGGAAGGAATCTCAGCAGCCACGGAGCCGGGGCGCAGTTACTCCGACTATGCAAGCTGCGATCCGGTCATTACTCAGCGTCCTTATTACGCAGCCCCGACTATTCCAGAGACGGCGGAGGACGACCCGCGCTATTCCGACCCGGACTGGCAGGAAGAGTTTGCCTGGGCTACGGAGCAGATCGACGCGACTGCGTGCGTCTGTTGCCACAAGGAAGCTGATTCTCCTGAGGCCGGCCCGTCCAACTGGTTTATCGACTCTCCGGGAATCTGGACCGATGCGTTCAGTAACGAGGGGCTCGCGGCGATGGCTGGCTGGATTGACTCGACGGCTTTCGGCGCCTTCAAGGCGGAGGACAACAATGGCTTCGGCCGCACGCACACTGCGGTGCCGACCACCGACACGAAGAGGATGGCGCTCTTCTTCATCGGCGAGCTGGAGCGCCGCGGGTTGAGCCAACAGGACTTCGCAGAGGCGACTCCCTTCGGTGGCCCCCTCTACGACCAGATGATCTATGAGCCCTCGACCTGCTCCGATGGACTCGGCGTGGATGCCGACGGTCGGGTCCACTGGGCCGGCGGAGCAGCTCGCTACGTCTATGTGCTCGAGGCCGACAGCGACTCTCCCGGTGTCCCGCCGAACCGCGACCTTCCGTTCGGTACGGTGTGGAAGCTTGACGCAGCCAGCCTCGATGACAACTTCGACTCGGGGATTCGTTTCGGCGATGTTCCCGAGGGCGGCCAGCAGGCCTGGCCCGAGAGCGGACTCGCGCCTCCGGTCCTCGAGAGTGGCTCCGCTTACTATCTCTACGTGCTGATGGACGTAGCAGCCCCCTTGACTCGATGCCTCTTCGTCGCTCCCTAAGCGCAGCGGCACAGACGCTGGCCCTCGCGCTCGCCTTGAGCGGCTGTGCGGGCGGAGGAGGCGGTGAGCCTCTGGATGGGGAGCAAGCTTGGCTTACTTCGTGTGTTGCTTGCCACGGAGTCGATGGTAGGGGAACCTATCAAGGTCCTGACATTGTCTGGGGAATCTCATCACTGAGCGTCGAGGAGGTCGTCGAGGTGGTTGAGTTCGGAGTCGGCGACATGGAGCCCGTCACAGGGCTCACGGAGGAAGAGGTCGATAACGTGGCGAACTATGTGGTGGATGTCCTGCGCGCGAGCGTGGATCAGTAGGTCACCGTGAGCTCTTCTTCGACTCCATGTCTTTCGAGTGGTCGGCGTCTGTGTAGAGCGCAACGAGCTGCTCTTCCATGGAGTCAAACATAGCGATGATCAGTTTTGGATCAGACGTTCCCAATCGCTCCAACAAGAGCTTGTGGTCGGAGTACAGCGCGACAAGCTGGGCCTCAAGGGAGCCGTCATCGTTGGGCAGTGAAATTTCTCTCATGATGGTAGCCTCGAACAGTAGCAAGAATGGCCTGGGCCTTCTAGGAGCAGATTAGATGAACGAAGACCTTCTCTCTACCCGAGCGGCCGCAAGTCTCTTGGGTGTAGGCACGACAAGCATCAAGCGCTGGAGTGCTGAGGGCATTCTTCCGTGTATCAAGACGGCGGGAGGGCATCGTCGATTTCGAAGGTCGGATGTGGTGGCGCTTCGGAAGCAGGGCTCGACGGGCACCTCCGAATTCTCTCTCTCGTCGGCTTCTGCGGAAGAGCTGGATGGGCTGGATTACGGCGTCATCGGCTTCGATGACGAGGGAATCATCTTTGCTTACAACCGCTTCGAGAGTCAGTTCGCTGGCTACGTGTCCGCGGAAGTCATCGGGACGAACATCTTCTCGGAGCTCGTGCCCTGCGCAAACAACTCCCTGGTGCGGGGGCGCTTCGTGACGGCCCGAGATGCTCAGGAAGATCTGCATCACGAGATGAGCTACGTCTTCACCTACCGCATGGCCCCCACTCCGGTCCGCCTGGAGCTCCGCCGCGAGCAGTCGACGGGTACGAACTGGATGCTGGTGCGGCTCCCGGGCTAGGCCCTAGGGCTCCGCCGCGGACAGTGGTCTCTGAACCCATGGCGGTCCGCACCAATCTGCTCGGCCGTCTGTGCCTGGGCCTTCTCTTCTTGGGGTTCGTCACCCCTTCCTGTGGTCCTACGGGTTCCGACGACGACGACGACGCTGCGGACGACGACGACACTGCGGACGACGACGACGACGCTGCGGACGACGACGACGACAGCGCGGGGGACTCTTGGGCTGCGCTTCGCTCTGCGATCGATGGGTCGGCCCTCGACGAGGTGACCCTGCTCATTGGTACCGCCGAGGGAATCCTCTTCTCCTACAGTCGTGGCGAGTCTGCACCGGACAAGGTCTATCCTCTGGCCTCGGCCTCGAAGTGGCTGAGCGCGATCACTCTTCTGACCTTGGTGGAGGACGGGGTCCTCGACCTTGACGAGAGCTTCCAGCAGCACCTCCCATGGTGGACCGGGCAGGCGGGCGACCCGCGTCTAGACATCACCTTAGAGCAGCTTCTCTCGTTCACATCCGGCTTCTCGGGCGGCATCGATGGGGTTCCGTGCGTGGAGGATGGCGCGACGACCCTGAGCGCCTGCGCCGCGGTGATTCACGACGACTTCCACGAGTTCGCTCCGGGGACCGCTTTTTACTACGGGCCCTCCCACCTCCAGATGGCGGGCGCGGCTGCCTCCGCGGCCACAGGCCAGCGCTTCCATCGGATCTGGCGCGACCAGGTGGCGGACTCACTGGGCCTTCCTGTGACTGCTGCTTATGCAGTCCCGAGCCTCGAGAACCCTCGAGTTGCTGGGGGCGCGACCGCCTCGGGCGAAGACTATGCGGGGGTCCTGACCGCGCTGCTTGCGGGCGAGCTGCTCGGTGCCGAGATGATGTCCCTCATGGCCACGGACCACACCTCGAAGGGGGTGGTGTTCGAGGAGGCGCCTCCGCTCGCAACCAGCGCTGCTTCCTGGCACTACGGGCTGGGCTGTTGGCGTGAGTGTGGCAGCGAGAGCTACGGCGCCGAGTGCGATGAGCCGGGAGTGCTCTCCAGCCCCGGGCTCTTCGGCTTCTACCCCTGGTGGGATCAGGCACGAGGCTTCTGGGGCGTCCTTGCGACCCAGAGCGATTCCGGCGCCGCGCTCACCGTGCCCCTCGGCCAGCAGTGGGCCGAGCTGGCGGCCGCAGCCTTAGAGGAGTAGCTCCGCTGAGATTGTGCTGGGGCCTGACCACTTTGAGGCTGCCCTTTGCTAGCATCCCAGCCTCGTCACACCCCTTAGCCTGAGTTGTGTCCATGCCACAGACCGATCTTGAGATTGCCCGCTCCGTTGTTCCTCGTCCCATTACGGAGGTGGCGGATGACCTCGGCCTCCCGCGAGACCAACTCCACCTCTTCGGAGACATCGTCGCGAAGATCAAGTCGGGGCCGCCCAAGGAGGCGAAGGGAAAGCTGATTCTCGTGTCTGCGATGACCCCCACGAAGGCGGGGGAGGGCAAGACGACCACTTCGGTAGGACTGGCCCAGGGCCTCGCTCACATCGGGAAGCGTGGCTGCGTGGTCCTGCGTGAGCCGTCGCTCGGTCCCTGCCTGGGGATGAAGGGCGGCGCCGCCGGGGGAGGGCACGCTCAGGTCATTCCGATGGAGGAGATCAACCTTCACTTCACGGGTGACTTTCACGCCGTGGCAGCCGCTCACAACCTGCTCTCGGCCGCGCTCGACAACCACCTGCATCAGGGGAATGCCCTCAACATCGAGCCGCGCACCGTGATCTGGAAGCGCGTCATGGACATGAACGACCGCGCGCTGCGAAACATCATTGTCGGCCTTGGAGGCCGCACGATGGGCGTCCCGCGGGAGACCGGCTTCGACATCACGGCGGCGAGTGAGATCATGGCCATCCTCTGCCTCGCCGAGGACTTTGAGGATCTCCAGACGCGCCTCGGCAAGATCCTGATCGGGCAAGAGCGAGGGACTCGCCGAGGGATCTATGCATCGGAACTCGAGGTCGCGGGTGCGATGGCGGTCCTCCTCAAGGATGCCGTTCGTCCCAACCTCGTACAGACCCTCGAGGGCAGTCCCGCCATCATTCATGGGGGGCCCTTTGCGAACATCGCCCAGGGCACGAACTCGGTGATCGCGACGAAGACAGCCCTCGGCTATGCCGACTACGTGGTCACCGAGGCGGGCTTCGGCTTCGACCTCGGCGCCGAGAAGTTCCTCGACATCAAGTGTGTCTCGGCTGGGCTCGCTCCGTCCTGCGTCGTTGTGGTCGCGACCGTGCGGGCGCTGAAGAGCCACGGAGGGGTGCCGTTCGCGGAGCTTCGCACTCCCAATCCCGAGGCGACCCATGCTGGGCTCCCCAACCTTGCCCGGCACCTGGACACCGCCGCGAACTTCGATCTGGTCCCTGTGGTTGCTCTAAATCACTTTGGCCCGGACTCCGAAGAAGAGGTGCAGGTCGTCCGCGACTTCTGTGCAGAGCGCGGCGTGCGCCTGGCCATCTGTAAGGGCTGGGAGCTGGGAGGCGAGGGGGCCGCGGACCTCGCTCGTGAGGTCGTCGAGGTGGCGGACTCTACCGAGCCCGGCTTCACCCCGCTCTACGACTGGTCCGACTCGGTGGAAGAGAAGATCCGGAAGGTCTGCGTCGGTGCCTACGGTGCCAAAGACGTTGTCTACGGCAAGGCCGCCCAGATTGGCCTCAAGCGCATCGCGAAGCTCGGACTTGGTGGACTGCCCATCTGCATGGCGAAGACCCCTGCGAGCTTGTCGGATGATGCGCGGAGGTTAGGACGGCCCGAGGGCTTCACAATTACGGTGCGCGAGATTCAGGTGGCCGCAGGTGCTGGCTTCCTGGTGCCCATCACGGGCGATATCATGAGAATGCCGGGCCTGCCCAAGGTGCCGGGCGCGGTGGGCATGCGAATCAATGAGGCGGGGGAGATTGAGGGCTTGAGCTAGCGCGCTTTAGGAGCGTCTTCTTCGCTGCTGTCTTCTTCTTCATCGCCGGCCTCTTCATCGGCGGCGTCGTCATCGTCTTGCTCAAGACCACCACGAGCAGCGAGCAGTCGCTCGACCTCAGGTCGGGAGGCGCTGCTCAAGAGTCGCGGTTCCTTCTTGCCCCGAGCCCTTCGGTACTCCGCGACGATCTTCAGGACTTCGCGAGGGACGGACTCTCCATCGAGCAGCTCACTGACGGTGTCTTGCTCCACGGCGAGGGCGATGGCTGCGTCCCAGGCTCGCTTCTCGGCTTCTTCGCCAGCGAGGAGCTGCGGGTAGACAGTAAAGGGCACGAGTGCTCGCTCGCCCTTCTTGACCTCGAAGTGGAGGTGAGGACCCACGGAGGCTCCGGTGCTGCCGCAGCGGCCGATCTGCTGTCCAGCCTGGACCTCTTCACCTCGAGACACCATGCGCCGGCTCAGGTGGAGATAGCGAGTGGTCAGGGATTCCCCGTTGGCGAGCGGATGCTCCAGGTCGACATAGCGTCCCGCGGAGCGAGAGTTCTGACTGCGGGTGACCGTTCCGTCAGCGACGGCATAGATCGGCGTGCCGGTGCGGCAGCCAATGTCCTGGCCGTTGTGATTGCGGCGCTGGTGGGTGATGGGGTCCCGACGGCGTCCGAAGGGGGAGCCTGCGATGTGCTTCTCGTCGATGGGGTAGACCCAGTTGTCGATGCCGTAGTCATCGACAGCCAGGCGGAGCTCGGACAGCGTGCGGTAGCGAGTCCGCTTGCCCTTCCAGCGATTCAGACCCCGGGGGCTGTAGCGATGGCGTGCGCTGCTGGCATCTTGGTCGGCCGCGGTGGGTGAGCGGAGCGCAACCCAGTCGGTGGAGTCATCAAACGAGGGACTGTCGCTGCGCAAGACGCCGGTCGCGGCCGGAATTCGTTCATGCGGTAGGGTGTAGACCTCGGCAACGGCCGCATCGGTCTGGAGAGGGAAGCTCTTCGTGACCGTGGGCTCAGGACGAGAGTCTCCAAGCACGGCTGACGTCGTCAGTACCGCGGGAAGAATCATCGCAATGAGTGTCAGCCCTCGAAAGAGCTTGCTGGCCCACATGTCGTTCACTCTCGTTTTCCCCTGAAACAGCCATGAAACTTGACTTCACAGCCCACCAAACGGTGCAGGGATGAGCTGATTACACCAAGTTTCGCCGAGACTCAAGGACTCCCTTGCCCTCGTTCAGTTGTCGGGCGGGAGCGCGCGCACGTGAGAGGGGGTCGGTATGATGCTTTCAGACTTGGGAGGTCTCTCTGCTCGAATATCGCCTGGATCGTCACGATCGCACCCAGCTTGAGCTGAAGCTGGGCTACGGCCTGCGCCCCAATCAGGGGAGTCAGTCGTATCGCGTCGACACGTTTGTCTTCGTCCCGAGGGTCTTGTCTCTGACTCGGCACAACTACGGCTCGGACCGTTTCTATGCAGACACAGCGACCTTCATTCGGATGGCGACACCCAAGGTGCCCCTCGGGGATCTCTCTGAGAAGGAGGCGGTCAAGCCTTGGGCCCAGGAACTGAAGCTTGCGATCGATCGGTTTGGGGAGGGAGACCAGAGCGATGTGGACGCCGCAGAGCGAGGACTGAAGCTGCTGGCCTGTGTACTCAAGAGCGCGCTGCGGGATGCCAGTAAAGAGCTTCGAGAGCAGCTCGAAGAGAGCCTGAGAGATCGCCATGACGAGCGCTCGACGGAGCTGGTGACGACGTTTGCAGAAGACGTTCGGACTGCGCTGCGCCGGCTCCGCAAGGTAGCGGGGGGGGCCATTAGAGAGGGAGTGCCCGATCGACTCCGGGAGGCCTGGGACGCGGTGGACGAGTATGGTTCGCTCTTGGCCGAGGAAGCCCTCACCGATGTTGTGGTGTTCGTGGAGGAGCACGCTGCGGGGGAGAGTGACTTGAATGGTCTCGACGCCATTAAGGAACTCGCGGTCGCTCAGTACCATCACCGTCGTGCTCGGGGCTTCGGGAGCTACGCGATTGAGGACTCGGACAATGAGTACCTCCCACATCGTTGGCGTGTCTTGAAGCGCTATGTCAGCTCGGCGCTCTACTTGGATGTGTCGAGAGAGTCCACCGGGGTCCTCATTACGGACATCATTGGGATGTTTGCTGCGGGGCTTGCGATGCTGTTTGCGACCCTCGCGCTCCTCCTGATTCAGGCGCGCTGGGCTACCGACCTCAGCCTTGCTTTCGTCACATCCATGGTGCTCGCCTACATCATCAAGGATCGGATCAAGGAGCTTGCCAAGCGCACGCTGGGCCGAGGGCTCAATCGATTCCTGGCAGATCACAAGATCCGGGTCTGGGGCGAGGGAGGATCCCGACTTGGTGCGGTCAAGGAGTGGTTTGCCATCCGCACGGTGAGCGATCTCCCCGACGATGTGCAGGACCTTCGCTTCAGTGATCTCGACTCGCATGATGCGATCGAGGGGAGGCCCGAGTCGGTGATGCACTACACCAAAGAGATTGAACTCTCTTCGCCGGAACTCAGCAGGCAATTTGCGGGCGCCACAGGCCTCACCGATGTCACGCGGCTCAACATGGCGCCCTTGATGGAGCGAATGGATGATCCGTGGGAGACCTATCGCTTCATCCACCCCAGCAAGCACGTGATTTATCAAGAGCGCTGTGCCCGGGTCTATCACATCAACGTGGTGCTCCGACTCGAAGACTCCGAGGGGAAGTTTGAGCTCGCGCGGGCGCGGGTTGTGGTGAGCAAGAAGGGGATTGTTCGGGTCGAAGAGGCGTCGGAGGAGACCACCGCTGTAGCCCACCAGACTGCCGATGAGCTGGCCCCGATTCGCTTGGACGATGACTAGCTCGTAGGGCGCAGGCAGCGTCCTTGGCATCGACCTCAGAGTTCGCTTCGGCTTCCGGACGATCTTCTGCTAAACACCCCCCATGCGCGATTACGATCTGATTCTCTTTGGCGTCACTGGCTACACCGGACGTCTCGTTGCTGAGGCCCTCTTGGAGTCGGACATTGGGGGACTTCGGTGGGCCTTTGCGGGCCGCACACAGTCGAAGCTTGAGGCGGCGCGAGAGCGTATTGCCCAGCGCTTTCCTGAGGCGAATGCGATCCCGCTCGTCGTGGCCGACGTCACCAACGAGCAGTCGATTCAAGAGATGGCACGGTCGACCCGGGTGCTGTGCACGACGGTGGGGCCCTACGCACTCTACGGAGGCCCGGTCGTGAAGGCGTGCGTCGAGGAGGGGACCGACTACTGTGATCTCACCGGAGAAGTTGGTTTCATGCGAGCCAGCATCGAGCTCTATCACGAGTCAGCGGCGGCAAAGAACTGCAGGATCGTGCACGCGTGTGGCTTCGACTCCGTTCCGTTCGACATCGGAGTGTTCGCGGCTCAGCAAAAGTTTTCCGAGCGCTTCGGTCGACCCGCGAGCACCGTGCACACGGCCACCGGCAAGATGAAGGGCACCTTCTCGGGCGGGACCGTCGCATCGATGGCGCAGCTGATGGACACCCTGCGGGTCGAGAAGCAGGCCCGTCGCACGCTCGCAAACCCGTACGCGCTCGTTCCGGGCGACACCGGCCCCGACAGGAACGAGAGCCGCGATGTCAGCTACTCCGACGCGCACCAGCAGTGGACCACTCCCTTCATCATGGCTGGCTGCAACACCCGCGTCGTCCGTCGGAGCCACGCGCTGCTCGGGAAACCCTGGGGAGACGACTTCTCCTACACCGAGGTAATGGGTACCGGCACGGGAACCCGTGGCTGGGTTCGCGCCCACGCGATGCGCCTGGGCTTGATGGTCTTCATGACGGTGGTCGCCGTTCGCTGGTTGCGTAAGCTCGCGCTAGGACGCGTCCTGCCGCTGCCGGGCGAGGGCCCCACGGAGCAGCAACGAACCGAGGGGTTTTTCAATACGTTTGTCCATGCTCAGGATGGCTCGGATGCACTGACACTCCGTGTCACGGGGAAGGGAGATCCTGGATATCTCGCGACCTCCCGCATGCTTGCGCAGTGCGCGCTCAGCCTGGCGAAAGACGAGCTGCCTTCGCGCTATGGAGTGCTGACCCCCGGGGCAGTCCTTGGTGATTCCTTGCTTCGGCGTTTGCCACGAGTCGGGGTTCGCTTCGAGGTGGTCTGAGCCCTGCGGGGAGCTTCGTTATTCCCGGACCTTGCCGCGCATCTTCTTCGTGGCCCCGCGCTTCTTTTTTGAATCCATGCGCC
>Ga0315322_10004836_pt1 | contig 10332 bp, 8 predicted proteins | sample M110021515metaG_FD_203461 | JGI IMG/M metagenome (GOLD analysis project Ga0315322, IMG submission 203461) | Ammonia-oxidizing marine archaeal communities from Monterey Bay, California, United States - M1 100m 21515 | ecosystem: Environmental > Aquatic > Marine > Intertidal zone | place: USA... | reverse complement strand
CATTTTCAAACTTCTACGGCACAGCCATCGGTGCCGCCCTGGCCTTCGAAATTCAACCCAGCGTAGGAGAATAGACATGCGCCAATCCATGATCTGGGTCTGCATTTGGGCGTTCGGCTGCCCACAGCCCGAACCGTTGGAGACGGGAGACACAGATACAGCGTTTTCCGATCAATGTAGCCCCCCACTTACGCTCTCTCCGGCCTATCCGGCCACACTGCCTCTCAATTCCATCGAGATGCAAGTCACAGGCGGGACCGGTCAATATGTTTTCTCTCTTGTCGCATCGGACTCTCCCGCGATCGTAAACGCAGCCACGGGCACCTACCTGGCAGGTTCAGAGGTGGGTCATTCCGATGAGGTACAGGTGGTGGATCTGGGTTGCGAAGGCTCCGCCACCACTGCTGTGTCTACCATTGAGGGGTTTGAGGTAGTACCCACCAAGGCGAGCATCCTTCCCAATACGAGTATCACGCCCCTAATGGAAGGAGGAAGCGGTGTTTTTAGCTGTGAATTGCTCCTGGCCGGCACAGGAGCAACCCTGAATACCTGTGAATACACAGCTGGCAGCGGAACAGGTGAAGACATCATGCGTATCACCGATGACCAGACGGGCCAGACAAAAGACATTTCCATTCGCGTAGATCCCCATGCCAGCCTGGGCCTGCTCTCCAACCGGGTCCTTCTGCCCCTTGGCGCGGAATACATTCCAAATACTTCAGGGGGAACCGGCATTTACGACTTTGAGGTCCTGCAAGGCACTGTGAGTCTGGCAGACGGCAAGATTGTCGGTACGGAGGAGGGTCTCTCGCGGATTCAAATCACCGATCGGTATGCGGGATTTCAGGAAGAAATCACCATTGCAACCGCAGCCGGGCGTAGCCCCGTACAGCCCCCCGACGGAGAGGCCCAGAACTGGGCAAAAATTGTGGGTCCCGGAGATCTCAACGGTGACGGCTACCCCGACGCGGTGGTCGGCTCTTATGAGGGCGCACTTCACCAATATTATGGGGGGTTGTTGTCTGTATATGCCGGTACAGCCGAAGGCCTGTCCATTGAAACCGCCCAAAGCCTGGGCGGCAAGAGAAAAAATGCCCAGTACGCGCGTGATTTCGCTATTGCCGACTTTAACGGTGACGGAGAAAAAGATTTGGCCATTGGAGCCAATAATGACTGGATCGACCTCACCAGCTCCGGGATGGTCTACGTCCATGACGGCCTGGCCGGGGATTTTTTCGAAGCCACGCCCTCTACAGCCTGGGAGTCGGCCTACGGATACGACCGTTTGGGATTCAGCATGGTCGCATGCAACCTCAACGGGGATGCCTACGACGATCTGGTCGTAGCCGCCTATGCCGCAGAAGACCGAACCGCATCCTCTACCAGCAGCAATCAGGGTGGCATAATGATTCACCTCGGCACTCCAGCTGGACTCCAGCCCATCGCCGAAGACTACAGGTGGGGCAAGCTGCCCAACATTTCTACCTTTCTCGCGGAACCATATTTGTATATGGGCACAAGCATTGAGGCCGGAGACATCAACGGAGACGGGCTGTGCGACGTTGTGGTCGCATCCTCAGTGTATGAACCTCCGGGAACTGAAGCGGAGGGAATAGCCTTTGTCTACCTGGGCACAGAAAGCGCTGACGAGGGGCTGGAGGACGATCCGGCATTCGTGATCACACTTGATCCGGTCTCCGGAGATGGAGATTTAACGAGAAACATGGCCATTGGAGATTTCGACGACGATGGCAAGGATGATCTCGCCCTTGCAGCCTGGAAAGCAGACGAGCCTCCCGATTCTACAAATGCCGGCCTGGTTGCCGTTTTTCTGGGTTCTTCCCTGGAGGTAACGTCTCCCTTCGATGGGCTGACCACCGAAGACGCAGACTGGCTCTTGTATGGAAACAATTCTTATGATTATTTTGGCTTTGGGATCACCACTGGAGATGTGAGCGGAGACGGCATCGACGATCTGCTCGTAGGTGCCCCGCAAGATGAGCTTCCGGGCTTTCCTTCCACCATGGGGGTCATTCATGCATTCACCGGCTCCCCAACCTTTGCAGACACCTACACCCCCGCTTTTCAATGGGTCGGTGAGGAGGGCGGAGGATTTTTTGGCAACGCCATTGGCGTGATTGGAGACGTGACCGACAACGGAGATGTGGAAGTTATGACTCTGGCCACGCGCAGTTCAGCCTACGGCACGGATTCAGGCGCACCCTTTTCCATGTCTTACGGAAGCGAACTGCTCACCTTGCACGAATACGACCACAAAAGTGCAGGGCATTACTTCGGCAGCAAAGGGACCATAACGCTCACGGACGTAGACCAGGACGGCACACTCGATGTCATCATGGGGGGATATGGCGCGGGCGGACCCACGGGACTGTATAATCAGGGCCGCGTCTACGCCTATCTACGAGATGAGGTGTCACTGTCTACTGAACCACTCGATTTGGGCATTACCTTTCCAGAATATAGTACGTCGAGTGGCCTGGGCGTCTTTATCCAGACCATCCCGGACTTCAACGGGGACGGCACGCACGACCTGCTGGCCCTCGCCAGAGATGAGAGTCGACCCGAACCACTTTCAAGCCTTTACGACAACCCCAAACAGTGTCCAGGGCCAAAAGTAAATGGCGGGGGTGCCGCCTATATCTTTACCGGAACAGGCACAGGATTTTCCACCAATCCCGTGTTCTCGTTTTTTGGGCCGTATACATATGACGACCTAACCACAGCTGAAACGGGCCTTGATGTGAACGGTGACGGATACCTGGACGTTCTCGTCGCCTCGGAGATCTGGAACGCTAGTAAGGGAGGCTTTACGCTCATTCGGGGGGGCCAAAGCTCGTTAGATGAACTCAACCTGCTCTGTGACACCGAACAAGTTGATGCAATCATATCCAACGGTCAGTTTGGATTTGCTCTCACCGGGCTTGGCGATCTCAATTCGGATGGATGCGATGACTTCGCAGTGAGTAGCCCCAAAGATACCCTTGAGAACGATAGCGGTGCCGTTCGCGTCATTTGGGGTTGGGGGGGCGCAGATTGCCCTGCGAAGCCCGAAGCCACGACGCTCATCACCAATGTGGAGGATTCTTTTCTGGGATACGCCCTGGAGAGTCTGGATATCGACGGAGACTCCCTGTCAGAGCTGATTATTGGTGCCCCCGAACAAGACGGTGTCGGAACCGTGTGGGTGGTTCCCGGAGCGTCTCTACACGCATTGAATCGGGATGCGATTACCGGAGGCGTTCTCCCCACGCCTTCTCCGGAAAGCGTATACCATCTGGACGAGTTGCCCAACACGTTCGCCCTATCGGGAACGGTACCTCTGGGACAATTTGGCACCGCATTAGCGACCCTCCCCCACCCAGACGAGCCCGGAGGCTACCTCGCTGTGGGTGTTCCTGGGGCGCCTGCCGGCGCAGCCCTTGTTTTCCGGTTCAGCCCCGAGTATCCCCAGGGGCATATCGTGGCCGAAGTAGCAGGGGAAACACACCAACCGGGGGGCCGCCTCGGATCGGCATTTTCCATAAACTACACCGATCCATACTGGACACTGCTCGTCGGGGCGGAAGAGTACGACGACGAACTCGGGGTCGATGTGGGGGGCGCATATCCCTTTGTACTTGAGGAACTTCCCTAGGGACTCGCCGTTTCCACAACCACCGCAAACACCGTCGACAGGTTCTCTACCCGCTGCACTGAGGCTGGAGTGCCCGCCGCCTCTTGCAAGGCACCGGCCAATGACTTGGCAAATATTTTGTCTTTGGGGTGCCGGTGCAGTACGCGTACCCCCGAACCCTCGGGTGGCGTTGCTGTCTCTACATGCTTTATCTCCAGTGTAGAACCAAAGACCTCCAACTCTCGAGACAGCCATCCGCCAAGGGTGGTCTGAATCTCAGCCCACGAGCCATCATTTTCACCAAACCACTGAAGACTCACGACATGAGGCAATATCCGCTGCCGTTCAAAGTTGGTATACAGTTCGGGGGGCCAGGTGGCCAAACTTCCATCCAGGAGAAACCCGTATTCCTTGCAACCTGGACGGTCGGAGTCACAGGGTTCGATCTTTCGATCCCACAGCCCAATCAACACGTCTTCAATGGGCTTCTCTACCCCCGCTGAAAACAAAAGCGGTTGGTCCAGATTTTCAGAAAACACGGTTTGAACAGCCAGATCAAACTCTTCCCCGTCAGCGGCTCCCAGGGTGACTCCCATATAGGCCTCCCGGGAATGCCCCACGGGCGCTCCATCGTATTTCACTTGCGCCTGCACAAACACCGTTTGGGTCTCTTCATCATATCGAATGGCCACGGGCACGACACGAAACTGTTCTGTAGACGCAACCGGATCCGATGCGGAAGATTCCGTCTTGTCTGCCGCCGTTTCGGCAGTCTGTGACCCGTTGTTTCTGGGCGCTGCGGTTTTTGGAGCGCAAGCGCTTGCGAATATCATTGAAACCGCGAATGGCAATAACGTCTTCATGATGACCCTCTGGATGGTCCTTTAACCCCTAATAGCCAACATCCGCCAAGATAAACCCCCACCGCACTCCCACCACCCACAAGGAAAATGACCCAATTCATGAATAAAACGGGTCCACCAGACCACTCTCCAAACCCTGCACAAACCCATAGAATCAGCGTCGAGGGAATTGCCGCCGCAACCAGCGGAAGCAAGGGACGCCCCAATGCGGACAAGTGTAGCTTTCCCGGGAGTCTTCGCCCCAGCACCCACAAATACATGATCAGCTGTGCCGTGGTGGAAAGTGACAAGGCGGCGCCCAATCCAGCGACCCCCAATCCTGGCATCAATACTACGCCGAGGATGGCCGTCAGTACGACCCCCACCATTCCCACAACAAAGAGGGTGTTGCGGTCTTCCAGTGCAAAATACACCTTCTTCACGATGTTAATCGCAGCGACAGCCAGCAGAAACGGGGCCATGATTTGCAGCGTACGACCCGTTTCCAGTGCAGCCTCCCAAGTGTAGGCGCCATGCCGAAACATCATTGAAGCCAGAGGGGTCGCAAAAACCAGGATGCCCATGGCCACCGGCACCAGAAAAAATCCCGCCAGCTGCACAGCCCCTCGTAAATCTCGCTGAAACACATCCCAGTTCCTGTCGGAGACCGACTGGCTAATATTCGGCAGCAAGGCACTGCCAACCGCCACGGCGATAATTCCCTGTGACAAATCAACCAGTCGATTGGCGTTCCAGTATTGAGTCACGGCGCCATCTCCCACCGAGGTGGCCAACTGCCGGAGCACAAGAATATTGATTTGGGCGAGAACACCAATGGCGATCACCTTCAACAACTCACGCGCAATCGCACGAAAACGAGGGTCGCCAAAATCAAAACAAAGACCAAAGGTCCCCCATTTTTTCCAGACCACCGGGAGATTCACCAGCACATGGGCCACGCCGCCACCCAACACGCCCACCACAAGCGCATACACCGGCTGTTGAAAGGAGGTACCCAGTAAAACTGCACTTGCGGCAATCCCTGCAGAGACCAGTCCGGGGGCCATTTTGGGCACAAAGAAATGCTTGCGGTGGTTGAGTAAACTCTCAAAAAAGCTCACCAAACTCACCATGGCAACAAAAGGAAACAGCCATCGGGTGAGTTGTACGGTCAGGGCGTACTGTTCCGGGTTTTCCGTAAAGGACCAGGCAAAGGCCTGTACCAACCAATCCGCGCACAAAATACCAATTACGCAAAGGACAAGGTTGGCGATCAACAAGGCCGCGAGCACCGTGTTTGCGACGCGCTTTGCGGCCTTGGGATCTTCCTTCTCCGCTTGAGCCAGGGCTGGAATCAAGGCTCCCGTCAATCCCTCGTCCGCAACAAAACGTCGAAAAACTGTAGGAACCGTAAAGGCAATGAAGAACGCATCAGAAACCGAACCGGCTCCCAAAAAGTTCGACAACACCACATCTCGCACCCCACCGGCGATCCGCGACGCTCCTGTCCCAAATACAGAGGCAAGAAACGACTTCAGGAAGCGCTTTTTCCGAAGAGAAGTGGTTTCAGTGACAGACATCCACTCCTCTGTAACACAAGAAAGTTCAGCGCGGTCCTACTCCAATGCCTATAGTTGGCGTTGGGGATAGCAAATCACTTAAAAGCGGGCTAATTTGGGGAAGAATCAATGACTCGGCGCTGGTATAGTATGCCTAGAGGTTGGTCTGGTACATCCATTTACGCACTCTCCGTTGTGGGGTTTAGCGCCATGGGAACCGGATCGGTGCTGCCTGTACTCATTTTGCAGCCTTTTGAATTATCCATGGGAAAGCTGGCAATTTGGCTGATTTGCACATTTGGACTCTCCCTGTTTTTGGGATTTCAGGTCGGACGCATGGCGCGCCGACGTCACAGAAAGCGGCGGGACGAGCTATACCTCGACGGTCAAACACTGCATATTCGACCGGGTGATGGGGAGCCGACCATTCATCTGGATCTTCGGCGTCCTATTCGCGTCTACACCCGATGGAGCAAAGATCCTCTCCTCTTTCAGGGAGAACTCCAAGCCCATTTGATTCAAAACGGAACCTCTTGCTGTCTGTACGCAGAAAATAACTCCGCCCACAGTGCGGCCGCCTTGCGCGTGACGGACTCTCAGGAGCCGCCCCCCGTTCATCACGGGTCGAGAATCAAACTCCACCCCATTCACTTCACCGAAGTGGTTCAGTGTATTCAGCTCGGACCACACATCCTGCAAAGCCCTCTGGATGCACCGCTAAACTACAATACCTGATTCTGGATCGCTCCCTTTTTCCGCCTTCAAAGCAGCCCACCCACAGTACCGAAAAACAACGGTAAATCGGTGTGCTACCCCTACAGTAGCAGGGAGGGTAACAAATGAAACTCGGAAGTGTCGAAGGTTTAGTAGCGCAGTCCCAGAACATGAAAAATGCTCAAAACGGACAGGACCGCCAGATTGCAGTGACAAAAAAGATGCGTGACAGTCAAGAGGAAGCAGCGACTCAGTTGCTCGCGAACGCATTCAATGGTGTGGGTCAAACGGTGAACAAGTCCGCCTAACGGTGAACAAGTCCGCCTAACCAAACTCCCTCTGCAACAGCTCTGTGCGCAATCGCCCCGAAAGGCAAGAGTGCAATGAATGCACACGTCATCTTTGGATGACGTTGTACACATAAAAACCGTCCCAAGTGTGCTATTTGGCAACGGACTGGATATACCTGTTCGGAAACGCAAGAGGAGGTTTTTATGCGATATATACAACTCATTACCCTGGCTGCACTGATGGGCACCGGGTGTAACGGTGACACTGATACCGATACCGATATCGATACTGATACCGATACCGATACCGATACTGATATTGAAGAAGTAAAGATTACTATCGAGGGTTCAGCAATAGATTTGCTTACCCAGGAAGCTGTGGCAGAGGGACTTTGTGCAGCAATCATCGACCCAACCCCAGCGGTTACCGGCGGTGAGTCCATTACCTTGGGTGGCGGAGTTATCGGCGCAGACGGCGCTTTTTCCGTATCCGATATTCCAAACGAAGCTCCTTTTGGCTTGTTCGTGTCCATCACGGATTGCGAAGATGCTACTGAAGCCACCGTTTGGGCTTCTCTTACGGGAATTCTCGCACCGCAATACCAGAACTTGAGCAACGGCGACACATTAACCGTCCCTGCTGTTTCTGTTTCACTAACCATGCTCAACGACGTGCTTAAGCCAAGTCTCACCGCTGTTGGGGAAACCAAGGATATTGAAACTCTGGGCGCAATGATCGGTTGGGTCAATGATGCAAGTGGTACCGGCGTAACCGGAGCGACTGTATCTTGCACCGGCTGTGGTTCATTCTACTATGCGGATACAGATGCCGCAGATGGCTTGTTCAGCACTGGTACGGAAGTCAACGCCGCGACATCGGCCGTTGCTGCAGGCATGTTCCTCCTTCCAGAACCCATCACTGCCCAATACGCCGCTGAAGCGGACAATGGCATGGAGTGGGAACCGTTCCTCTTCGGTGGTTCTCCTGGCGTAGCAACATTCGCAGCATTCACTGCAAAAGCTGAATAACGTCTGGTTCACCCTGTGAACGTAAGAAGCCGGTCCCTTGGGATCGGCTTTTCTTATTTGGCCACCAATAAACCGGAAGTACGACGTAGACGCTGGCTAAGCAGTCTCGCGAGCTGCCAAATCAACGTAGACGCAAGTTCGGGTTCCTTGGATTTCATTTCCATCAGGCGCGCTCTGGACAACAAGAGAAGAAGACAGTCCGAAATGGCGACCACTGATGCAGATCTCGGCTGTTGGTCAAACAGGGACATCTCTCCGATGCTATCCCCTGGACCCAGCTCCGCGACCTCAAATCCCGAAGCGCCTGTTCCATTCTTCCGTATTTTGAGTCGACCTTCGAGGATCAGGCACATAAAAGCCTGCCGATCTGCCTCCTGAAATAGCAAGCCTCCGTTTCCCAACCGAATGGCAGCGGTATATACCGCCAATCGCTTCAGATCGGCCCACTCAAAATCCTTTGCCCATAGCGATCGATCCAGGCGTTCTGCTCGCTCCAGAGTGGGCATGGGCGTCAATTCCCACAGACCTGAACCCAATTGTTCCAGTAGCTCTCGCTCATTCATGCCTTATTGTACTAAAGGAGCCGGGGTTTTGTACGAAACATACAGTGCATGTACTCCAACCCATCGAGAGAACCTTGACTACTTTCGCACCTTCTCCGCCTATAGCCTCTGAATCTGCGCGACCCGCACTTAGTCTGTGTCTGATCGCAAAAAATGAGGAAATCATGCTCCCAGATTGTTTGGAATCCGTGCGCGGGGTGGTTGATGAAATCATCGTTGTAGACACTGGAAGCACGGATCGAACCAGAGAGATTGCTCGGGAACACGGCGCTTCAGTGCTTGAGTTCAAATGGATCGACGATTTTGCTGCCGCGAGAAACTATGCGTTGGAAGCTGCCATGGGCCGCTGGATTTTATTACTGGACGCCGACGAGCGTCTGGCAAAAAATGCCGGAAAGGCCCTGCGTAAAGCAATCAAATCAGATGTCATTGATTGTGGATTACTCCCACTGCACTCCGCAGATTCAGTCAACGCAAGGGCCGAAGATGTGATTAGCGGAAAACGACGATTAGGCGAACCCACCCTACTCCCTCGACTCTTTCGCCGAACCGACGACCTGCGTTGGGAAGGACTCATTCATGAGGCACCCAGTAAATGGCTCGCCAGACCGGGACTCAAGGCATCTACCCTGGAAGCGCCGATTGTCCATTTAGGAGACGTGCCAAGTATCCGCACCTCTCTCAATAAGCTTGACCGCAATTTAAACTTGCTCCTGAAACGACGCGAACAACAACCGGCAGACGTAACGACGCGTGTGTATATCGCGGAAGAACTCTATCGAAAAAACAAGGCTCACGAGGCACATGCGGAACTAGAACGGGTCTGGCCAATGCTGACTTCCCATTGGAAAAGCCTTAAAAGCGGATCACCCACATTAGACGAGGTGCATCTACGTACCTTCTCAGAAAAAGCCGCCTCCTTGCGAATGCTCCTGATGATTCAGAGAGAGGAGTACAAGGAAGCGCTGAGTATGGCGCTTCAATGCTGTAAGTGGCAAATCGAAAATCCCACCCTGACCTATCTGGAAGGGGTTTGTTACGAGCAGTTGGCACTGTTTTCCGATAAGGAATCCACAAAGAGAAATCATCTGGAGCGGGCCAGGCAAGCCTACATCTCTTGCCTGGAACGCAAAGATCAGCTTCGTGCAGTTCCAGCCATGGAGGGAATGACATCCTGGCGAGCCACGGTGCGGCTCGGCGCTATTCTCCTGCAACAAGGCATGCCTCATATGGCAAAGGTCCAGTACCAGCGAACGCTAGAAGTTCGCTACCGTCATCTGGATGCCCTGTTGGGATTGAGTGAATCGCTTGTCGATTTGGGTCATCAAACCGAGGCGTTGAAGATTCTGGAGCCTCTGCTTAGCCCCAACAATCCCGATGGCCACCTGCTCGCAGCACAAGCCTACCGTGATCTGGGCGCCTTCAAAAAAGCAGAAAAACACCTTTCTACTGCATATGCTGGCGTTCGGCAGTATCTTCGCGCCCCCTTTCGCCTCACACGATTAAATCGCCTCATCGAAGAGGCCCGAAGCTGGCCAATTCATTCCGACCAGGCCAGCACCAAGCCGCGCTGAACATCCGTCCAAACCACTGCCTGATTCCACATCACCACATCAGTAATCGCGGTTTGAACTGCAATAGATTCATAGGTAGATTCGGTCTTTCCACATCGAGTTAGCGTTTGCTTTGACGCCCAATACA
>Ga0315322_10004834_pt1 | contig 10333 bp, 9 predicted proteins | sample M110021515metaG_FD_203461 | JGI IMG/M metagenome (GOLD analysis project Ga0315322, IMG submission 203461) | Ammonia-oxidizing marine archaeal communities from Monterey Bay, California, United States - M1 100m 21515 | ecosystem: Environmental > Aquatic > Marine > Intertidal zone | place: USA... | reverse complement strand
GAGCCTGGACAAAAAAGCGAACTGTCATGAAGGCTTCATGAAGGCGACGCATTTCGCCGTCAATGTGTTGTCTGAGGACCAGACGGACCTTTCCCGCGTATTCGCGACCAAAGAAGCGCGCCCATGGGAAAAGCTGGAACACACACCTGCTGAACAAACTGGATCGCCGCTTTTCCGGGGTTGCTGTGCCTATATGGAATGCGCGATGGAAACGAGCCATGACGGCGGCGACCACGATATTTTCGTTGGCCGGGTACTGAGCTTGCAGCCCGCCCCCGTTGGACGGCCGTTGCTGCATTTCGGTGGCGCATATCGGCGGTTGGACGAAGATAAAGTCGACTAACAAAGGAAGCCAGCCCATGCGTATCGCCCGCATCAACGCCACATGGCTCCGCGCGCCGATCCCTGCGGAACGGCAGCATGTGTCTGACTTTGGCCGCATGACCTCATTCGATACAACGCTTGTCCGGGTGGAGACGGAATCTGGGCTTGTCGGATATGGCGAAGCGAAAGCGGCGGTTGGCTCTCAAGGCAATTGCGCCAGCCTCGTGGCGCTCATTGAACGGGAATTGGCGCCGTTTTTGATTGGTGAGGATTCCGGCGCAATCTCCCGCATTTGGGACATCTGCTACAACGGCAGCCGCGCCCATTACGCAATTGACCGCGGCCATAGCTTTCCTGTCATGGGCCGACGTGGGCTGACGACGGCCGCTTTGGGCGGCATTGATATTGCGCTCTGGGATATTCTCGGGAAATCGCTTGACCGGCCCGTACATCAATTGCTTGGCGGCAAACGAAAAGACCGGATGCCTGCCTATGCTTCTGGTGGGTGGAAGCCAGCGAGCGAAGTCGGTGCCGAGCTGCAAAGCTTCATCGACCGGGGGAATTTCAAGGCCGTCAAAATGCGTGTCGGGTCCCAGGATGGAACGGTTGCTCATTCGATTGAGCGCGTGAAGGCGGCACGGGATGCGCTCGGCCCTGATATCGACATTATGGTGGATGCCCATGGCACCTATGGCGTCGCGGAAGCCAAACGCTTCGCGCGCGGCGTCCGGGATTGCGATGTCGCATGGTTTGAAGAACCTGTAACGGGTGACGATAAGCGGGGCATGGCCGAAGTCCGCGCATTCACGGATATTCCGATCGCAGCGGGGGAGAGCGAGTTCACGCGCTTTGATTTCCGCGATCTGGTTGAATTGCGCGCGGCAGATATCCTCCAGCCGGATCTGGCAATCGCTGGCGGGATTACTGAGGCTATGCGGATTGAAGCGATAGCGGCTGCATGGCAACTCAAGTATGCACCGCATCTCTGGACCGGCGCACTTGGCTTCGCGGCCGGATTGCATACAGCGGCAGCGGCCACATCCGGGTTCATTCTGGAATACAGCCTTGGTCACAATCCGCTGCTGCATGATCTGGTGAAAGAAGATTTCCCGGTTGAGAACGGTGAGGTCGAAATCCCTGATCGGCCCGGTCTCGGCATCACGATTGACGAAGATTTCGTCAAAGAAACGGCGATGCATGCTTGAGGCCGTGGTATAGCCTCCCTATCTCAAGAGTCTCAGTCGTTCCCGCAGTGAATGCGGGCAAGGATACACCATGCTTTCTTGGTTCAAGCGCAAAGCCTTAGCCGCCACCGAATATGCCGAAGATGTCGAGGCGGAGATTGACGCCTCCACTGCGCGCTTATGGGGCTGGCTCAAGATATTGCTGATTGCGCTCGTGATCTTCATTCCATGCTGGTACTTAATCGGCGGTCTCGTATACCAGCGCATTAATGACGATGTGAATTTCCGCCAGGATGTGGCGCTGGCCGATCCTGGCCAAAGCCGTGCAGTCGCGACGGCGGCGGCGCTGATCAAGCGCGAAACAAGACGCTGGTCTCCCAATGAGCAGTTCTGGAGCCCTGCGATCACCCTGGACAACATGCCGAACTATCAGCTTGGCATTGTGGAAGCGGTATCCCGGTTCGCCATCGAAATGGTGGATCAGCTTGGCCGGCAGCGCGGCTCTAGCGCGTCGGACAAGGATTTGGAGGCGGCGGCGGGCTATCTCCGCTATGACGGTACGATCTGGATCATGCAGGACTGGAAGCCCACGGCATCGGCGGAAGCGCAATATACTCGGGCCGTTGAAGCCTTTGAGAAATACAACAATCGCCTCGCGGCTGGTGATGCGATCTATGACAAGCGTGCGGACAATCTGATCGCACTGTTGAGCCGGATCGCGGCGGATATGGGCTCAGCCTCTGCCGCACTCGACCAGAGAACGCTGGAGAGCAATGCGGGTTACTTTGACTTCGGTGCCGATGAAATCCTCTACAACGTCAAAGGCAAGTTGTACGCGTACTATCTGATCCTTCGGGATGTGGGCGTTGACTATTCGGATGTTATTGCGGGCAAGCAACTCACGCCGATATGGGACCGGATGCTTTCGAACTTCCGGCGGGCGGCTGGCATGAACCCGCTGATTGTCTCCAACGGCGCACAGGATGGGGCGATTATGCCCTCCCATTTGTCTGCGCTCGGCTTCTATCTGCTGCGCGCGCGCGTTCAGCTGCGTGAAGTGACGGATACGCTCGCTAAGTAAGCGTAGCTGGAGCCAGGACGATGCGACGCCTCTACTATGGCTGGGTTATCGTTCTCGCGTGTAATTTGATCGCTTGCGTCACCTGGGGCGTCGCGATTTTCAATCAGGGCATCTTCGTTGCCTATTACGTGCAGGCATTTGGGTGGTCGTTGCCCGCACTTTCAATCGCACCCGTACTGTTTCATCTAACGGCAGGTGGGGCGGGTGTGCTTGTTGGCCGTATCGTCGATAAGCACGGTGCGCGACCGGCCCTGCTTGGCGGTGCTGTATTCTTGACGGCGGCATTGCTCGGCATGGCCTATGTCTCAGAGCTTTGGCATGTCTATCTGGCATTTCCGCTGCTCGGCATTGGCTTTGCCTGCATACATACTGTCACTATTGGTAAAATTGTATCCCGCTGGTTCTTGGCGAAGCGTACAAGGGCAATGGCGTCCGCCACCTTCGGAGCAGGCGTTGGCGGCGCTTTGCTGGTTCCGCTGAATGTTCTGATGATCCAGGAATACGGTCTTGTCGCTGGCAGCCTGACGTTGATTGCCGTATCTGTCTTGATCCTGGTTCCGTTGGCGCTGTTTGTTATCAAGGATGGGCCAGAGGTCCTTGGCCAGTATGTTGACGGTGCTGCCGCAGCGCCAGTCACTGCGCAGGAGCCGAATGCGATTGAACATCGTGACGCCCGCGAATGGTCTGTCGCGGAAGCCATGAGAACCGCCGCATTCTATGCACTCGCATTTTGCTTTGCGTTCGGGATGTTGGCGCAAAGTGCGTTCCTGTTTCACCAAGCACCCTTCCTTGAGGCGACGGTTGGCTTGATGGGGGCTGCCTCCATCGTTTCGGTTACGACGCTCTCCGGCCTTGTTGGCCGTGTTGGTTTTATTCTGGTCGGAGATCGGATGACGCCGCGCGTCTGGTGCGCAATCGTGTTTGCCTGCCAAGCTGCCGCATTCCTCATTCTAGCTCTGGCGGAGACGCCGTTATGGCTGACGCTGGGGTCAGCCTTGTTTGGCTTGACCATGGGCCTAGTCGTGACGTTGCAACCGCTTGGCGTTGCTTCCATGTTTGGGCGGGCGTCATTCGGGCGCATTTATGGGCCGATTTATATGTCGATCCGCATTGGGTCCGCGCTTGGTCCTGCAATTGTTGGCGGCGTATTGGCGGCGGCTGGTGGGTACAGCGCTGCATGGATCGCTGTCGCCATAAGCCTGGGGCTCGCAATTGGGGCGCTGCCATGGGCATTGAATGCGAAGGGACCGCGTATTCGGCGCTAGCGACAGCGGGCTTCTATGCAGTGAGTTGTTCCGAGCAATCCCTCACATCGGAGCAGCCCGGATGCGAACGTTGAATTTTAGGCGCGGTATGACGCTTGCTATCGCCGCTAGCGCGCTGCTTGTGGCTGGTTGCGAAGACGAAGCAGAAATTTCAGCGCCGCCGCCGATCCGATTAATCAAGTATATGAAGCTGGAGGATGGTGCCGCCATTCAGAAGCGGCAAATTACTGGTGTTATTGCAGCTGTTGCAACTTCCGAAGTGGCGTTTCAGACGGGTGGTCAGGTTGTAAAGCTGAACAAAAAGGTCGGCGATACCGTCAAGGCTGGTGAGGTGGTGGCGGAACTTGATCCAGAGCCTCTTCGCCTCCGCCTTGCGACCGCTGGGGCTGAATTGGCTAAAGCCAACGCCAGTGTTGCGGATAATGAGAGCAAGTTCAGCTAGCAAAAGAGTCTTTTTGATAAAGGCTATGCCACCCGGACGAATTATGAGTCGGCACTGGCTGCTATGCGGACCTCAAGGGCGCACGCGGTGTCGCCCAAAGCCAGGCCCAAATCGCCCGGCGGGATTTGCGGAAGGCCAGCCTGGTCGCGCCATTTTCCGGCGTCGTGGCTAAGCAGAGTGTTGACCAATACGGAGAAGTCGCGAGCGGGCAAGGGATCTATACCATTCAGAGCGCAGGCGACGCTGAAGTGCGCGTCTCCCTGCCGGAAACACTCATCAATGCAGTGTCCGTTGGCGACAAGGCGGAAGTCCTGGTTGATCTCATTACTGCCAACCCTTTGCCGGGGCGCATCACAGAAATCGCGCCGGTCGCTGAAGGTGTGAACGCTTACCCTGTAACTGTGCGGTTGGACGAGGCACCAGACGCACTCCGTCCCGGAATGAGCGCCGAGGTCGTTTTCGCATTCCTGCCTGAACAGGTGCAGGGTGTGTTTCAAATTCCAATTCCGGCCTACCGCGCCCACACAGACCGGGAAGGCGGACAAGTATTTGTGTTCGAAGGCGGCAAGCTTGCGGCGCGGCAGGTGAATGTTGTCGAGGTTAGTGGGAATGCTTTGCAGATCACTGGTGCGGTGAAGCCGGGCGAGACTATCGCGACGGCGGGCATCAGCCTGCTTTACGACGGCATGCCGGCCCGTCTGCTTGACCCTGCCAAATTGCGCTAGGCGGAGGCACGCAATGTTACCGCGTTTCGCCCTCGCCAACCCCATGTTGGTTCTGGTACTCGTGCTGATCGCCCTGATCGCCGGGCCGCTAAGCTTCCTCACCCATCCATCGCGTGAAGACCCGAAAATCACAATCCGATCCGCTAGTGTCCAGGCGCAATTTCCTGGAATGCCCGCGCTTAAAGTCGAGCAATTGTTGACGACGGTGCTCGAAGAGAAAATCCGGGAGATCCCTGAAGTTGATGAAATAAAGTCAACATCGAGCACCGGCCAAGCCCTAATATCGATCACCGTTGGCGACGATTTCATAGACCTCAATCCGATCTGGACTACCCTTCGCTATAAGATGGAGGAAGTGAAATCCTCCCTGCCAACCGTAACGAAAGGGCCGTTCGTCGACACGGACAGGGGCGATGTCGCGATGGCGACGATTGCGCTGACGGCTGACGGGTTGGATAACGCCGAAATGCACGTGACGGCTAAGGAAATGCGTCGCAGGCTCTATGCCCGCGTGCCGGGCGTGCGCAAAGTTAAGTTCTTTGGCGTGCTGGAGCAGCAGGTCCATATTGAGTTTGACGTGCTGCGCCTGTCTCAGCTTGGCATGGAGGGGCGGGAAATTGTTGACGCCATCCAGAATCAGAACGTCATCCAACCGGTTGGGCAAGTGGAGGCCGGTGGCACCACGTTGACGGTGCAGCCTACCGGCGATTTTGAAACGCTGGAGGAGGTCAAACGCCTCGCCATTGCCGTTCCCAATAGCGCAGGGCAATCCCTGCAGTTGGGCGATATTTCAGACATTTCGCTAATGTATAAAGACCCGCCCGGCCCCCACGCCTATTTCAACGGTCAGCCCGCCATTATCATAGGCGTCTCTATGACAGATGGCTTTGATGCGTCTGCTTTTGCCACAGGTTTGAACACCTTTATCGGCGAGGCCAAGGCGGCGCTGCCGCTCGGCATTTTCCTTGAATTCATTACGTTCCAGCCGGATGAGATCAAAACCGCGATTGCGGGTGTGTTGAACAATCTTTGGCAAACGATTGTGATCGTGCTGCTTGTTGTTGTTGCTTTCCTTGGCCTTCGCACAGGTTTGCTGGTTGGTGCCATGGTGCCGCTGGTTATGGTGTGCAGCATTCTGGTTATGCGCGTTGCGGGCATTGCTTTGGAGCGCATGTCGCTGGCGTCATTGATCATCTCATTGGGCCTTCTGGTCGATAACGGCATTGTCGTTGCTGAGGAAATTCAGGCGCGACTTGCCCGTGGCGAGGAGCGCATGAAGGCAGCGATGGCTGTTGGTGGGCAGATGAGCGGCCCCTTGCTCGCCTCATCGCTCACAACGATTTTCGCCTTCATGCCGCTGATGCTGATGCCAGGGAGTGCAGGCGAATACACCCGTTCGATCTCGCTCGTCGTCGCCATCTCGCTGCTGGTGTCATGGGCAGTGGCGTTAACGGCGCTCACCTTGCTCTGCATGTGGCTGCTAAAACCTGGTGAGGCCGTGGATGAGGAAAAGGCTTATGACCGCGCCTATCTAAATGCCTACCGCCGCGCTATGGGCTTTATTATACGTTGGCGTTGGATAACGGCGGCGGCCTCTTTCGCAACAATCGTTCTGGGTGTGATGTTGTTCGCCAATGTCTCGAAAACCTTTTTCCCAGCCTCCGAGCGCGCGCAGCTACAGGTGACGGTGCGTTTGCCCGTTGGCTCCAACACCTATGCCACGGGTGAAGTCGTCAATCGGTTGCAGGCCTGGCTACTGGATAAACAGCAAAATCCGGAAGTGAAAAACTTGGTTTCATATGTCGCGACCGGCGGCCCGCGCTTTTATCTCAGCCTTTCACCAATCGATGGGTTTCCAAACAACGGCTATTTCATCATCAACCTGAATCGGTTTGAGGGTGTAGATGGATTGGCGGCGAAATTGCGCGGCTATGCCTTCGCGAATGTGCCAGAAGCCAGCGTTATCCCATAGAAAATGTCCCTTGGCCCAGGGCAGGCGGGCTTGGTTGAGTATCGAATTTTCGGTCCCTCAATCAACACGTTGGTTAAGAGTGCTGAGGCCATTAAAACGGCCATGCGCGCGACGCCCGGCGCACGGGACATCAAGGACGACTGGAGCAATCCAACGGTTACGGTGCAGGTTCGCATCAACCAGGATGCAGCGCGACGCTCAGGCATTACATCGGCTGATGTGGCGGATGCCCTGAACAGCCCGCTCGCGGGCGCTAAGATCAGCGATTACCGGCTGGGTGATATCAGTATTCCGGTAATCGCCCGGGCCAAAGGCGAAGCGCGGCGGAACCTGGATCGCCTGCGCTCACTGACGATCCCGACGCCCAGCGGAATGCCGGTCCCACTTTTGCAAATCGCGGAACTTAACGGGGCCCCCAACTATGCACGCATTAAACGCCAGGATATCGAACGCGTTATCACTGTATCCGCCCTTAGCGATACGCTGGATGAGCTCAAACGCACTTTGCCGCCCGGATACCGGATAGAACTTGGCGGAGAGGTCGAAGGCAGCTCTGACGCCAATTAGCGCTTGGCATCCAACTTCCCAATCGCCTTGGCCTTGAAGGTGTTGACGCTGATCTGGCAATTCCACAGCTTCATCCGCCCGGCGTTGATCCTGGCCGTAATCCCATTAACGGTAACGGGGTTCGGGTTGACGCTGGCACTGGCACCAGGGGCCAATTTCGGATTTATGGCCATTTTGGGTGTGCTGGCTCTGGCCGGTATCGTCGTCAATAACGCCATCATCCTGATTGACCGCATAGATGTTGAGCGCGAACGCAGGGACACCATCGCCGAAGCCATCATAGAAGCAGGCGTCCGCCGTCTCCGCCCGATCGTGATGACCACCTGTACAACCGCCCTCGGCCTCGCCCCCATCATCATCGCCCGCGATGTACTGTTCTACGATTTAGCCCTGGTCATCGCTGGCGGCCTGCTGATCGGCACAATGCTGACGTTGATTGTCATTCCCTGCCTGTACGGGATCGTATTCGGCATTGGGGCAAACAAGCGCAGGGATCAGCAGGTCGCGGCATAACCTGACCTCAGCCCGACAAGGGCAATCAAAAGGTTACTTGTCGCTAAGCTCCCACCCACCAATCTCCGCCACCATGCGGTGGTAGTGGTGGAGGCCTGGTTCGTTGCGGCCGTAGGTGAAGGTTGTATTGGCGCCGGATTTTAGGCCGCGCTGGATTTTGTAGCCCATGTCGTAATCCTCATCGCGAACGGCGCGGAGGACGATGTCGCTGAAGCCTTCGGTGGCTGCAATCTCCTCCGGCGTTTCGGGTGCCTTCGCGGATAGGACATATTGGCGGGTGATGGTCGTCTCCGGCGTCGGTCCAGGGAAAAGCTGGCTGACCAAACAATGATCCCCCAACACGCCAGAGATGGAGAGGTTGGGGAAGACGGAATGGATGAGCCGGATATGCTCGTCGGGTGCCCATTCGGCCTCTGGCTGTGCGGCCAATTCTTTCAGGCTTCGGCGACCGAAAGTGATGCGCTGGTGAGGGCCATATGTGTCGTGGACCACCAAGTTGCCGACAGTGAATTTGCCAACTGTGTCCTTGTGGAGCGTGTTGTGGTGATAGGCCTCCAGATACCCATCCCACACGACTTTCCATCCGGGGCCCGGCAGGTCGCGGACTTCGTGGATATGCCATTGGTCCAGCTTGAGCGTCTCAAGTTCGGCCTGCATGCCGCCCAACCAGTCGTCAATGTTGAAGTCGAGGCCAGGCGTCAGGCAGACCCAGACCATGCCCGCAGCTTCAGCGCAGGGTAGGGGCTTCAAGGCATAGTCTTCGCGGTTGATGTCACCAAAGGTCGCCTCGCCATACATGGCCGTCAGCGCGCCTTCAGCATCGTAGGCCCAGGCGTGATAAGGGCAGGAGAAACGTTGCGCTGAGCCCGTTCCCTCGTCGCATAATGGAGCACCGCGATGGCGGCATACGTTCAGAAATGCCCGCGCTTGGCCATCCTTGCCTCGAACGATCAGCACTGGCGTTTCCAGAACGGTGACAGCGCGGTAATTCCCCGGCTTCGCAAGTTCCAAACTAAGCGCCAGGGCCATTGGGCGGCGCTTGAAGCAATGCTCGATCTCATGGGCATAGCGCGCGGGGTCGAGATATGCCGAGACCGGGTTAGTCATCGGTGCATCGGCCTGATCAGTGCCACGCTCGCCATAACGGTTAAGCGCACGGCGGGCGAGGTCCATAGATACTGTTGAAGGCATGGGCTTGCTCCCCTCAGTCAGCTTTGTATTTGGTGTCAAATTCCTGCCAGGGGGCGAGGTTTTCCGGGTAATCCGCAGGCAATCTATTCCCAGCGACGGTCACGCGCTCACGCTTGTTTAGCGCTGTCAGGTAATCCTTCGCTGGCACATAATAGAGGAAGTTGATCGTGCGTTTGCGGAACAGCCACCGGCCATCAACGCGCTTATACTCATCCTCATACCGCATAGCAGCCAGGCTGGGTTCGCCGTGAGGCGTCGTTTCAGCGTGGCTTAAGACGGTGCCTGTCGCGCGGTCGGGGTCTGTCTCGTCAAATTCAACGATGTGGTCGTGGGACCAGTGGAATGCAGGGCCTCTGATTTTGAAGGCCTCAATGAACATTTGCTCGATGGCTGCAGGGTTTTCTGCGTGCATCAGGCCGGATTTGGTGTCGAATTCAGCGTCTGCTGTGAATAGGCCCATCAGGCGCGGCATGTCGTGGTCATCGCAGGCGATGCCATACACGCTAATGAGCTCTGCGATGGTGTGGCGGGATTCAAGCCGGTCAATACGGCGGAGTAAGGCGTCGTCAGCCATTAGTGTAGTTCCTTAATATCGATAGGTCCGCCGGTCGCGTCCTGCCCAAAGGCGATATCGCGGGTAAGTTGGCGGCCAATACTGGCGACTTGCCAACCGGGAATGGGGTTGCGCGGCGGCAATGGTGAAAGGTCCTTCAACGTGCCATCAATCATCACATGACGGATCGCACCAGGCTTGCCGAGCACGGTAACGTCGCGCGATGGGTCGCCATCCACAATGATTATGTCCGCCTTGTACCCCGGGGCTATAACGCCCGTTTTCCCCTGCATTTTAAGGCCGAAGGCGCTTTGCTGTGTGGCGCATTGAATGGCTTGCAGTGGGGTGAGGCCAAAGTGACGGACGAACACTTCCAACTCACGATAGTGCCAGTCACCATAAGGCACCATGGAGAACCCAGCCTCACTACCTGTCAGCAGCGGTACGCCCGCGTCATAGGCTTTCCGCATCGTTTCGGCGCTGTCGGCAAGCTCTGATTCAAACAGCTTCATCAGG
>Ga0315322_10004832_pt1 | contig 10333 bp, 7 predicted proteins | sample M110021515metaG_FD_203461 | JGI IMG/M metagenome (GOLD analysis project Ga0315322, IMG submission 203461) | Ammonia-oxidizing marine archaeal communities from Monterey Bay, California, United States - M1 100m 21515 | ecosystem: Environmental > Aquatic > Marine > Intertidal zone | place: USA... | reverse complement strand
GTTTGTTTTATTTGAAGGTGAAATTTTTGGAGTTTTCTACGGTAAACGGGCGTCCGCGATTTCTACAGCCCCTTCATGATGTCTTCGCACAACGGTGACTGTCGCGTTTTATATAGTGGCACCCATCACCAGACAAGCACCAACGGCAGACCGAACGCAGGTGATAAATATCTTACCGACGATTGATTTCATTGCTTTTGACATGGCCCCCCTTTTTCTGTCGTTGGTGCATGATCGCACCTGCCTTCACACCTTCTCTTACAAGTGATGACGGGAGGATGGAGGTTAGTGCTAATTTGTAGCAAGCTTCAATCGTACGACACGATGGTTCCAACTATCGGCAATATAGAGCCAGCCGTTATGCACCTGAACACCATGCGGCCGGTTTAACTTAAACTCTCCGGCCCCAAGGACCGTGGTGACCACTCCGGTTTTTGGATTGAAACAGCGAACCAAGTGATTGTTGTCATCGGCGATATACACGGTACCGGCTGAGTCAATCGCGAGGTGCTTAGGACCGTTGAATGTGGCATCCTTGCCAAAACCATCGGCGTTACCTTTCTTGCCGCTTCCGGCCACGGTTCGCACCTTTCCTGTGGTATCAACCACACGGAGTGCGTTGCCACCCCGTTCGACGATGTAAAGATTGCCGGCTTCGTCGTACGCCGCAGCGCGGGGATCGACGAGTGGCGAGGTGGCGGCGCTGGTACCATCCACCGGTACATCACGTTTGCCGTTGCCTGCAACGGTTTCAACGCGCCCGCTGCTAAGCGTGATCTGTCGAATGCGATGGTTTTTGATGTCGGCGACCAATAGTCGTTTTTTATCTGGGCTAATCGACACACTGATCGCCATGTGGAACTTCGCGTGTTCAACCGTCTTGCCATCACCTGCGAATCCTGCCTTACCACCCGCATAAGTCAAAACATTTCCTCTGTTGTCGACACGGCGGATCGCGTGGTTGGCGTGATCGGAGATGTAGAGTGAATCATCGGGGCCAATGGCCACGTTATGCATGTCTTTGAACGAGGCTTCTGATACCGGACCGCCGTCGCCTTCATACCCAGCACGGCCAAGTCCACCAATCTGTGAGAGTTCTCCCGCTGGGGTGCGTTTGAAAATTCTTCCGCCTTTGAACTCGACGATGATCATGCTTCCCGTTGAATCAAAGTCAATACCGAAGGGATAGCTGAGTCTGCCAGGCGTGATCGTTTTTCCAGGGTCTGCGTCGTGTGAACCAATGAGTACCTGCACCACAGGTTCCGTCGCATTTGTAACAGCTGTGAGTGCCATCATCGTTGCGATGAAGAGTGTCTGTTGCATTGTCTGTCTCCGGAATTAGTGAGTGAACAAATCGGCAGTCATCCGATCATAATCGTCTTGTGTCAGAAGACTGGAGTATTGCATACTGAGTCCTCAAAAGGATTTAATGGTTGCTGGGTCTCAGTCGCTAGACATACTAATATTTACGGAGATCAAGATGAAAATAGCCTGCGACCTACTACGTATTTTAGTGGCATGTGCACTCTCTGCTTGGGTCTTGCTGCTGTGGTCAGGCATTAACCTCTGGCAAGTGGGTATTCAGCAACAGATTGATGGATGCCGGGGTGATAACAGTTTTCCATATGAGTCATTTGGCCAAAGTTGTGTTCAGTGGGCATGTGTCTGGGGGTTTCTTTCATTGTCTGGGTTTTCGTTCTGGTGTCTCTACCGGCGAAAGCCTGGTGAGTTGGTGCAGCCGTCCGTTCACGATATGGATTGAAAGCAAAACAAGCCACATGTGCCTGTGAGAGGGTAGAGAACCAACGCATTGGAAGAGACTGAGTTTTATAATCCCGAAGAACATGGCACAGGGGAGAATCGCGGTCATGCCAGCAAGGAATGGTTGTCTGGTGTTGACGCATAACTGTGGTCGACCCGGCGGAGGGGTGCCGGGTAAACTTTCTCAACAAGATAGGTCGAAACAATCGAGGGTTCTTCATGACTGACGGAATCGAAGCAGCGCAACGTGACCAACACGCCAAACATATTGCTATGAATGGTGCAGATATAAGTGGTCCCATTGAACGGCACAGGGCAGGCAAAAATGGCTTTGTTATTGATGACTTTGGTGAACACCTCGTGCTGAAAAACAACGAGGCCATTATTGTTGTTGCCGACGGAAAAGAACGAGTTCTCGCCGCATGGGACGTATTTCGTCAGTCACTGACTGGATTAGACCCGGAACAGGCAAAACGTATAGACGAAGCGGCGGTCTTATTTGCCAGTCGTTGTTCTCATATCGGCGGCGAGGTAAGCCGCGATATTGATAAAGCAAACCTTGCGTGGAAGCGTCGCTGAAAATCGGGTCGCATTTCAATATGTGCAGAGCAAGACACCGTTTTTGTGCTCCATTTTTGTATCCATCCGTCCTGCACCCGGTGAATCAACACCCCAATCTAGTCTCGTGAGGTGCAGGAAATCTGTTAGCGACGGATATCGATGACTCCGACAGCGAGGCGTTTGTCCGTGTAATAGGGGTCGCCTCCGCCATTTTTACCTTTTTCGAGTCGGTGAAACTCTTCTACCCAGTAGTACCCATCGAGCTTCCCTGCTGCGATCGCATCGTTGACGAGTTTATTCCGTTCCCGATCGATGTTGGGAGCAATCTTGTGCGTAATTCCTCCAGTGGTTCGGCTAATTTCAACACGTTCATCATATGTCGCCGCGCCTAACCACAGTGGCTTTGATTTCGTGTCAACCTTGTTTGATTGCCAGAAACGGACATGGTGACGTTGTTTTGGGCTGTTTCCAACCGGCTGCTCAAATGCCGCGTCTTGCTTGCGTCCCCACAGGTAGAGATTACTCACCGGGGCGTGAGGATACGGTTTCCTTAGGCAAACGTCAGCCGCAATGCGAAAAGAGGTTTTCGCAGTGATCGGATCTGCTGCATACCAACCCGATGTCGAAAGCATATGATGGAGTTCTTCTTCTGTGCCGATAAAAGCGATGTTGATTGCATCCCCGATATGCCCTGACGAGGTTGTCGTGTGTGTTGGTGAGTCAATAAGCGCTGGATGTCCATCAATAGTCGCGTCTTGATTACTGGCTTGGTTATCTGCAGCTTGGCTGGCAGAGCACATGACCATGCCGCAAAACAAAAGACCAAGGAAAAAAAAAGAATTTTTATTGCACTGAATGAACAATGAATATTTAACGCCAAAAATACCCACCACAATTCACCTTCTTTTCTGCACAGACTTGATTGCGAATTCCCAAGAGGCCGAGACAGTAATAAAAAGGACGGATTTTATTCAAGAGCAGCTGGGTCGCATAGTAAGGTACTTTTGCGTCAAACTTAAAAGTCTGATTGAACCCCCCGTGTGAGAGAGCCGTGTAGTAGGCCGTAATGAGATGGGTTTACTAACGGTGCACAGAGGCTTACTTGGAGAAAAGGACCTGAGTAGAAGGGTCGAATCTGCTTCGTTTTCCGTACTGTGCAGGCAATCGTACCGAAGTGGGAAATGATAGGCAGGTCCTTTAAGGGTGAAAAACAGTTTCTCTTGGCTGGCAAATACTCTTTCTTCGAGTGGTCTTTGCCGGCTCCATTGATCAAGTCGTCGTCGCTTTCTTTTGGGCACGGGAAAGAAGCCACCATCCAAAAATTAATTGCACGAGAAGGATAACGAGGCCAGCTCTTGGTATGCCTGATGCCATGTAGGCCCATCCAAAAATAAGACTCGCGAAGAAACCAGTTAGTTTCGTGCCTACTTGCATGACTCCAAACGTTGCCGCGTGATGCCCGGAGGGTGCTGACACCGCAAGCATGGCTCGAAGCACACTTTGTATGCCACCAAGTACTAAAGCCAACAAGACTGCCAATGCGTAGAGCTGCGGAACGGAACCAACCCACCAAGCTAATCCGAGAACAAGCGACCAGCCTGCGAGGCAGATATTGGCTGCTCGGTGACGCCCCCAAATGCCTGACAGCCAGCCGATGAGGATCGCTCCCGGAAGTGCTATGAATTGTACGAGAAGGACAAGCTGCACGAGTTGAGGGGGCTTGAGATGAAACGTCTCCAGGGCGACGTTTGAAAATTGTGGGATTGCAGTCTGAACAACACCCAATATGGTGACCACACCAAGCATCAGCCAACCAAACTGAGGAATACGGTGGCTGTTTTGATTGATTGGGACGATTGTTTTAAGAAACAGGAGGAGTTCTTTCGTACTTGTTCCGCCATGGTTCTGTGTTGATGCTGTGCCCATGCGCACGCATGTGGTGGGCATTGAAAAGATAAGCCACCAGAGTCCCATGATTGCGAAAGAGCCACGAAGAGCTCCAGCTGCTGAGAGTCCAAAAGATTCTCGCGAGGCAATCAGACTTGTTGCGAGAATGAGCGCAATTGCCCCACCTCCGTACCCTGCGGCGAACCCGACCGACGACAGCGTGTCGGCTGCCCGTCCGCGGGCAAGTTTTGGAAGCAAACTTGCTGTAAAAATAGAGGCCATGTCGAATGACACCGTTGCAACAATGATTGCGGCAATGATCCCGAGTTGTGATGTCGATGGCAGGAGAGCAAGAGCAATGCATGCCGCTGCACCGAGGATGGAACTTGTAACGACCGCTCGTTGGTGTACGTGGCGTCGGTCAACCCATGCCGATAGGAATGGTGACACAATCGCAGAACAAAGCATGGTTGCCGCGAGAGTCCACGCCCACAAAACACCACCAGGAAGGCCCCATCGTCCGTCGGCAAAAGCTATTTGGTTGAAGTAGGCGACTAAAAGGGTTATCGAGATGGTTGAGAACCCACTTGCTGCCCAATCGAGAAAAATCCATGCGAGGACAGGGGCACGAGACGCACGCTGCGGAGATTGAATGGAATGTGTAGTGATGAGTCACCGAGAGAACAAGATGGTGTCAGGCGAGCTAGGTGGTGATGACGAAGCCTGTTAGATTAGAGAGTATGTCTCTTGTTTGGTTCAACAGGGAAATATCTTGTCCGTGGGCCAAGGCATTGTCAGTAAACAGTGAGCCCGTTCTAACATTCTGATGTACTATGCAACCAATGACACGAATACAGCGACGGCTTCTTCAGAGCGGCTGTATAGTTCTCGTTGTTGGATTATTCAGCAGCATGCAGGGTGCCGAGCCAGCACCTTCGGAGCAGCCGACCGAGGTCAGCAACGCTGTTACGACGGCAGTCTATAAGGCGTTGCCATATATCTTGGAAGAAGGTGAGCGATGGATTGATGAGCGTGGCTGTGTGTCGTGTCACCAAGTCCCGTTGATGGTGTGGAGTCTCAACGCGGCAAAGACTAATGGCTTTGCAGTCCCTGCCAATCAGCTGCAGGGACATAAAAAATGGGCGGTTCGTCCTCGATCGTTTGATGCCCTAGAAGAGGGCGAGTCCTTTCAGCTAGCAAGCGCGCTGAAAGGCAACACGGATACAATGAGTATGCTGCTGCTTGGTTTGGGTGACGACATGTTTGCAGGTAATGGGTGGAAAATGGTTTTTTCGGACGCTCTCATTGCCAACCAGAATAAAAATGGGCTCTGGGATGCCTGCGGGCAATTACCGGCACAGAAGCGGCCGGTTGCAGAGACCAACCGTGTAAGCTCCATGTGGGTGATGCTGGCACTTCTTCGGCAAGGGTACCGAATGCAAGAATTCGAGCCGGATTTAATGGTATTCAAGAATACGGCTGCAGTTTCGACGGAATGCTGTGCGGCACACCTGTTACTTACGGAATTTGTGAATACAAACATGGTTCAGCAGAGAACGAAGAGGCTTCTTGATCGACAAAAAGTAGACGGCGGCTGGGGCTGGATTTCGGAACAGCCGAGTGACGCATTAGCGACAGGAATTGCACTCTATGCCTTACGGGTAGCAGGGAAATCCGATGGACTTGCTGCTGCCTTGAGGGCAGGTGATCAGTTTCTGACACATACGCAGTTGAAAGACGGGTCCTGGTGTGTCCGGGAACGAAACGTTCAAGCAGACAATCAACCAACTGAAGCAGCAGATTACTGGGGGATAGCATGGGCAGTCGTTGGACTTCTAGAACAATGAATAGACCGCTTGCCCTGCTCGTGTGCGTGATTGGTGGGCTAGTACTGATCGGTGCTGCCTTTCCAGCCTTGTCTGCAGAATCTCACTGGGTACGTCACGTCATTCATGAAGGCGAACAGGCAATGACGGCTGTTGCGGGTGACTTTTCCGGTGATGGTCTGCCAGATGTCATTTCGGACTCAGGTGGTATGACACGTTTGTTTGTTGCTCCAGATTGGCAGGAAGTCATTCTCAATGAGCACCCTGGGTTTAAGTGGTACATCCACAGTGAGTTTTTTGATGTCGATGAAGATGGCGATCTTGACTACATAGCCGCCCGCTACAATCCCGGGCAGGTGATCTGGTTAGAGCAGCCAGCACATGGGCTTACAGAGCGATGGGCAGCGCACCTTATCGATGAAACGATTCATGGCATTCACGGGTTGATGAAGGGTGACATTGGTAATGATGGTCGGTGGGAACTGTTTGCAACCAGTGCCCAGCCAAAGGAGCCGCATCCTGAATCACTTGTCTGGTTCGCGGTGCCAGAAAACCCTCGTCAGGCTGGTTGGTGGAAGCCAAATGTTTTTGCAGACAAAGATGCACCGGGCTTAACCCACTATCTTGGTGTTGGCGACATTAACGGTGATGGCCTTCTTGATGCAGCAACCGGAGCCAAGGGGGGGGTGCAGTCAGCTTCGCAGGGTGAGTGGTTTGCCTGGTGGGAGTCACCTCTTGATCCGACCTGCCCTTGGGTAAAACATTCTGTGAGTAATAAAGAACCTGGAGCTACAAATATTCACCCAGTTGATGTGAACGGAGATGGCGTGATGGACCTTGTTGCCTCGCGTGGACATGGCACGGGAGTTATCTGGTTTGAGGGGCCGGACTGGCAGGTGCATGACATTGATGCTGTGATTCAGGAGCCACACTGTCTCGTTGCCGTTGATATGGACGGTGATGGAGATGTAGATGCGGCAACATGTGCCTTTGGAAGCCAAGAGGCAGCCTGGTATGAAAATGATGGAAGAGGAAATTTCTCAAAACATGTTGTTGGTCGTGAACAAGAAGCGTATGACATTCGTGCGGTAGACATGGATTGTGACGGAGATCTCGATCTTCTTGTTGCTGGTCGTGGCAGTCGCAATGTCGTCTGGTACGAGCATATTCGGTAGGTGGACGCCCCTACTCCCCTTCGTTGTTTGATGTGACGACAACGTTATCAATATACGATTTCGTATTGGGATCACCGGTGGAAATGATTTGTATGTCCGTCACCTGTTTGAAAAGATAGTCTTCAAGAGGAACTTCCTGCTGCCATGTATCGCCACGTTCTGTAGTTATTGCGACTCGCACGGTGTGATCAGAGGCTTGGGTTGGTACCCATTGAAAATCAAAATGATTCCAACTGCCGGGTGCACTTGGTGCGAGGAGCCGTGTGTTCACTCGTATTCCATCCTTCGCAATGACGACTGTGGCGAGATTCCCCTGTTTCTGTTTCTGTTTCTGTTTCTGTTTCTGTTTTACAGAGGACGTGGGGCCCCTTATGTTGAGAGAAAGAACTCCAGGTAGATCGTCGTCGAGCATTGCATCAAATGAGATCTGGTACCCAGCGGCCGCTGCATATTCTTTTGCAGGAATAGGAATGCTGACAAGCGGCATCCATTGTCTGTCATTGCCATCACACTCTTTCATTTCGAGGCTCTGGGTACCACCTGCAGAAACTGCATTTGTGATAGCAATCCCGGCTCCATCAAGGTGTAGTTGATCGAGTTTGTGGTCTTCAAAGCTATAAGCGGCGAGTTGATTCACAGGCGGTGTCGTTGAAAGACGGCGACGGAACACCTCTCCGAATGTAATTGCGTCGCCATGCAGTGGTTCTGGATGTCCTGCAGAGAGAGCCGCGTCAATAAGACTCAAATTCTCTTTTTTGAGAGTCGTATCATCGATGGGAGGATAGATCGTGAGAAAGTTATTTTCATCAACGAGGTTAATAAAATAGTGTGTCGTTCCTGAAGGTAGCTTGTAGACGACCTCAACAGGCGAAACTTCACCAGATGCGAGAAGCCACTCTCGTCCTTCGTTTGGTGTATAGATCAGGTCAGCGTATCTGACATTTGCCCCCTTGTTTCGATAAGAAACCACGATCGAATTGTCGGTTTGCTTATGCCCAATGACCTGTGGAGCCTGGTCACTCTTTGGAAGACTAGACGCAGTAGGATTAAAGTATGGCTCTCGCCCACCCATCTGCTTAATCACCTTTGACAGTTCTGCGTCGAGTGCTGCGGTTTTAGTGGGCAGGTCTTCTGACAGGTCTTTGGCCTCCTCGATGTCACTTCGCGAGATGGTGTGATCGGTTGTGTAGAGTTTGTAGAGCGATTTTGAAGTCTCTGGCGACTGTGGCTGATACTGACGAAAAAGTTTGTAATCACCCTTTCTTATTGATGATGAATTCTCAGAGTGCGGGAAATGCCAGAACATTGTGTCTCGAATTGATCCAGATTGGGTTCGCACAAGTTCAGGGTTTGAGGGGTCGTGTTTGAGTAGTGGGCTTAGGTCACAGCCATCAAAGATTTTGTCTTTCGGTGCTGTTGAGTTGGTCAGTGTGAGAATGGTTGGGTATAAATCGAGTCCGTTGACCATCACATCACTCTGCACAGACCGAGGTATGTCTGGCCCGGTTATGACAAAAGGCACTCGGGTGCCGCCCTCTTTCAGGGAAATTTTTCCACGGTCAAGTGGCAGGTTGTCGGTATAAATTTCCTCTCTGCTACCCTCCATGCCACCGTTGTCAGAGGTGAAAAAAACGTATGTGTTTTCCATGAGTTTGTGACCAGGCCAGCGAGGGTCGTCAGTGGTTTCGAGTGCGTGAATAACCTGGCCGACGTAGTAATCAAGCTGTTCCACCATGGCACAGTAGAACGGATTCGTCTGGCCAGGGATTTTCCAGGTTGTCGCGTGCTCCGGAGTCAACGTGACGCCGAGTTTAGCTTCGTATTTCCGAAGGAGGGCCTCACTCCGCATCACGATTGGTGCGTGGACAAGCCAGGTGGCGTAGTAGAGGAAGAACGGCTGCTCTTTGTTTTTTTGTATGAATTCAAGTGCTGCATGTTGTGGCGTATCAAAAGGAAAGCCATTTTCGTCGAGTTGATATGGATCCTTGGGGTTTGAAGTGGCAAATTCTGTGAGACGGTCAGGAATCATGCGAGACTGAACGCCACGGTCGTGTACAGAACTGTCAAAACCGTGTTGATAGGGCTGTGGATAGTCGTAGTGGTTTTTGGAAATATGCCATTTGCCACAATGGCCCGTTCGATACCCAGACTGTTTAAGTGACTCAGCAAGTGTGAATCGTTCCATCGGCATGCGTGCAAGATAAAACGGTGCAACTCGTGGAGAATTCTTATTACGTGGCCGTGGTGGAAATCCACCAGCCACAGAGGTCATCCCACCGCGTGCTGGATGAAGCCCGCTTAGTATGGCTGCCCGACTTGGCGCACAGACTGGTGCAGGAGAATACGCCTGCCAGAACATCACGCCTTGTGAGGCAAGGCGGTCAATATTCGGAGTCTCCATTGGGGATGGTTCGTCGATGTCATAGCAGTGGACGTCTTGCCAGCCGAGGTCGTCGGTAAGGATCAGCACAACATTAGGTTGTTCTGGCCGGCCGGTTGGGCCACGCTCACTTGCAGGAGAAGTTTTGAGGATGAAAAGCGTCGAAAGAACAAGAATTCCAAAGAGAATCTTCTGCATAGTATGTCGTTCTATAGTGAGTGGGGCTATATCTGAGGTCGGCTTGGTAAGATATTTCTCAGAACTGTAAAGAAACTGAGCATTGAAATTAAGTTTGTATTGTTTTGCTGTGGTAGAAAAAAGATATCAGGTTTTCTCGGAAGAGGATGGGTGGCATCAGAGGAGCTGACCGTTTAACGTCAGGCGTTAGTAGTATTGCAGGCATGAGATTCATGATACGAGGGCTAGAATGAAAAACCTTCCATACCTTCTGGTTTTTTGTGTAATCGGTTCGGCCGGGCTCAGTCAAGCTAAGGAGGCGAGTCCTCCAAATATTATTTTTTTATTCGCTGATGATCAGCGTGCAGATACCATTGCTGCACACGGTAACAACCATATTCAAACACCGAACCTCGATCGACTTACGCGAGAGGGTGTGAGTTGTCGGCAGAACTATTGTGCGGGCTCGTATTCGGGAGCAGTGTGCGTTGCTAGCCGGTCTATGCTCATGACCGGACGTCACTGGATGCGGATTGATGATAGACGCAACTGGAATGGATTACCGT
>Ga0315322_10004830_pt1 | contig 10334 bp, 21 predicted proteins | sample M110021515metaG_FD_203461 | JGI IMG/M metagenome (GOLD analysis project Ga0315322, IMG submission 203461) | Ammonia-oxidizing marine archaeal communities from Monterey Bay, California, United States - M1 100m 21515 | ecosystem: Environmental > Aquatic > Marine > Intertidal zone | place: USA... | reverse complement strand
AGGCGGCAGAACCGCCCCCACATTGTTTAGTTTACAACGTACTGGATGACAAAAGCCATGTCACCAGCAGTTCCACCTGTCGCATTGAAAGTTGCGGCAACGTAGTAGAACCCGCCTGGGTCAGAACTATCACCAGCCATTGTGTACATCTTCTGGCCTGTAGTGTTTAGGTCAGCGGCCTCGTAACGAAGTTCTGCTAATGCTGCGCCGTCAGAAACGGTTGTAGCAAAGAAGTCCTCGCCTTTAACAGCGCCAGCATCTGTGTAGATACCAACATTGTATGTGCAGCTTCCACCTAAAGCATCTGTGCCTACTTGCAGAGATACAATGGATGCGTTGCTTGGAATCGGTGCAAGCATAACGATATCATCGTCAGTGCTATCACCAGCAGCCAAGGCTACGTTTCCCTGAGCCACACGGATTACGCCGTGTAGTTCCTGGGCATCGTTAGCGACTTGAGGGGATGCCTCAAGATTCGCTACTAAGTCTGAGTTTTTAGTAGTCATCTTTTAGCTCCTATTAGTCAGGGGTTTCGTCACAGAAGATTTGGCAAACCTTGTTTTCTTCCATGCGCACCGCACCGATGCTCATGCAATAGTAAACCTGGGTTGCGTAACCTTTATCTGCACGCTCATCAATACGGGCAGAAATGTCCTTGCCCATACCTAAAGTAAGACCATCTTCAGCCCATGCAAAACATGTGCGAACATCTGTGGCAGAAACAGCCAAGCGGTTCGACATGATAAAGCGGAAGCCCATGAATGTGTCCACATCGCCAGATACCAACGCCTTGACGGTGTTGAAGTCTGATGAAGTCACCTGAGTTGTTCCAAGCAAATCTTCAATCTGCTTTGGGCCAACTGCAATGTAACGTGGGATAGAAGGGTCAACGTCTGCTAGGTCTAACTTACGCTTTGCTTCAGTTAGCTTTGCAACGGTCAATCCATCGTTTGATGATGCTGAACCAACAGAGTTGGCTGTTGCATCTAGAGATGCTGAACCACTACCAGTTTCGCCTGTTGAGGCTGTACCTGTTGCAGCAGTAATGATGACATCATCCATCGCACGACCCATAGCAGCAGCAGCCGCCATAGCGTAAGATGAAGTCGGGTCAACAAGCATACGAACCTTGTCTTGGTCATCAATCAGGTCTGCATACTCATAGTCAGCAAGGCTCAAACGTCTACGCCCGTGTGGGGTATCAATCTGAGGTGTGTCGGCATTTCTTGATGTACGAAGCTGCGCTGTCGCTACACCAATTTGGTCAATAAAGGCATTTTTGCCAATAACATTCTCAATACGCACCGCATCACGAAGACGAGAACCCATCTGCTGTGATAGCATCTGCACGTTCGCAGAATATTGTTGTACAAAGCCCGTGGTGATTTGTGATGACATATCATGTCTCCATTGTTTTCACAGGTTTAAGTTACAGTAATTGCGATGCGCTACCCTTGCGGACACTTCTAGGTTTTTTAGCTACCATTAAGCTATCGTCTTTCCGATTGTCTTTAGGACGGAACTCTCCGCTACCCTGCATGACCACCTCCCAATATTTGTCAAAGAGGAGGTCAGGATTCACTATGTCTCTCTGCGTACCAAACTCTAACGCAGTTCTTAAAACTTCAAGCCTTAATGAACGATAATCTAACTCATCCATGTATCTGGCTCATTAAATCAGAAACCCTTTTTACAGCTTGCTCACGGGCTATAGGGTTTTTCCTATCCCAATAAGCATGGCTTCTGTCATTCAAAATCGCGTCAACCTCTGCCTGGGCAGAAGCTGGTGTCATTATACCCGACTGTGACATTTCTGCAACAGTATCTTCACTTGTAACACTTTGACGAAAATCAGCAATCTTTGCAAAGGCTTTTATAAACTCAGGGTTATCCCCTAACTTTGAGCCATCCTGTAAGGTAAGGTCAAACATTTCTGGGTTAGCAAACTCTTGTGCAACGCTGGAGGCGGCCTGGACTTTTTGTTCATAAGCACGGCCCCACTCTTGTTTTAATACTGACTCAGTGTTTTCACGGGCAACCTCGACTTGTTCCATTGTAGCTGCACCTGATTGCTCTACAGTGCTTTTGTAATAATCAAGCACACCCTTGGCTTGGTCAGGTGTAAGACGCAACTTATGCGCAATATCTGCGTAATTAGATGCAACTTCCTCTGTAATTATGTTCCCATCAACAGGAAGCTCATATCCTGTAGCTGCTTCTGGTGTTCCCAATCGGCTGTAAATCCTGTCTAAGTCCTCATCTGTAGGGTTTACTGGCATCGGTATCTTATCCGCGCCGATTAGTTTTTGCGCGTTCACATAGGAACGGGCTAGGTTTCCAACATCTTTAATGGGTGAAATGCTAGGGTGTCCACGCAATTCTTCTGGTATCAATTCTAAAAACTCGTTACCAGACCCACCTGATGCTACTTCTGCTGGTGTCTCCATGACAGTCGCAGTTTCTGGCTGGGCTACCTGTTCGACAGTTTCTTCTGACATTTATTCCTCTTTCATCATGTTATGGATATGAAGGATAACAGCACGTTTCCCTTCCTCAAATGCTGTAGCATTGGCATCGCCAGCTACATAACTAGAAGCACGATAGTTACACCTTGCCTCTAAGTCCTCTAAGACTTTGGTTGCGCCATCGGCGGTAAACGTCTGTCTATAAAGGAATTTTATCTTTTCTATTTCTGGTGTCACTTACTAACCATCCTAGATGCTTGAGCAAGCTGGCCTGCGTTCTGTATGTCTTGTTGCTCTTGCATCATTTCCATTTGTTGCTGTTGCTGTGCGGCGCGTTCCTCACGAACCTGTTGCACCTCACGTTCTGACTTCAACGCAGTCTTTGGTACGCCTAATGCCTCAGTTACATGTTTAACCAATCCATCGGCATCAATGTGGTCGCCTACTGGTATGGATTGTGACAACGGCATAAGTATCTCCAACGCTTTCATAGTGCTGTTGAGGCTGCTTGACTTCTGCGCACGGGCTAGTGGTGATACATATTCAATATCTACATCACGCCCTTGCAACATCTCTGGCGGCTGTTGAAGCATGTCACTGCGCAGCATTAGCGCAAATACACGGTCAATAAGAGGCCGAAGCATCTCATTCATCAATCTTCCCAGCACAGGGCCAATCACCCTCATGCGCTCTTCTTGGCGCTGGACAACCTCAGTAGCTGTCATATTTGGTGCGCCGCCACTAAGAAGCTGGTCAACATAGAACGCTGAACGAATAGCTGTACGCCGTTGTTCTTCCATACTTAGACCAATAGGAATGTTTGCGCCTGTGTTTAGCGGCGTAATCATCTCTCTAGTGCCGCTTCTAAAGAAATTCAATCCCCCAGGCTGCGTTCTGATGGGCAAGAGGAATCCATCGTCAGGAACAAGAAGGGGAGGGTCTATCTGTTTCTGAGCAGCTTGGATGATTGTTTTTGACATAAGATTTAACATCTTAACATCAGGCAACGCAGTCATCGCTGGGGAACGCCCCATTGTCTCGCCAGTTGCCTTTAAAAATCGCGGAACAATGTACGGGAACTCTTGGAAGCCACTTTCGGAAAGTAGCATCTTTGTTTGCATGTCAATGTAGAATGACGCAAACGGCATGTTTTTATTGTCACGCTTGTTAGGGTCACGGTTAATACGCGGCACAACAGCATGCAACAAATCTATTTCGTCATCTGGTTTTTCTTTAAACTTCTTGGCAATGTAGTCGCCAACATTATCAATACCAAACCTTTGCACAGCTTGACGGGCTGGTAGCCTGTACATCCTAAAGACTGTATCTACAATACCAAACTGGTTCTCTTGAACGTAGAACTCAGATATGTGGCGGGTACTAAATCGTAAATCACGGTCATCCATCTCGACAAACATGCAGCCTGTACCAAATACAACAAGGTCTACATACATCTCATGGATTTCAGTTTCAAAGTTAGAGTGACCAAAAGCCCTCATCATGCGCATACTGGTGTCTTGCAACCACTCACGCACTTCATCGTCACGGCCTATGTCTGCATCTTTTAAGTCAAGGTGAAACCAGGGAGTTGCACCACTGGTCAGCATGCCGTGGAGACTAGCTGATAATAAATCGACAGCCTGCAATGCAGTGCCATCGAATATCATTTCCATCCGCTTCTCGCCTCTGGAACGCTTGCGAACAATATCAGCTTTGCGGGGCAGCATATAATCAGCAAGTTCCTGATAATGCGTATCCCAATTATCCCTACGGGTCTTTAGTGAATCGTACCGTTTTACCAGTGACTTAATAAAATCTTGCATAGATTACCCCAATAATGTAGGTGTGCCGCCAGTAGATGTGGAAGTTGTACCACCGCCAGCCATACCAGAACCAGCAACTATAGTAGACCCAGCACCTTTTCTTTTACGGGCTTTCTTAACCGCTTCTTCAGACAATGCTGCTGCGCGTTGTGTATCTTCTTCACCCGCTTGGGCTGGTGGGGGAGGTGGTGGCGGCGCGGGTGGCATATAAACTTTTGGTTTAAGGAATGACATTATGCAGAACCTCCTGTTGGAGATTTAGAACTAGGCTTTGCATAAGCTACGCCATATCCTTCCATGATTGTACCAGCACCGCCAAGTTTTTTTCCAGACCTTCTCCGAGTTTTAGATGCCATTAATGTATCATCAGGCACAACTTCTGGCGTTACCTCTGGCGTTACTTCTGGTTCTAAGGTAGGCGGTTTTTCGCCGTACAACATAGCGCGGCGTTCTTCTTTGTTAGTACCCATCGCAACGTCAAAAGTTTCAGTCGCTACTTTTTTAAATGGTTTTTCAATAGTTTCTTCAAAAAGTTCGTTTAACGGTTTAAAAGGATTAAAACCACCACCCATAATAATCTCCTACTTTCCTGACAATAAACCTGTTGTTTCCATAATTGTGCCGCCGCCGCCGCCTCTGTTTCTGCTGCGAGACTTAGAAGCGCCGCTAGATTTTGCGGTAGTTTTCTTAGTTGACGCTTTAGGCTTTGGCTTTGCCGATGATTTATTTATAATTGTTTTCTCAGAAGCTGATGGCACTGTTTCGCCTCGCTCTATCATCTCCACACCCTTTAACGCTACTTCCATGGCCTTTTTACTGTTTGGGTCAACTTTTTTAATAGCCCCCGATTCCAGCGCTAACCTCAAGCCATGTCCCATGCCACCCATAATAATCTCCTAATCCCACTTGTGAAAGCCTAGTTTTTGTGTCTCAGTGCGCAGCCAGTACGCATTTTTATACCCTTTATTAGATAACATACTTTTTAAGTTTCGGAAACCTATAGCTATGTTTCTCTTGCCGCCAATCGCAATAAAGTCAACTATCCACGGAACCGTGCCGCCACCATCATAACCTTCTGCTGGGAAACATAAGCTGTCTGTATACTCTACAACTTGGGCATAATTAGGAAACGCCCAGGTCGCAAAACATATTGGCATGTCAGAATTATCTCTTAGAACCATGTACTGACCAAGTGTCATCGGCGGTCTAATACAGCGTTCAATTTCTTCAACGCCCCACCAGCCGTGGTAATCACTCCAATCAAGCAGATACTTGATAGCTTCTACATCTATAGACTTGCTCATAACGTGAATGGGTTATACTCCATCTGTGCTATTTGCTGCGGAGGTTTCGTAAAGTTACTTCTATTTTCGAGACCCACAGCGAGATACCGAAACGCATCTGCCGCATGTGACGTAAAATCATGCAACGGATGGTCTCTAAAAACTTTTCTACGTTCATCAAACTCTTGCCTGTACTGTTTTAAATAACCAACGCCTTCACCACACTTATCCTTATCAAAGTGGCATTTAGGTATCAACATTCTTGCTGCGTTAATACCATCGGCTATCTTCATCTTAGGTATTACCCTAAACCTAATACCAAGGCTATAGGCTGTCTCTAACCTGGACTTGCCTGACCCTAGTTCTCGCACCTCAATATCATGCGGTGCTAAATGGTCGCCATAAATGTATTCCTTCTTATTAAGAATATCCGCATAATGCTGTAGGCCAACACCGCTACTCTCGTAATAATCAATAACATTAACCGCACCACCTCGGAAAATCTGGGCGAACCAGATAGCTGTGGAATCGTTTATCCCCAAATCCCAAGCAGTATGCACAGGGTACATAGGGTCATAAGGAACTCTAGTAATACGTCCATCATCATCAGCAGCATCCAACAACTTGCCGTAGTAAGCGCCGATAATAGCAGCAGTGAACGAACACTCATATTCCTGTTCATATTGTTCCGGTGTCATCTGCGTCCTAGCAGCGTCTAACTCCTCATCCTTAACTAGCCCACTCTCACTAGCCCGTACTATTTTATAATACCATTGTTCATTACCCTCCTCTGCCTGGTCTTTGGCAGTCTGGAATAAATCATAAAAGTGATTATGGCCTGCTGGTGTACCTAGAAATATAGCCGCACCCTCTCTGTCAGATAGTGCTGGCCTTACAACCTCCCCCCATACCCTTGGGTTCTGCATACCAAACTCATCGAACGCACACATATCTAAATATATACCACGCAAACTATCTGGGTTCTCAGCAGACAACAGCATCAACCTACCGCCATTAGGAAAGTCCACACGCAGTTCTGTCTCATTAAAAGAAACACCTGGTATCACACCCGCATAGAACTTTACATAATCCCAAGCAATCCTCTTGGCCTGCGTAAAGGTAGGCGCTACAAACGCCACCCTTGGCCTTGGTAACTCACAGGTCAAAGCTTTCTTAATAAGTTCATTAACAGCCCACACGGTTTTGCCAAAGCGTCTGTGCATTACCAGCACGTTCCACCGCTTCAAACTATTGTGCATCTCTGCCTGTAGGGGCCGAGGCTTATAAGGTATCTTAACTGCTTGTGCCACTGTCAGTCTCCCACAATATCCTAACTGTACCATCACTGACCTCTACGCCAGCACGGTTCTTAGCTTCCCCAAACTTCTCAGGCAGCACCTTGCCTACCTTCCACCGCACATGATGTGCATAGTCTCGCAATACATTAGGGTTGTAATCCTTCCTACCATGCAACGCATCACCGTATAAAGTATCTAACTCCTCTAAAGCCTTCTCCGCACTGTACTGCTGCGCTTCCTTAACAGCCGCTGCAAACTCCTCATCCCTCTTGCAACGCTGGTAGAACGCAGTCCTGGACACGCCAGTGGCCTCGCATACGTCAACAATGCTATGCCCGTCTGCAATGCTGGATATGATTATGTCTGTGCGCTGTCTGGTAAGCTTGGTCATGGTTACTCCTGTGTGTGTGCTGGATAGTAGTATTTAACATATATAAAGCAGGCCGCGCGCTGTCGGGTGTACCGCCTTGCAAAACATGCCCCCCTATGCCTTGCGCTGCCGAAACAATGCAGTGTGGCTTGGCTGCAACAGTGTGTGACATATTTGCAACACCTAACATTCTGTGATAGGCTCGCGGCGATTGCATTGCAGCGCGTCTGGTTCTGTGCTTTGTGCGTGTTGTGAAATGTAAAACCAACCCTTCCCAAAACAAAAGCCAAACAATATCAACACTTCCTTACTTATATTATATAACCAAACTTTTTTCCAATGTGTAAACTTTTTTTGTGTTTAGCTATTGCAATGCGCGATTGATGCGCTTATGTAGGACTTAAGACGACAACCTTGGAGGGTTAAAACAATGTCAGATAAAGCGACTACATTCTCAATCGTGCTGGGCGTAATGCTACAGCTTGCAAGCCTTGGCCTAGCTGTATCAGGCTTTCACCATGTCAACGGCTTACTTGTGCCAATGGTACTAGGTGCGGCTGGCACGTTTATGTTTTGGTATCCTATGATACAATCCAGCTTGGAGGGCTAAACAATGACTATCACAGCACAACAAAAGAAAACCATTGAGGACGCATATATCAGACTAGGCGCGTTAAACAATATTAGCTGGACTGGATACCGCGACCAGCTAGTCAACATCGAAAAAGAACTAGAACGCGGTCATCGGCGGTTTTGCCATGGTCGCAGCTACGGCTTAACAGTAGCGCAAGCTGCCAAATACTTTGCAGCAAAGCATATCATTGACGCTATGAACGGCAGGCAATACGAAATCAAATCATATTTGCACATCAAGAAGTCTTGCTTCTTGGCTCAGTCACTTGTTGCCAATTATCACGACATTATCAAAGAAGCTATGGACGGGTTCGACTACGACTCATTCGCTGCGCTTGATTACTGCGAACTTGTGGAGGCATAGACAATGGCTAACAAACTGACAATAGGCCTTGGGCTTTTAATGGTCTTATTTGCATCAAGCATGCAAGACCCAATGACCAACGCAGCATTTGCCTTGCAGATAGGGCTTTTGATAGCTGGCATGGGGCTTGCTGTTTATGGCGCGCGCCGAGGCTAAATAAAAAAATGAGAGTGTCATAATAATCTGGGGTTCTCATTTGTTTATAACAGTACAGGAAAAAAATTTATTTTTATGTGAATAATTTTCCGTTCTGAATCGTCTACTAAATACAACAACAAACCAAAGAGGCTAAACAACAGCTATGCAGACAATTAATTTAGAAACACAAAACAATGTCCTTAACGCAGCTATCGCAATTGCAGCGGATAACTCAACCGAAAACATGGAAGCGGTAGCGGCCAAGCTAACACAAGCAGAACGCGAGTATCTGCTAAAGATTATACAGCTTGCACAAGCCAGCAAGTAAAACAAAGGCGGCAAACACTACCATTGACGGCCAAAGGGCTGTCAGTGGCCTTTAAATCGCTATTAAACCATAGGAGGGTTAACCAATGGCACAATATCAGGTGACAGTGATAGGCACAGTCGAAAGAACTGTAATTGTTGAGGCAGACGGCCTTGAGTCAGCACAAAGCACCGCCGAGGGTGAATGGGCAGCATTGACAGGCGGCATCATAACAACAGCCGAGACAGTAGAGGCTATAGAACTGGAGGGTTAGACAATGGCTAAAGTAGGTAGACCAAAGAACTATGAGAACATGCAGCCATACGAACAGGCGCAGCATGACAGGCGCATAGCTATGGCTAGCATGAGAGAAGACCAGCTAGAGGCAGTAGAGAAAGCGAGGGCTGCGCTGCTAGAGTTTGAACAGCAATGGTCAGAAAGCTATGACCTATACAACCCAGAAACGCCACGCGCATTGCAGATAGCGTTTTGGGCTATACACAACGCATTTCCAAAAGAGGAGTCATAGAAATGCAGCTAGTATTTCACCAGATTAAATTCACAACTAACATAGCAGACCAGACAACCTATCAAGACCACTGGCAGCTATGCGATACAGCAGACGAGGCAAGGCAGCAAATCCTTACCTTGCAGAACATACACGGCGAAGCGCTGGATTCATGGGGCATTGCTGCAATCACAGACGCATCAGAAAAAAGCTGGATAGAGAAATGACACCATCAGAACTTAGAGAAAGGCGCGCCTTCCTCGGCTATACGCAGCTATCATTTGCTGAAAAGCTAGGGTTATCACGCCGCACCATTCAAGCCTATGAACTAGGCGAGACAAGCATACCCAAGGTCTTGGAAATGGCCTTGGAAACGATAGAGCTAGAGGAGAAATAAATAAAAAAGGCTGGGGTGCTATGCTTAACAAGTTATGCTTAACAAGTTTGGCACCCTTTTCTTTTTGCAATAGGTACTTGGGTTGGCTCAACAAGTGATGCTTAACTTGTTATGCTTAACACCGCTAATGCGGATTATACGAAGAAGCAAAAACCTGTCAACTACAAAATGATTCCCGTACCAACATGCACCAAGTCTCAAAACTAATCGTGGCTATGTCATCCTTATTAGAGAAAGCATCGTTGATAGCTGAGAGATACACAACGCAGCGAATCGGTTGCCTGTCAAACTTGTAAATGAGAACTGGCAGTTCGCCTGTTAATAACGCGGCGGCGCAAGTTTGTGACCACCACGCATCCTTGTGAATATTATTGGCTGTCGTGTTTGCATACCGCTTGCACTCTATCAACCACCCATCAAGACCAATCAAATCACCCTTGCCAGCCAATCTATATTGTTCGAGGTCACGCTTTACCTTCACGCCAAGCTGGTCATGGATTAGTAGAGAAACCTCGCGTTCAAAAGAAGCGCCTTTGTTGCGTCCATTGGTCATCCTGTACACTCCCCACCATCAACTTGGCAAAAGTAATCTGTCTCATCAAATACCCAATCCTGTTGACGCTCGACAAACTCAACTAAACTAGCCATATCTCTCTTGCGTTCAAAACGATTGTCTAATCTTTTTTCTGCATCAACCCACCATTGCGCTAACTCTGGGTGTTCCCGCGCCATCATAGCAAGAGTTGCC
>Ga0315322_10004829_pt1 | contig 10335 bp, 7 predicted proteins | sample M110021515metaG_FD_203461 | JGI IMG/M metagenome (GOLD analysis project Ga0315322, IMG submission 203461) | Ammonia-oxidizing marine archaeal communities from Monterey Bay, California, United States - M1 100m 21515 | ecosystem: Environmental > Aquatic > Marine > Intertidal zone | place: USA... | reverse complement strand
GGGGAATCTGGATGTCGTGCTGCCAGAACACCCAGCTGATCAGCAGATAATCGAGATGGGAGCGGTGACAGGGCACGATAATGGGAGTGCCCGCGCGCAGTGCCTCACGCACCCGCTCCGCATCTTCGGGGCGCATGTCCACACCGTTGAAGATGCGGGTGAACAGGATTCTGCAGAAGTGGTCCGCAAAGCGCACTAGCGAAAAGCTCATGCGCGCAGCCATCTTGGAGAAGATGCGGTCGACCTGGGCCTGGATCGCAGTGGCGGAGCGCCCGGTCTCGGCAGACTCCACACGCACCGCTTCGCGCACCTCCGGCGACGAAAGCACAGTGTTTCGCACCCAACGATACGAGCGAATCCGGGGGCCGCGAACAACCTGGCGCTCACGGTGGAGGTAGCGACGCAGCAAAAGTCGGGCCATACGGGCTTGGCGACGGGGCGGTTCGTGCTCGAAGCGCTCCATCAGCTCACGCATGTCGAGCGGCCGACCGGCCTGCACGATGGCATCGCTCGACCGAGCGGCCACGGTGGCCAGCTTCTGCAGCGGACCTGGCTCATCCTGAGTGCCGAGGACGAAGCGCTCTACTTCAGTGCGCACCGCCTCCGGGCGACGCTTCCAGATGACCACCACAGGCACCACCTGGATGGGACGATCCGAGCGGCGCTGGGCCTCAAGCAGTGTGTCGATGGCATCGGGAACGCCAGGTGTCTTGGCCGCCCCGAGCCGACGTGGACTGACCGCGAACAGACAGGTGGTGGTGCCACTGGCCATGGCGTCGGCAAGCCAGCCAGACTCCATCGGGTCGGGCTCCGGACCATGAGAAAGTCGCTGGCGGATGGCACGGGCCCAGGTTGCCAGAGCGGTGAGCCCCGGCTGAAACAGGGTGGTGCGCAGACCGTGGGTGTACCGGGCCAGTGGGAGGCGCCGGGCGTTCAGCATCTTGTTGAGAGCGAGCCAGTCAAGCAGCGACCGGGTGTGGAGCATGTAGACGACAGTGCCGCCCTGGGCTGCCCGCCGGATGTTGTCGGCGGAGTGCTCTTCGAGGCGCAGCCCGCGCATCAGAAAGCTCAGCCCCGTGAGGTGGTAGAGCAAGCCAAACCGACGGGCCATCGACGAGCGCAGCCGCCCTTCCACGCTGCCCATGGGGTCGACCGAGATGCGTCGGGGCAAGACCAACGACGGCTCTGATTCAGGGACAGCCGGCAGAGGCGCGTCGTGCTCGTTGACGGAAGCCGACGCGGCTGGCTCAGATTCGGGGGGCAGTGCCGAAGACATGGCCGCCGTCTAACCGCCCGACGGCTGCCCGCCCTGCCCTGGCGACAGTCCCGCTGAACACCGCCGCCTTCAGATCATCCGCGCCGAGCGGCGTCATGGACGAGGCAGATGGGGGATGATCTGGCGGCGTCTCAAGCAACCGTACACCGCGGGGTCACAAGGAGCGCGCGAGCCGAAAGCCACGCCACGGAACCACTTCCGAAGCCGTACCACTCCCCCGCGCAGTCACCTTCGCCTGGCCGCTGACCTCGAACACACTGCCACCGCGCACACCTCTGCGAGCGGCGGCATCATCGCCCACGGGATCGGTCACGGCGTCAGCTGGGTAGGCCGCAAAGCCATCGTGGACCCACTCCGAGACATTGCCGGACAGGTCGTAGAGCCCCGCGCCGGTGGCCTCGAGAGTGCCGACTGGGCAAGGTCGTCCGACAGCTTCGGCGGTCCAGGCCACCTCGGCGAAGTCATCGCTGCCTGCGTAAGTGGTGGCGTCGAGGCCCGCAGCGTGCTCCCACTCGGCTTCAGTGGGCAGACGCCAGCCTTCGCAGGCGTAGGGGTCGGCGGGCGGTGTGCACTCGGTGTCTGCGCCCGCGCCGGTGCAAGTGTAGCAAGTGGCCATGCCATCCGACTCGGACAGCGCATCCGCAAAGGCAGCCGCTTCGTGCCAGGTGACCTGATCCACGGGGCAGTCCACGCAGTCCGCCTGCTGGCTGGGATTCGGAAAGCCCAACGCCATCCACTGACCTTGGGTGACCTCGACCACAGACAGCTCATAGTCGTGGGAAAGGGTGACATCGTGGCTCGGAGTGGCATCGACATCGGTGTCGTCGCCCATAATGAACACCCCGGCCGACAGGCTGGCCACCACGAGAGGCAGTCGGTCGGCTCCTGCAAGCCCGGAGTCGGGGCAAGCGCCGAGATCAATACTCCGAGAAGGGCCATCATCGCCGCCCGAGCCGCTGTCCAGCCCACTGTCCTTGCCGTCCAAACAGCCAATGGCCAGGCACATCCCTAAGAGAGCTGCTGTCCCGGTCCAGCGCATTCGTCCTCCAATCGGCCCACTTGAAGCGGCCCCCAAAAAAACCCCTACCGTGCCCATCCAGAGCAGGACGACCTCCGCCGCGCGCTCGTCGTAGAGTATACTCTTTCACACTGTCCTGGGGATGGAGGACCACCGATGACCCTGAACCCACTCCGAGTGGCCGCAATAAGCCTTGCTGTAGGCTGTGCTCCCCCCTCGTTGAGGCACGCTCATTCGCTCGACAAGGGAGACATCGCTATCGAAGTGGCTGGCGCGATCGACCACACGACGGCCGAAGCCAGCCTGCTCGGCACCACCCGAGATGTCACGGTACAGAACGGCGGTCTGTTCACCGAGCGGCTCACCGGCGATGCCGTCTTCCGGGCCGGACTCGGCCACGGCTTTGAGCTGGGGGCGAACACCTTCGGCGTCCACGCCAAGTACAGCGCCCTTGATGAGCGCCGTCATGAAGCTGCCCCACTGTCCATCGCGGTCACGGGTCAGGCGGGCCTGCGCTACGCCGGCGCGGGGCTGCTGCTAAGCAAGCACATGGACGGGGCGGGTCTGGCAGTGCGTCCCGTCGCCAATGTCTGGTACCAGACCCAGTCGATGTCGATGAGCTGGACGCTGCCGGATGACTTCACCGAAGTCAACGACCCCATCGAAAACCCTGGTGTCAGCGACGATGACAGCGAGGGTGAGCTGGGCACGGGCCTGTACGCGACGCTTCGCCTTACCGAGGTCTACGTCCCCATCGGCGTGGAGCTGCCCATCGCGCTCAACGACGACTGGGACTTCGTGCCCTTCATGGCCTACGCGATGTCGATTCCAATCGAAGCCTCCAGCTCATTTATCCGTTGCCACGACTGCTTGGCCGGTCTTGAAGACATCTACCTCGCCCGCCGCTCCCACATTTGGGTCGGCGTCAAGTTCCAGCCACCCCTTCGCCGTCCGGGTGACCCCGGCATCGAGGAGTCGCCATGAAGGCCCAGACCATCACGCTGCTCACGGCGCTTCTCTCCGCCTCCCCTGCCCTCGCCGCCGGCGCCCTCGTGGAAGGCGACGGCAGCTTCCTCAGCGGTCCCACCGAGGAAGCCGACATCGCGAATGTACGGGCATTGCTCTTTCGTCAGGGTGACGAGGTCACCACGGTGGTGCAGAGTGCGGTGAACGTCGGCCAGGTCATCGGAAGCGCCTGGATTCTGCCTGTGCATGGCGACATCTTGATGGAGCCCGTCACCACGAGTCCCACCATCCTCGACGAGCTGCTTCGGGTGTCTGACCCCATCTACGAGGTCTCGGGCGACGGCTGCGGCGGCGGTTGCGCCACAACCGTGGGCGACACGGGCATGCTCGCCAATGTGCGCTTCTTCGACGAGACGAAGGCCAGTGCCAACTGGACCCGCTTCGGTCCGAGCGCGGTCGATGCGGCGGTCACTTCCCTTCAGACCAGTGGCTTCGCGGTGTCTGACGAGCTCGCAAGCGACATGCGTAATTTCGGGTCCTCCGGCGGAAGCTTCGTGGTGGTGTGGTTTACCGGCGATTCTACCGGCTCAGCATCTCCGGCAGTAGCGGTGCGCTACACCTCCAACCAGCTCATCCTGCCCCAGGCGCTCACCCGGCACTCATCGGCGGATGAAGTGCAGACAGTCGTCATCACGATGTCCGACACACCCACGTCTCCCAGCGACGCCGAGTGGACCACGCCAGTGCTTGGCCTGCCGCTCTACCCCAGCGAACACACCCCCAAATTCTACGAGAGCCGGGTGCGGGTGGCCATCGACAACGCGGGCGGCGATGCCTGGGTGCTGGAGTACTCGAACACCCTCGACACCCTGGAGTCCCGCCGTGCACTCCTCGACAACGAAGAGGAAGTCCTGTGGGACGCATCGAGCTCGGTGCCCTGGTCCGGTCTGCGCGCCCTGAAGAACAAGGACGTGCTCGACGAATTCCAACCTGAGGAGGTCTGGTTCACGCGCTGGCGCACCATTCGAAGCTCGGAGCTACTGGACGACCAAGCCTTCGACTCCGACGAGTCGGTGCCCCGCTACGAGGTGTACGTGCCGTCGGAAGAATATGGTGCGGCCGCTTGGATCTGGGCGGCCCCCTTCGCGCTTGTCGGCTGGGCATGGCGCCGCCGCCGTCGTCAGGAACGGCTTGGCTGATACCGGTTGCGGACCGCCCGGACCTGAGACACGATCACACGAATCCAAACCAGAGACGCCCATGCGACGCCAGTCCCTGCTTCTGCTCCTTGCCACCCTGGCCTTCGCCTGCGGCGACAAGGACGCCTCCGACGACTCGTCCAGCACGAGCGAGGAAGCTGACACTGACACTGACACGGACACTGACACGGACACGGACACGGACACGGACACGGACACTGACACTGACACTGACACTGACACTGACACTGACACTGACACTGACACTGACACGGACGCAGACACGGACGCAGACACGGACGCAGACACGGACGCAGACACGGACGCAGACACGGACGCAGACCTGGCCAACGGCGAAGCCCTGTTCATGGGATCTTGCGGAAGCGACTACTGCCACGGCTCCGACGGCGTCAGCGGCAGCGCACCAGACTTTCCCACCGTGGTCCCTGCCCTCTCGGACTCCGAGCTACAGACTGTGATCACGAACGGCCAAGGCTATATGCCCGCCCAGGGGCTCACCGGCAGCGACCTCGACGACGTGGTCGGCTACCTGCGCGCGACCTTTCCCTGAGCAGCGGGCTCAGATCGACGCGATGACGTTGAGAATCTCGTTGTCGCTCAGGGTGTGGTCGTTGGACTTCGCATAGGTGAAGATGGCTTCGACCACCTCCGGACGGGGCTCGATGCCACGCTTTCCGAGCCAGTAGAGGATGTTGGACCGCCCGCTGTAGTGGCCAATCTCGATGGACTGCTCACGCCCGTACACCCGCGCGGGCACCGAGGAGTACACGCGGTCGGCCAGCATCGTGTCACCCCGTTTTTCCGCCTTGATGATGGCCGCAGCGTGAACGCCAGTGGCGGTGCGGAAGGCGTCGCGTCCCGACAGCGGGTACGACGGCGGGATGGCCACACTTGTAAACTCGCTGGCCCTCTCGACGTACTCCACAAGGCAGGACAGGTCGTGCTTCGACTCGTCGAGCAAGCCGAGCATGTGGAGATTTAGGAGCATGAGGGCCATCGAGGCGTTGCCGACGCGCTCGCCCACGCCCAGCGCGGTGCCGTGAGCCCGATGGACGCCCATCTCGAGTGCCATCAACGCGAGCGGAAGGGCGTGACCGCGGTCATTGTGACCATGCCAATCCAGCTCCACGCGCTCCTCGACACCCATCGCGCGCAGCAGGCCCTTCGTGAAGTTGAGGAGGTTCCGCAGCCCGTCGGGCGTCGCATGGCCCACGGTGTCGCACAGCACCAAGCGGGTGGCGCCATGGTCGATGGCGGCCCGGAACAGGATGTCGAGAGTGCGAGGATGGGACCGAGTGGTGTCCTCCGTGACGAACGAGGCGGGCAGGTTGTTGGCCACGACCAAGTCCATGGCCTCAATGGTGTGGCGCTTCATGCGATCCACTGACCAATTCTCGACCTCAGCGCGGATGGGGGACGACCCGATGAACGCAGTGACCTCGATGGCCACGCCAACCCGCTGGGAAATGTCGATGATGGGCTGGATGTCGCGGGCGACAGTGCGGGCAGCGCAATTGGCCTTCAGCGACAGTCCCTCGTCGACAATCATGCGCAACAGGCACTCGACGTCGTCCTGGGCGCGCTTGCCGGCGCCCGGCAGACCGAGGTTGACCACCTGGATACCGAGTTGGTCCATCAGGCGGAGCAGCGCCATCTTTTGCTCGATGGAGGGGTCCTTCACGGACGGACTCTGGATGCCGTCTCGGATGGTCTCATCGACGAAGACAGGGGCACGACGGAGGACGGGGCCTCGGCGGTCGAGCTCGTTCCAGTCGTAGATGAGAGACTCGGAGTCAGCAGTCTCTGTCTCTGCAGCGGGACACACAGTCACAGTCGGTCTCCGGATCGAGATGCATCAGATCTGACCCCCGACGGCTAACCCAGCAGCCTGATGGGGAGTCTTCGCGAAACCCGTATCCAATCCGCCTCGGAGTCCTTCGAGAGGTCCCCCACAACGCCAGTCAAGTTCGCCAACCGCCGGCCCAGTACATGTCTCTTTTCGCTCGAATCGTCTCTCCCAAAGGTCTTGCGGACTCTCAGTGAGCCAGCCAAGCCATGTCGAGACGATCCCCAGCTCCTCAAGAAACAGAGCAGGCGAACCTCCGAAGCCGAAGGGTTCGCCTGCGCGAGTATAGGTGCTGCTCAGCGACTTAGCTGTCGGTGCGCACGTACTCGAAAGCGGCTTCCTGGCGGTTGATTCCGCGCTTTGGTGCCGCAATCCAATTGGCCATCTTGCCCGGCTCGTAGACCGGCTTCATGAGGCCCTTGACGTAGGCGCGGTCGTCGTCAGAAGGCAGCCAGCCGCTCTTCTTCGACTGCCAGGTGGCCTCGTCGATGAGGTTGCCCTGGAGGTCAAAGTGGTGGCCCGAGTAGATGCCCTGGCGCCGGAAGAACTTCCGGTCCGGCAAGACCACCCGATAGTCGGTGTCGAGCTTGCTCAGTGCCCGATTCCACTTGGTGACCACGCGCTCACAGTCCGCCACGTACTCGTCGCGAAGGACTTCGTTCATGGCATTGCGCAGAGGCACGTCGACCTCGATGATCTTGCCACCTTTGACCTGCTTCATCAGCTTGTTTTGACCCAGCCCGGAGTGCTCCGTGTAGCGCTTGGACTCCTGCCAGCGGCCCTTGAGGCCCGAGGCGAAGTAGTCGGCCGCGTTGGTGGACACCTCGGCACCGAACAGGTCGAGCGAGTAGCTGTACCAGTGGTTGATCCACTTCTGGATGGTGGGGAAGTCGATGCCCCCAACTTCACGAGCATCGCCATTCGGTGCGGTCTTTGACAGCTCCACCGCCCGACGCATGATGCGTTCCATGCCGGTCTCACCCACAAACATGTGGTGCGCTTCCTCGGTGAGCATGAAGCGGCAGGTGCGCGACAGAGGGTCGAAGGCCGATTCGGCGAGGGAGCCGAGCTGGTACTTGCCGTCGCGGTCGGTGAACGTGGTGAAGCAGAAGAAGGTGAGCCAGTCTTCGCAGGGCTGGTTGAAGGCGTCGAGGATGCGGGGGGCGTCTTCGTTGCCGGACCGGCGAGTGAGGAGGGCGTCGGCTTCTTCGCGACCATCGCGGCCGAAGTGGGCCTGCAGCAGGTAGACCATGGCCCACAGGTGACGGCCTTCTTCGACGTTGACCTGAAACAGATTGCGGCAGTCGTAGAGGCTTGGCGCGGTATCGGCGAGGTAGCGCTGCTGCTCCACCGAGGCGGGCTCCGTGTCGGCCTGGATCACAATGATGCGCTTGAGCGCGTTGCGATACTCGCCGGGAACCTCCTGCCACACGGGCTTACCGGCGTGGTCACCGCCGGGGATGACGCGGTCCTTTTCAGGCGAGGCCAGGAAGATGCCCCACCGGTAGTCCGGCATGCGCACATGGCCGAACTGCGACCAGCCGCCGGGCTCGGTGGACACGGCGGTGCGGAGGTAGACCTCCTTTTCCGAAAACACCTGCGGGCCCACGCCACGCCACCAGTCAAGGAAGGCAGGCTGCCACTTTTCGAGCGCCTTCTTGAGGCGTCGGTCGCTCGAGAGGTCGACGTTGTTGGGAATGCGCTCGTCGTAATTAATGCTCATCAATCAAGTCCTTCTGTAGTCGAAGACAGGTCGCTCGGGTTGACCGTAAAGAGTGAGGGCACCGCGCTGGCCGACCGCATTGGGTCGCTGGAAGATCCAGTTCTGCCACGCCGACAGGCGCCCATAAATCTTGTTTTCTGCGGACTCCGCACCACCGAAGCGGAGGTTCTGCTCCATGCCAGTGAGGGCGTCGGGGGACATGCTGACGCGCTCTTCCACGGCGATTCGGACTTCGTCTTCGTAGTCGATGTCGTCGAGAGAGGCTGTGACCAGCCCGTACTCCTCGAAAGCTTCCTCGGCGTCGATGTCGTCGCCCTTGGAGTCGCGGGCCTTTTCGATGAGCTCGGGCTCGCCCGGGAAGCGGGTCTGCATCCGGGTGGAGCCAGAGGCCATGGGGAAGGTGCCGAAGTTGGCAGAGGTGAGGCGGACGCAGTTTTCGCCGTCGTCGTCCATGAACATGTAGGAGCGGTCCGCGGCGAGCACAATCTCGAAGAGAGTGCCGACGAAGCAGTGACCTTCCTCGACCAAAGCGAACACCGACTTGGCCATGTTGTCGACCTTGCGGAGTACGCGGGCCTGGTAGCGCTTGACCTCGGCGTAGAAAAAGTCGTCCGTGGTAGCGACGTTTTCGGCAAGCCAGCCTTCGTGGGCGAGAACCGCGCTGGCATCTCCTTCGGTCTTGATGATGATGAGGCCGACGTCGAGATGGTTGAGACGGAGCCGCAGCAAGGCGTCTTCGAGCTCGCGGAACGCGCGGAGGTTCCAGGTGTTGGGGGACCGCTCCGGGGAATCGGAGGGACCGGTCATCGTGAGGTGAGCGATGCGGCCTTCGACGCGGACCGAGACATTGCCGTAGGACCATCCGTCGTCGGTGAAGGCGATGGACAGGGCGAGCAGGGGGACCGCTTCACCGCTCTTGGGGACGGCCACAGCGGTCTTCTCGGCGATGTCGGCGGCGTAGGACTGCACGCCCGCGCCCCACTTCGACCGGGGGTAGCTGGCGTCGATGAGGCGAAACTTCTTGGCGTCGCGGGCGCGGAAGCCCTCCGCCTTGGTGCAGAAGACGTCGGCGATGTCGCGACGGACCTTGCGCTTGTCGGTGAGACGGGTGAGCCCGCCAGTACCCGGAAGGACGCCCAGCAGGGGCACCTCAGGAAGTGACACCGCGGCATTTCCGTCGTCGATGAGCAGGATGTGCTCACAGGCGAGGGCGAGCTCGTAGCCGCCGCCGGATGCGGTACCGTTGAGTGCAGCGATGAAGACTTGGCCAGCCTCTTCGCTCGACTCTTCGATCATGCAGCGTGTCTCGTTGGTGTACTTGCAGAAGTTCACCTTGAAGGCATGCGGCGACATGCCGAGCATGCGGATGTTGGCGCCTGCGCAGAACACCTTGTCGTAGCCGCCGGTGACAACGACCGAGCGGACCTCGGGGTGCTCGAAGCGGAGGCGGGTGATGGCATCGTTGAGCTCGATGTCGACGCCGAGGTCGTAGCTGTTGAGCTTGAGGTCGTAGCGGCCGTTCCACAGCGGCTTGTCTTCTTGAATCTGCATGGTGAGCGTGGCGACGGGGCCGTCGTACTGCAGGTTCCAGTGGACGTAGCGGTCGGGGTGTGTCTGGAAGTCGACGGTGGGGTAGTCGAACTCGGCCATGGGACGGTCTCCGGAGTGGGTGATCCACGCGCCCTGCTGCTGAGGGGCGCACGAACACAAATACGAGATGCGAACTGAAGAGTGGGCCCCATCCACGGATCGGTAGAAACTGCAGGCCGGGGCCCCCGACTTGGTGGCATTATAGTGCGCAAGATGAGCACCGCAAGCATTTCTTGGCGCACTATAATGCACCCACCTCCGGAGTCTCCCACCCTACAGCGGAGTGCTAAGCTCGGGCCATGCCCACACTCGAACTCCGCCGCTCATCCCCCCTCACCCGCCGCGAGCGATCGCTCCTTCCCGGTGGCCTCGAGCTGATCGAGGACGAGCCTCCTCTGCGGGCCCGGATTCAGCTCTACGTGCCCCTTCCCAAGTTTGTGGAGGTCGCGGTGGTGCTGGCTCGTGCTGTCCCCGACGCCGACATTCGCGTAGTCGAAGAAGCCGGCTCTCGACCAGGACAGCAGGCGCAGGCGCAGCTGCCCCCGTCTCCACCGAAGGACCGCACCCCCGACAAGGCCCACCGTGCGCTGGTCCCCAAGAAGCGCACCTTCGACGACCACGGCCTCGAAGACGACGATCCCGACAACCCGTGGTCTGCGTTGGATCTCTCGGACATCGACAGGGCTGCCGCACGCT
>Ga0315322_10004827_pt1 | contig 10336 bp, 7 predicted proteins | sample M110021515metaG_FD_203461 | JGI IMG/M metagenome (GOLD analysis project Ga0315322, IMG submission 203461) | Ammonia-oxidizing marine archaeal communities from Monterey Bay, California, United States - M1 100m 21515 | ecosystem: Environmental > Aquatic > Marine > Intertidal zone | place: USA... | reverse complement strand
CTTTAAAAAGGAATAAGAAATGAGTGTAACTCAAATCACAGACGATAATATAGATAGTGGTATTGATACATCAAAATGTATTGGTGCTATTGGTGCAATAGATGGTAGTGCATTGACGAACATAAATGTTGGTACTTCTTTATTGAAGTATGGGTTTAACCCAACAGTTGATACAAATCCTGCTGATGGTGTAGGTGCTATCTGGATTAATACTGTTACTGGCCAGATGTTTTCTTGTACCGATGCGACTACTGATCAAAACACTTGGACTAATATGGGTAGCGGTACTGGACATATTACTTATACTCCTCCTTGGAGTTATCAAGGTAATATTTCTGCACATACTGCTGGTGGTGGTAATCCAGATACAAAAGTAATAAATAAATGGTCTTTTGCTTCTAATGTTACTGCATCAAACAAAGGTAATCTAACATCAGGTGCTCGTCATGCTTCTGCTGGACAATGTTCCGCTACACATGGTTATACCTCTGGTGGTTGGGCAGGTTTTCCTGACACTAGGATAGATAAAGTTGGATTAGCATCAAGCTCTGAGTCTGCTGGACTTCCTGGCGCTGCATTGACGGTTGGTAGAGCATATTGTAGTGGGCAATCTTCAGAAACTTATGGTTATAATATGGGTGGACATCCAACAGTAAATAGGATTGATAAATTTTCTTTTGCTAGTGATAATAGTTGTACTACTGTAGGCAATCAGACTACTCAAAAACATGGTGGTGCAGGACAATCATCAACAAATTATGGTTATCAAACTGGTGGACAATTTTCCTTAGTAATACAAAAAATTAGTTTTGTAACTGATGGAGATTCGACAACAGTAGGAAATTTAACAGTTATTGGTAGAGCTGTACCAGCAGGACAAAATTCAGATACACATGGATTTACTTCTGGTGGTAGTGATGGATCTTGTAGTCCTAACCGAAATATAATAGACAAATTTTCTTTTGCTTCAGATGGTGATGCGGTAGATCATGCTGACTTATCAGTTTCGAGACAGGGTTGTTGTGGACATTCTTCACAAACACATGGTTTTGCTTCTGGTGGTTCAACAACAGATTGGATGGGACAATCAAATGTAATAGATAAGTATTCGTTTTCTTCATCTGCAACTGCAACTGATCACGGTGATTTAACTGTATCGGTGTATCTTACAACTGGACATCAATACTAAACCATCAAACACATAAAAAGGAAATAAGAAATGAGCGTAACCCAAGTATCAAATGATAACATTCTAACTATGTCAGCTGCAAAATTAACTGGTGCAATGCCTGCAATTGATGGTAGTGCATTAACTGGTATTGTTGCTGGAAGTGAAGCAATGACAGGTTCTAGTGACCCAGTAAATGAAACAAATCCTGCTGATGGCGTAGGAGCTCTATATATAAATACTACTACAGGCGAGATGTTTATTTGTACTGATGCTACTACAAATGGTAATGAATGGGCTAATGTAGGTGAAGGTACTGGACATATTACTTATGTTCCATATTATTATCAAGGCACACAATATGGTTATAACAGTAATGGATATCAAAATAATGTTGCTGTTGATTCATATGAAAGATATAGTTACCCTAGTGGTACTCCCAGTAATATTGTAGGAAATCTGACTTCTACGATGTTGCATGGTACTGGACACTCATCCGCAACTCATGGATATCAAGCAGGATGGGGAACTCAGATTTTTAAATTTAGTTTTGCAACTAATGGTAATGCTTCATTAGTTGGTAATATGTCTGTTTATCACGAAGGAGGTGGTGGTGCATCTTCAGAAGATAATGGCTATCATTTAGGTGGTTATGCTCCTGGCAATGCAGTATCTATGATTGAAAAGTTTTCTTTTCAAACAGATACATCTTATGGTAATATAGGTAGTTTGACTGTACATAGATATAATATTACTGGACATTCTTCACCTACACATGGTTATGCAACTGGTGGGCCACATCCAACTCCAGTACTTATAATAGATAGAGTTGCTTTTGCAAATGATACTTCTGCTGTTCATGTTGGTAATCTATCTAAAGCACCATATAATAAGTGGGCTGATCACTCATCACTTACACATGGTTTTGCAACAGGTATGTCATTATCTCCAACAGTAACTCATATTGAAAAGTTTGCTTTTGCTGCCAGTTCTAATTCGTCTGATGTTGCTGATCTTTCAGCTTTAACAGATGGAGCTGTTGGAACATCGGAAACAAATAATGGTTATACGTCTGGTGGTACTGATACTGGTTCTAATAAATGGACGAAGATAGATAAATTTTCTTTTGCTTCTACTACTACTGCTACTAACGTAGGAAATTTAGCTATAACTAGACTTTATGCTGCAGGACAACAAATATAAACCATCAAACACATAAAAGGAATAAGAGATGAGCGTAACTAAGCTTACAAATGACAACATAGAAAATATAGCATGGTCAAAATTGACCGGCCCATTACCAGCATTAGATGGTTCTGCATTGACGGGTATTACTGGTGGTACTACTGTTATGAAGGCTGCATCCGATCCCGCAAATGATACAAATCCTGCTGATGGTTTAGGTACTATGTATTTAAATACAACAACCGGCAATATGTTTATTTGTATTGATGCTACTACTGATCAAAATGAGTGGAATAATGTAGGGCCAGGAACTGGTGGTGTTGAATATGTTCCCCCTCAATATTTTGGTGATAGAGCATTCTGGATGGGTGGTTCTCATAATGTACAGGGATATAGTAATTCTAATCCTGGCAATGTTTCATATCAGACTATCACAACTTTAGGTAATTCAACAGAATGGGGAAGTTTATCACAAGGGCATGGAGATGGGCCTGGAACATTATCTAATGGTACAAGGGCACTTTGTGCTGGTGGTTATAATGCTGGTGCAATGACTCAAAGGATAGACTATGTTACCGTAGCATCAGTAGGTTCAACAGCTGTTTTTGGAGATATAACTCCTAGTTCAAATTGGAGATGGTTTGATGGTACATCAAACGGAACAAGAGGTATCTTTAGTCCGCCGTTGTATGGTAGTTCTAGTACTCCAGTTCAATATGTAACTGTTCAAACTACTGGAAATTCTCAAACTTTTGGACATATTACTTTTAATGGAAGTTATTATGGTAATGGTTCTTTAGCTTGTAATGGTAGTAAAGCAGTACACTTTGGTGGTTATCATTCTCATACAAAAATGGGTTATGTTGATATTGCTACTACAGGAGATGCTTTACTGTTCGGTGATTTAAATGGTGGACGTTATATGTCTAGTGCAATGAATGATAGGACATATGGAATTTGTTATAGTGGAGTAAATGGTAGTAGTGTAGTACAACCAAATCAATATATAACTATAGCTACAAATGGAAATTCATTAGCATTTTCACAAGCACTTGGTTCATCTTTCGGTGGTGGAAGTTGTTCAAATGAAACCAGAGGTTTATATCACGGAGCATATGGAGCAGGCTGGGAAACATCTCAGAAACCTATAGAATATGTGACTATAAATAATCCAAGTCAGAACGCTATATCTTTTGGTAATCTTTCTAGTTTAAGAACAACAGTACATGGTACATCTGGTAATCCATAAAACAAAAGGAGATAAATGTGAGCAACAAAGTGAAAGATACATCTTTAGTAATATCAAATGAAGTAGTAAATGATTTAGTTAAAAGTACAAGTATAAGTTCTAAAGCATTAACTAAAATTTGTGATAGGTTGCCTGAATTAGAAAGGGCAAAATCAGCAGTAGGTAGAACTAATAGTCAAACAACTTCTACCCTGATGACTATGACAATGTTAGCTGATAGTCCTTATAGACAGATGAAACAATGTTTAGCACAAATTGATTCTAAGAGAAATGCTTTAATAGAAGCTCATTTTAATGTAAAGAAAAACCAAGTTAAAATTAAAAAATGGGAAGAATCTGATAATGAGTTAGATCAGATTAAAGCAGAAGAAGCTAAGGTTGGTATGGAACAAATGAAATCCTCTGTAGATAATGCTATGAGGGAGATTGGATTGTATCAAGATATATATGATAAAATTCGTGATGCAAATAAAATACCTGAAGATTGGGATGAAGAAGATTTTGAATCCTCGGAAATAGCAAATGCAATTAGAATGGGTTTTAGACAAGCGATTCAAAATCTAATGTCTAGTGACAGGATTGCTGTTTCAACGGTTGAGTATTGGGAACAATTCGGTATTCATCCAATGGTCGGTGAGAAATTGACTAGGGATTATATGCATAGTGTTAGAGCCGAGATAGATAGTGGGAAATTCCCAAGTGTTCAGAGTATGCATATGTTTTTAGAGCAGATGGTTGAAACCTTTAAGAATGAACATCAACATTCTTTAAAGAGAATGGGGCTAGAAAAGATTGTAAATGATGATTATGTATACAAAAAAAGATTAGATACTGCTGAATAAATAGCAGATAATATGTAAAATAGAGTATTTTGGTATTATAAATACATATAATTATTAAATTATTATTTTTTATAGGAGCGAAAATGAGTGAAGAAACAAGTGAGTCCAAAGATTTAGTAGTAAAATCGTTTAGTGATCTGTCCATTGAGAAATATGAATCTTATGGTGATAAATCATTAGTGCAAAATCTACAGAATGCTGAACTCGCAATCAGTAAAGTCAAATACACAGAGCGTATCTGGGATAGGTCAAGAAGTCAATTTATGTTGAAACATTTGACTTGTTCACAGGCTGATAACTGGACTAGGTTGCGACAAGTCTCCGCAGAAATGGCAAATAAACGTATGGCCTTGAATGAAGCAAAGTTTGGTTATATGGAATCACAAGTAAAGATTAAGATGAAAAGGAAGAAACTTGAAGAAGAAACAGATCCTCTTAAAAAGGAATTACTGGAAATCCAAACTGCAAAGATGGAATCCCAATCTTCAGAAGTTTTGGTTAAAGTTGAAGGTGCATTAAAGGAAATAGAAACACTTGCACAAATGCATGACCAACTTAAAGAAATCATCGGTGAGGTTTCAGAGGAAGAGTTTGAGAAAGCACAAGTACAATCACATATCAAACGTGCAATGACACAGGCTGTTCGGGAAGTTAGAGAACGTGGTGCTATTGGTTGTGGTAATCAAGAATACTTGGAACAAGTTGGTGTTAGTGTAACAAGTGCGTTGAAAGAAATTAGAGAATTTTTAGCACAAGAAGCTTCAACTAATGTTGCTAACACTTCTTTACTACATTCATTTGTTGATGATTTTGCAACCCGATATGAAGGTACAGCAGCACAACAAGCAGACTATTTAGGATTTTCATTAGATGCTGATAAGTTATTGACATACACACCTGATAAAAATTAGATACCTAATAAAAAAAGGATTAACAAATGGGATACATAGGAAAAGCGCATCAGAGTACTTCAGTACCAGCTAGAACAGTTAGTATGCTTACTGGTGATGGAGCAGCAACAACATTAGATTTATCACAAGAACCATTGTCTGCAAGTAATGTATCAGTATTCTTTGATGGGGTTGCACAAACGCCTGGAACTGATTTTACTTTATCAGGAAGTCAATTAACTTTTACTTCAGCTCCTCCAACAGCGTGTGTTGTTTGTGCTATTGTTGGTGGTGGAGAAAATATTTCTAGTCCAATGGACGGTTCTATAACAGCCGAGTCTATTGTTGCTGGTGCAATCACAAATGCAAAAATTGCAAGTGTTGCAGCTAGTAAACTTACTGGTGCTGCATTTCCTGCCCTTGATGCTTCTAATGTTACTTTTGGGGTACAACAAAATCTTTTTACTAAAAGTTCAGCAGACCCAACAGAAACTTCTAATGTTTCATTAGGAACAATTTGGGTAAATACATTAAGTGGTGAAATATTTGTTTGTGTGTCTGATGTTAATAATCAAAATAGTTTTATGAATGTTGGTACTGGTACTACAAGTGTTTTAGGAAATGTAACACCTGGCGAACCTACTGATAATGTTCCTGACATGATTGAAGAAACTGCTGTTAGTCATACCTTTACAGGTGGTACTGATACAGATGGTACAGTAACACATTATCATGTTGACCAGATTTCTGATGGTAATTTACTTTCAGTTGCAGCTGCAGAAGTTGCTGCTGGTTCTCCTCATGTATTTACAACATTTCCTGTATCATCTGATACAGATGTAACATTTAGAGTTCGAACTAAAGATAATGAAGGTGCTTATAGTAATGGAATTACGGTAACGGTAACGGTATCAGTTGCTCCTCCAACATTTCAAGGTTCAATTGCTGGTTTTATTCCTAGTGGTGATAGCATAACTTCAATTGAAAAACTTTCATTTTCTGCTAGTCAAGGTTCAACAGCTGTACTTCATGGTGATTTAACTGGAAGTCGTCAGCATGGTGCTGGTGCGTCTTCATTTACTCATGGTTATGTAATGGCTGGATTCATAGGAAACCCAACATGGACAGGTTCTACTACTATTCAGAAATTTGCATTTTCTAATAATGTTACAGCAAGTAATGTTTCTAATATATCTACCGCTACTTATTATAATGATGGTTGTACGGACGTATTAGGACAACATGGATATTCTCTTGCTGGTTCAGATACGGTAGGGCCTAATAACTTTAGTAATTTAATTGAAGATTATGCCTTTGCTAGTAATTCTATAAATTCTGGATTTGGGACTCTTTCAGCTGCTAGGAATCTTGGTTCAACACATAATTCTTCAACACATGGTTTTGGTGCTGCTGGATATTGGGGAACAATGGCTGCACCGAACACCTATAATACAGTTGAAAGTTTTTCTTTTGCTAGTGGTGGTTCAACAACAAATCATTGTACTCTTTTTGGTGGACGTAAAACATTAGCAGGTGGTGCTTCTTCTGCTACAGAAGGTTTTGAGTTTGGAGGACAACACGTTTCAAGTACTGTCTATTTGTGTGAAAAATTTTCATTTGCATCCAACGCAGCTGGGGTTTTATGGGGTGATTTATTCATTAATGCAGCTGGAAATACTTGTGCTGTATCTGGTGAAACATTTGCATTTGTAAAACATGGGCCAGGTGGGCCAAACACTTCTAAGTATGTATATGCTAATGATGTAGTTTCTATAGATTGGATGGATTTAGTAGTTGGTAGAGCTACTGGTGGTACATCACAGTATTAATAAAAAGTTTTAGTTAGAATAAACAATCAACATAGTATATTAATTAACAACAAATATTTTAAAAAGGATTAACAATTATGTCTATAGTAAAAAATACTTTAGGTTTTAATGCTAGTAGTTCTCTTCCAGCAGAGATGACCTTTACTCGTAACACTACTGCTACAAGGGTAAATAATATTGGTAATATCGAAACAGTTTTAGCTGATGCTATAAGATTAGATTATAGTCCTAGTATTGTTGGTAAACCTCTAGGTTGGTTGTTAGAAGAATCTTCTACAAATACTATCATTCAATCAGAAGATTTTACAACTACATGGGGTACTAGTGGAAGTATTGCTGCAGTTTCACCTAATGCGACAATAGCTCCAAATGGTAGTATAGTTTCTGCTGATAAAGCAGATTCTATTACAGCATCAAGTGCAACTACTGGACGTTGTTCTATCAGTCAAGCACAAGTATGGAACTCTGGACAAACATATACGGTTTCTGTTTATGCTAAAAAGAAAGACATTGATTTCTTAGAACTTTCTACAAACCATAATGGTGATTCAACTGCTACACTTGCACAGACATTCAACTTGGTAACTGGTGCTGTTGGTAGTTTCTCTGGTACATCAACAAATGCTAAAATGGTATCATATCCTAACGGTTGGTATCGTTGTGAAGTATCATTTGTAGCAGACGGTGTAACAAATCCAGAAATTTATATTATTGCACGAAATGATGATGCAAATGGTACGGAATGTACATTAAATAATCAAAATGGTATTTATGCTTGGGGTATGCAGGTTGAAGCACTTCCTTATGCAACATCATATATTCCAACAACTGATGCAGCTGTAACAAGAGCTTCAGATGATGCTTCTGTAATGACAGCAGATTCTGACTTTAACTGGACAGTTGGTGCATCTATTGTATTTGAAGGTACAACTTTCGGTGGCCCACTATCACCTATCTTTCATTACATGGATAGCGGTAGTACAATGGGTGGTAATGCAGAAGACAATAGTGTAACATATTACAATAACGGAAAACTTTCTCTTACTGCTGGTGGTGCTGATCAATTGGCAAACCCAGTTGAAGCTACTGGATTCTCAATAACAAACGGTGAAAATTTTAAAGCTGCTGTTACTTTTTCTCCTAGCCGATTTTCTGCTGCACATAATACAGTATTAGCTGCTTCTCCTTTTCCTGTTGCAGTTTCAGCTCTACCTATTAATGTTTCTGGTAGTGATTATACCATTAAGTTTTTTCATGGTGCAGGACTTCCACATTCAAGTGGTCATGTAAAATTTTTCAGGATTCTTCCAAATGGATTGTCAAACAATGAGTTGCAATCTGTTACTACACGACAAGCTGATTTAATAAATGATGGACAGGGTGGTGTTGGTACTGTCATTTATGATGCCTCAATCACAGCAGCTAAACTTATTGATGGTGCTATTACTACTGCTAAGTTGGCTAACAACTCAGTAACATCTGACAAGATTGCATTTGAAGTTGTTGTTGCTGAAGACTTGGCAAACAATACAATCACTACAGCTAAAATTGGTGATGCACAAGTATCTGGTGACAAACTTGCTACAGATTCAGTTGATGGTACTAAGATTTCACTTGCAAGTGAAGCAACTGGTGACATCATGTATTACAATGGAACAGATTGGGTAAGACTTGCTAAAGGTACTGATGGACAAGTATTGAAATCATCCGATACTAATACCCTTGAATGGGGAATGGATGGAGATGATGGTTCTGATCCATTTTCACCAACATCACCTCTCGGTGATACAGCTGGTTCTCATGTATCTGGTACTATTACATCTACATTCATTAATCCAAATAAAGTTGGTATTACTGAATTGAATGTTACGGATGGTACAAATGGACAAGCATTAATGACAAATGGTAATGGTACATTGTCATTCGGTGATGTTTCTGCTGACCCAACATTGGGTGGAGATCTTTCAGGGCCTTGTTCAAATGCACAGATTGTTGCACTTTCAGTAGGTAATGCTGAACTCGCAGCAGACGCAGTAACAAATGCTAAACTTGCTGACGATGCAGTACAAACTGAAAATCTCGTAAACTTGAGTGTTGCAAATGCTAAACTTGCTGACGATGCAGTTTCTTCTGATAAGTTGCGTGATAGTGCTGCAGTTGATTCAGACCGAGCAGTTACAGCAGACCATATCAGAAATCTTAATGTTACTACTGCTAAGTTGGCTAACAACGCAGTAACATCTGATAAGATTCTTGATAGTGCTGTAACATCTGCTAAGATTGCTGATTTATCAATTGTTGCTGGTGACTTGGCAACAAACTCAGTTACAAATCTTAAAATCGCTGCACTCTCTGTAACAAACTCTAAGATTTCTACTGATGCAATCACAACTCTTAAAATTGCTGATGATGCAGTTACAGCTGACAAACTTGCTGATGACGCAGTTACTGCTGCATCTATTGCTGATGGTTCTATCACAAATGCAAAAATTGGAGCTGGTGCAATTACTTCTGATAAGATTGCTCTTGACATCATTGTTGCAGAAGATTTGGCAAACAATAGTGTTACGGCTGCAGAGATTTCTGCAAATGCAATTACAACTGATAAGATTCAGGACGGTGCGGTAACTGCAGCGAAACTTGCATCTGGTGTTATTGTTGCACAAACAATTGCAGCTAACGCAGTTAATGGTACACATTTACAGATGGGTTCTGATGCAGCTGGTGATATTCTTTATTACAATGGTACTGACTATGTTAGATTGGGTGCTGGTTCAAACGGTGAAACTCTAACACTTTCAGGTGGAATTCCATCATGGGCTGCTGCTTCTAGTGGTGGTGTATCTTCTTCAGAAGCAACTGCAACTGCTGTTACGATGGCTGTTGCTCTGGGATAATATAACATATATGACACATGGAGTAAAATCCATGTGTCATAAATACTCAATAATTGCTAATGATATAGGAAAAAAATAAATGTCATATATAGGTAAAGGAATAAAAAGTGTATCTTCAGCTAATATAACTGTTGATACTATGGTTGGTGATGGTGTAGTAAATACCTTAGCATTATCTCAGAGTGGAGTTGAATCGGTTAAAGATGTTTCTGTTTACTATCAGGGTGTAGCACAAGTACCAAATGTTGATTATACCTTAACAGCATCAACAGTTAC
>Ga0315322_10004823_pt1 | contig 10341 bp, 12 predicted proteins | sample M110021515metaG_FD_203461 | JGI IMG/M metagenome (GOLD analysis project Ga0315322, IMG submission 203461) | Ammonia-oxidizing marine archaeal communities from Monterey Bay, California, United States - M1 100m 21515 | ecosystem: Environmental > Aquatic > Marine > Intertidal zone | place: USA... | reverse complement strand
CCAAAGGGAACCTCATATCACTGGCAAAGCATGAGCCTAGGCCAACTTTCAAAGTATGGCTGCTGTATTACTTTCCGCATCAGCGAAACCGGCCTCTATCTCGAAGTCTTTCCACTTCTCGCGCTTGGACACCCCCCTCTCTATTTCCCATGGTCTCAAATCCGGTTTCGCAAAGAAGAAGACGGTCTTTTCGGAAAAAACTACTTTTACGATCTCGGAACACCACGCGGGGGCCGGATGGCAGTCAGAGAAAAAATGCACCGAGCGATCCTCCGTGAATTACGAGATGATTGAAGTTTTCAAAAACAAGGCAGGCAGCCCAAAATTACTAAATTACTGATTCAATATTTTTTTAGCCTCGAACCAATCCCCCTCAGCTGTTCCTAAAACTCCGGCTTCCTCGCGCTTCAGATACAAAAAGTAGGCGACTTCGCCTATCGTCCCGTTAGAACAATCATTTTCACCTAACACTCCGGGAGAAACTATTTCACACGAAGATCTCTTCTTCGCTTTTTTCGTAACAGCAGCTTTTTTTGCTTTCTTTCGGATCGTTTTCTTTTCCACAGGCATACCTGTGGGAAGCAACTTGAATACCAAAGCTAACAGAAAATTGGAAAGAACCCTTACCTGAATTCCTACCTGCAATGAAGCACGTTCATACAGCGAATTCGGCCTATCAGAGTGATCCAAAGACTCCGCGAAGGCGAATCTCGAGAACGTTCCCACCTGGAGAATTCTGCGTTCCCGCTAAAATTCGTCCTACAAATTGATCAATGATCATAAAAACCCGCTCCCGAAAATGGTCTCGATGCATTTCGGACTCTGCTAGGAGCATTCCACAAGCCATCACCCGCTTCTGATTCAGCTCACCATTCAGTGGATTCGATAATTGCTCTAATTTTGTACGAACCATTTGGCATTTCCTCTCCGCCATCACTAAATTTTCTTTTAATCTACTAATTTTCCAGAGCTCTTCCTCCAAAAATTCTCTCACTTCAGCCCAACAAGCAGGATCCTTACTGGCTGATTGTAAAATTTCACGGCATCGCGTAATCACAAAAGTAATAGTTTTTGTGGAAAACTCGTCACTAAGCCTAAGATCGCTGTCCTCGGCCTCTTGAAAGCAAGAGGCTAAAACACTACTAATTTCCTCAGTCTTACTTCCCTCATTTTCATTTTCCTGACCAAAGAGAGACCCTCCTCTCATTGTGAATTCTGCCAAGGATTGATTGGTTTCAAAGGAATTCTGAGGAAGTCGCTTAGATTTCATGAGTTTGGGGATTTTTTGCCGAACAACTCCGACACCCAAAAAACTATCAAAAAACTCTCACTAGTCCAGAATTTTAGAGTTTTAATCTAACTTACAGGGGTTTTTTATTTTAGATAAGCGAAATAACTTGTCTTTTACTAAAATTTTTTCTAATTTCAGGCCATGGACGACTCCTCAGACCTAAAAAAAATTGCAGAATTAGTCTGGTCTCTTGAATTAGACGGAGCCAAGGCCGCTTATGAGGTCGTTCATAAGATTATCGAGACCAAGGAAGCTGTAGAAGGTGCCACCGAGAAAATAGGCATCCGCCAAGACCAGCAAACATCCGATGAACTTCGTGAAGTTCGTCGCTTCCTCGACAATACTAGTCTTGAGCTCAACGGTCCAGAGTGCGTTCTACTCGGAAGCTTTTTCAAACATCGTGAGAATGTCGATCTCCTCGACACACGGTCACTCAACGTCACATTGGACAGCTACGGGCGGAAACCCTCAAATACCACCAGCACCGTCGAGAATCTTGAAAAGAAGGGACTAATAGAATTCGTGGCTGGCGAAAACCTTCACGCCCACAAAACTTTTCAACTGACTTCCCAAGGATATGCCGAAGTTCGCGACTTGATGAGCAGACTAGCCCGCAAGAATTTCTCAGCAGTCAGCTAGGTAACTTCGGCCTCTTGCAGATACGCGAAATTGTCTTTTAATTGGGGGTCTTCGTCTGCTATTTCTCCACCGCGCCGCGGGAGGCGACGAATTTTATCTACCTAAATTTCCAAGACTATGCCGATCAATATTGAAATGCCCAAACTCTCCGACACCATGACCGAAGGCACGGTGGTTCGCTGGCTTAAAAAGGAGGGCGAAGAAGTGGAGATCGGTGATATTATTGCAGAGATCGAAACAGATAAGGCCACTATGGAGATGGAAGCCTTTGATGAAGGAATCCTTTCAAAAATTTCTGTTCCCGAAGGAGGCAAGGCTCCCGTTGGATCTGCGATCGCCATCCTCCTCGAGGACGGAGAAAGCGAAGAAGCGTCGACTCCTTCTGCGGAGAGCGCACCCGCCGCTTTGCCGAACACCCCGCCCGCCGCGGCGAAAGCGTTGGAATCAGCGGCAGCTACCGTCAATAAATCACAGACCCCCGCCCCCACTCCAACCGATGGTGGACGCATCAAAGCGTCTCCGCTCGCCAAAAAGATCGCTGAATCCGAAGGTGTCGATCTTACCGCTGTGTCAGGGACCGGTCCTGGAGGTCGTATCGTTAAAGCAGACGTCGTTGCAGCTCCCCCTTCTTCTTCTCCCGCCCCTGCTCCGGCGGCTCCACCTGCTCCGGCAGTCGCTCCGGTCCCTGCTGCTATTTCGCCAGTCGCCGAAGGCGCAGACCAAATTGTCGAACTCTCCAGCATGCGTAAAATTATCGCCGAGAGACTCCTCACTTCTAAGATTAGTATTCCTCACTTCTACCTTCACCTCGAAGTCGACGCGGCGCCGCTAATGGCTCTCCGCAAACAAATCAATGCCCAATCCGAAGCGAGTCATGGAAACAAATATTCTGTGAATGACTTTGTGGTGAAAGCTCTCATCAACGCCTCGGTCACTGTTCCAGAGGCGAATGCTTCTTTTAATGGCGATCACATCGTTCAATTTGCTCACGTTGGTATTTCAGTTGCGATCGCAGTCGATGACGGCCTTGTCACTCCCGTTGTGAAAAATGCTGAGCAGAAATCGCTTCTCGCCATCTCAAAAGAGATCAAGGAAATGGCTGTTCGAGCTCGTGACAAGAAACTCGCTCCCAACGAATTTGACGGAGGCACCGTCACTATATCTAATCTCGGAGCCTGGGGTGTCGAATCCTTCGATGCCATCGTCAATCCTCCGCAAGCCGTTATTCTAAGCGTGGGTGGAATCATCGAAAAACCTGTTGTGAAGGATGGCGAAATCGTTCCAGGCCTGCGCATGAATTTGGGAGTCAGCTGCGACCATCGTGTGGTAGACGGAGCCGTTGGTGCCAAATTTCTAGGGGAGATCAAGCGCCTCCTTGAGAACCCAGCCCTCATGCTTGTTTAATCATCGACTTAAGAAGTAAAGCGCAGAGTTCCCGGACGGTTCTGACCTCCGTAGCTCTGCGTTTTTGTCTCTGGCCCCTAATCATTAATGCTCATCGCTTTCAACAAACCCTACGGTGTTCTAAGTCAATTCAACTCCAACCCTGGAGACGAAGGCCAGCGGACCCTAAAAGAGTTTGATTTCCCACCGAGATGTCTCCCTCTTGGGCGGCTTGACATGGATTCCGAAGGCCTCCTCCTTTTCACCGATGAGAAAGCCCTAGAAGATCGTCTCCTCAATCCTCGCTTCAAACACCGCCGTCGTTATCTCGTCCTCGTGGAAGGAGAACCCGAGCCGGCTTCTCTTGAAAAGCTTCGCAGCGGGAGCATCATCATAAAAGGGCACACTTGTCTTCCATGCCGCGCCAAACTTCTCAAGCAGGCTCCCCCGATCCCTGATCGCGACCCTCCCGTTCGCTATCGTAAAAGCATCGTCGATACCTGGCTCCGCCTTGAACTCCGCGAAGGCAAAAACCGCCAAGTGCGCCGCATGACCGCCGCCGTTGGCCACCCAACCCTCCGCCTTCTTCGGGAAGGCATTGGCGCTTTTCCTCTGGGTAGTCTCCCGGTCGGAGAATGGAGTGAACTCACGGAACAAGAACGCGCAGCCGTTTTTGCAAGGTGAAAAGCGGCAACATTCTCTGGGACTAAAAGTCAGACACAGAGGCCACAAACGATTTCACCTCAGAATTTAAGACGAGATTCCGAAAAAGGATCGGACAAACAAAGACCACCTTAGAGCCAATTTTGGGGACTAACTTTTTTAGGCCATAGGAAAAGTCTCTAACAATTCTTAAAAGGATTTCACCTTCCGACATTTTCCATTAGTGTTCATTTGAACGATGGAATTACAGAAGAAACTCGAGATTCTGGCAGATGCAGCTAAGTATGATGCCTCCTGTGCCAGCTCTGGCGCCTCGCGTAAGAATTCAGCCACCGGGAAAGGCATCGGCTCCACCGGCGGCGCTGGAATTTGTCATTCCTATGCACCCGATGGCCGCTGCATCTCGCTTCTCAAAGTTCTCCTGACCAATCGTTGCCTTTACGATTGCCATTATTGCATCAATCGGCGCTCCTCAAACGTCCAACGCGCCGCTTTCACCTCGGAGGAAGTTGTCAAGCTGACCCTCGATTTCTACAAACGAAACTACATCGAAGGCCTCTTTCTCTCCTCCGGCATTATTCGCAGCGCCGACTACACTATGGAGATGGTCATCGAAGTTGCCCGTGCCCTCCGCGAAGACCACGACTTTCGCGGTTATATTCACCTCAAGACGATTCCTGAAGCATCCGTCGAACTCATCGAAAAAGCGGGTCAATTTTCTGATCGTATTTCCATCAATATCGAACTCCCCGACGAAGATAGCCTCAAGACTTTTGCGCCCGAAAAGTCCCTGAAGCGCACCAGGATTGCGATGGGGAAGATTCGCCACCGCGTCGCAAACGCCCAAGAAGTGCGCCGCGAAACGCGTAATCGAAAAGCACCCGAATCCCGCTTCGCTACCGGTCAAAGCACGCAAATCATCGTAGGTGCCGATGGTTCCACCGATCAAACCTTTCTCAAACGCTCTACTGATCTCTACTCAAACTACCGTCTCCGCCGCGTTTACTACTCCGCCTTCAGCCCAATTCCGGAGCCCTCTTCCATTCTTCCCCTCAAGCCCCCTCCTCTTATTCGCGAACACCGGCTTTACCAAGCGGATTGGCTCATGCGCTTTTACGGATTTAAAGCCGCCGAAATTGTCTCGGATGCCCTCCCCAACCTTGACCTTGATCTCGACCCCAAGCTCTCCTGGGCTATTCGTAATCGTCAGCTCTTCCCCGTTGATCTTAACCGCGCCGAAAAGTACATGCTTTACCGCGTCCCCGGACTCGGCGTTCGCAATGCCGACCGCATCCTCGGCATCCGACGTTATGGAAAGATCCGTATTCAAGACCTTCTCCGTCTCCGCGTCTCACTCAAGAAAGCCCTCCCCTTCATTATCACTGCTGACCACACTCCAAATACTCGAGAACTCGACCACGAAAACCTTCGCGCCAAGTTCTCCCCTCCTCCCGAGCAATTGGAACTTGCTCTCACCCCCTCTGATCAAGGTTCTCCCCTCGGAAAAGTCATCGATTGAACCATGCTCACTCTTGCTGTCGAAAATCACTTTGAAGACTGGCGAGCCAAAGCTCGCGCGCTTCTTTTGGCGTGCGTTTCACCGGACGAAGTTATCTGGGAAGAGCCCGGGCAAAGTGGGCTCTTTCCCACCGGGGGGGGGCTTCCGCCGCCAAGCAAAACTCAAACACCGAGAGTCACCCGAGAGTTTCTTTCGCTCGCTGAAACCATTTCCTACCATAACTCGCACCAGAAATGGACCTTACTTTACCGAGCACTTTGGCGCCTCACGCTTGGTGGCGAAACTCATCTTTTAAAGATCACAACCGACCCCGATATCTTGAACCTCGTTCGGATGCGAAAGGAAATCTCGCGCGACATTCATAAGATGCACGCCTTCGTTCGCTTCAAAAAAACCGGCGAAGACATGAAAACTGAACGCGAACAATTCATGGCTTGGTTTGAGCCTGACCACCGCATCATGCCGCTGACTGCGCAGTTTTTCCAAAAGCGTTTCACGGGTATGGACTGGTCTATCTTCACTCCAACCGGTTCCGCATCGTGGGACGGTAAAATCCTTAGACTCGGTCCGGGAGTCGACAAGGTCGAAGTCCCAAAAGAGGAACTCGATGAGCTTTGGCGTGGCTACTACAAAAGTATCTTCAATCCCGCCCGCCTCAAAGTGAAGTCGATGCAGGCCGAGATGCCAAAGAAGTATTGGCACAACCTTCCGGAAACGAACCTCATCGAATCACTCATCTCCGAAAGCCGTCATCGTGTGCAAGAAATGCATAAAAAAAACCTACGCTCTACCACCAGCGGAGGTGAAAACCCTTACCTCAAACATCTTCGCAACCTCACTTCGCATGATGAACATATTGTCCTCAATCCTGATCAACATATCCGCCAACCACTCAGTCGAATCCGGGAGTTAGCCAATTGTTGCCAAGCTTGTCCACTGCACCAGAACGCCACTGGAACTGTCCTAGGGGAAGGTCCAGCTGATGCCAAAATCATGATTGTGGGCGAGCAACCCGGCGACCAGGAAGACCTTCTCGGCCGCCCCTTCGTCGGCCCAGCCGGAAAACTTCTTGATCATTTTCTCACTAAAACCGGAATCGATAGAAAAGAGTGCTATGTCACCAATGCGGTGAAGCATTTCAAGTTTATCCCTCGCAGAAATCAACGACTTCACCAAAGCCCCAATCTTGATGAGATCTCACGTTGTAAACCATGGCTTGTTGGCGAGCTCCGGGAGGTCAAGCCTCGCATTATAATTCTCCTTGGATCCACCGCCGCTCGCTCCTTGATCGGAACTCATTTCAAGATTACACAACAGCGCGGAATCATCACCGGCACCGACCTTGCCGCTAAGGTAATTGCAACCGTTCATCCATCCTATTTACTTCGAATCAAAGATTCGCAGCAGCGGCAGCATGAAAAGGCTCTCTTTCTAAAAGACCTCCAACTTGCACGGTAGCCAACGAAAATCATCTCCTCCTAGGTTGCTTCAATTTCTTGATCTTCTTGTATTTCCTCGGGAAGTTTCACGAAGCGCAATTGCTCAATCCGCCGGCCGTCGGTGCTGGTCACACTGGCTTCAAATCCTTCAACCTCGATCTTCTCACCAGGGTCTGGCAAATGACCTAGTTGCTGCACGATGTATCCACCGATCGTACTCACTTCGCCGCTTTCCAAATCAATAGCAGGCTCGTGATCTGAAAGTTCATTGAGGCTCAGGCCGCCCTCGACGACAAACTCCTCCTCGTTGATACGAAGGAAATCCGTCTCCTCTTCTTCATCAAACTCGTCGTGAATATCACCAACTAACTCCGCCATGATATTATCCATAAAGACCAGCCCTGAGGCGTCGCCAAACTCATCGACAACCAAGGCCAACTGAGCACGTTCCTTGAGGAAATATTGAAGTAAATCATCCAGCCTCATCGTGGACGGCACCATTTTAAGCTCACGACGAATTTCCATTAGGTCAGGATCTTCTTTCTTAAGTAAGCTCACCACGTCTTTGATGTGAATCAAACCTTCAGTTTCGTCGAGATGCCCTGTCACCAAAGGGAATCGAGTATGCTTGCACTCGATCGCAAGCTCAAGATTCTCTTGAAAGGTAAGCTCTAGATCTAGGACTACAACCTCGCTGCGCGGAGTCATAACGTCCTTCACCGTAACATCGTTCAATTCGAGAGCGTTTATGAGAATCTCACGTTCGGTTTCAGTCACCTCCTGCTGTCGCTCGGATTCCTCTACAAGAAGCGCTAGCTCTTCCGAGCTATGAACGGCTTCGCCTTCTGAAACTGGATCAATTTTGAAGACCTTCTTAAGAAGCCAATTCGCCGTTCCGTTAAGGATATAGATACAAGGACGAAAAACAGCATAGAAAAGGTGTAGTGGCCGGGCAATCACCAACGTGGTTGCAAGCGATTTACGAATAGCAATCGACTTTGGAAGAAGCTCCCCAATCACGACGTGAAGGAAAGTGAACGAGAGCATCGCGGTTAAAAAAGTGATGATCTTAATCCATTCCTCTCCCATCCCTGTCTTCAAAAGGCTTGGGCCCACAAGTTTTTCGATGAAGGGTTCGCCTAGAAAAGCAAGCGCTAGAGAAGCGATGGTAATTCCGAGCTGGTTCGCGGAAAGGTAGCCATCCAAATTGCTCACCACGCGCTTGGAAATCCCCGCACGCCGCGGTTTTTTCTCCAACTCACCCTCAATCTGGCTCGGACGAACTTTGACGATTGCGAATTCCGACGCCACAAAAAAGGCATTGAGAAGAAGAAAGAAAATGATCCCAAGAAGATACCACCCAGCTTCCGCCCAAGTGGGATACTCAATCGGAGATTCTCCCGATGCGCTTGCCAAAGTGTAGAGCGATTCAATCATCGTAGTAAGTCGCTAGACTTTGTCGTAGCCACCATCGCAGTTCTTTCTGAGAACATTGAATCCAGCAGATTTTGCCTCAGAATCGGAATACTCCTTTGTGGCAATTTTAGTGTTCACTCGACTAACTAGTTTCCTGATGGGACGAGAACAGAGCGGACACTGTTCCAGCGCCTGCCGACCAATCGGGCGTTGCAACTCAAATCCCTTCGCGCAGACGCTACAACTCGACTCCGGGTCATCCGGATTTTCAGATTGATATTCGTAAATTGGCATGGTCGTTAGCCAGAAAAGGGTGCCGGCCAGAAAACCGCACCCTCGAAAATTCTGGCTCGGGAGCCTAACCTACCAAGAGGACTTTGTCACTCCAGGAATCATGCCGTGTGACGCCATCTCCCGGAAAGTGATCCGAGAAAGACGGAAACGGCGAAGAAAAGCACGGCGACGGCCGGTCACCTCGCAACGATTAACGAGCCGAGTCGGGCTTGCATCACGGGGGAGCATTGTCAAACCGACGTAGTCCTTCTCCTTCTTCAACTGGTGACGAAGGTCAGCGTATTTTGCTACAGTCTTTGCTTTGCGCTTGTTGCGCTCAATCCAGCACTTTCTTGCCATGGGACGGTCTGAATAGGCTAAATCTTCGCTCAGGCAAGGTTTTTTTAGACTTTTAAGAAGGAATTTTCACCAGAGGATCCTCATCGGCCGAATTGATTAAGCTAACTAAAATTTCTTCCCCTTGGATCAAATCGACTTGCCTTGAAGCGCTGAGGAAACTAATTCCGCGTATGAACCGACCCGATGGACGCGCTATCCCTGATCTACGACCGATTTCTTTCATCCCCAATATTGCCCCACACGCTTCCGGCTCGGTGCTCGTTTCCTTTGGCAACACCCGTGTAATCTGCGCAGCCACGGTAGAAGAAAAAGTTCCACGCTGGATGAAGTTCCAAAACGTCGAAGGTGGCTGGGTGAGTGCCGAATATTCCATGCTCCCCTACTCCACTCACGATCGTAAGCAACGAGACATCAATCGGGGCAAGCTCGATGGTCGCTCCTCGGAAATTCAGCGTCTCATCGGCCGCTCGCTCCGCGCTGTGATTGACCTCAAAAAACTCGGGAAACGAACCATTTGGATAGATTGCGATGTCCTTCAAGCAGATGGAGGAACACGCACCGCTTCGATAACCGGAGGATGTGTTGCAGCAGCCATCGCTATCAATGGTTTGATGTCTCAGGGGAAACTTAACGATTTTCCCCTCAAAAAACTTGTCGCAGCCGTTAGCGCGGGAATTTACAAGGGCGAAGCGATTCTCGATCTCAACTACCCTGAGGACCGTGATGCTGCCGTCGACTTTAATGTTGTTATGACTGAAAGCGGAGAATATGTCGAATTGCAGGGGAGTGGCGAAGAGGATGTCTTCACCAGCGAGCAAATGACTGCTATGATGGACCTCGCGCGCGAGGGAGTCACCAGATTGATTGAATTGCAAAAGGAAGCCATCATCGCCGCGGATAAGGCCACCGGGGCAGATCTTGAGGGCTTGGCCGCCGCTTTTAAATAAACACCCGAAGAGCCGGATGATTTATCTTGCCGCGACTTGGCTGCGAAGTATCATTTCCCTGGAGGGGGAATTTCACGGGGATTCCTACGCCAAAATAAAAACCGGAGCGTAGCCTCCAAGACTATAGACACGATAATGAAACTTAAAAACACACAGAAAATGAAGGGCTTCACCTTGGTGGAGCTGCTCGTGGTGATTGCAATCATCGCGGTTCTTGCTGGAATCGCGACTCCGCTCATCCTCAAGGCTCAAAAAGCCGGTGACCGAACCAAAGCGCTCGCCAACTCGAAATCGGTGGTTGGTGGCTTGTTGAGTTTCAAAAGTGACAAAGGAGCTTACCCTTGCCGATCAACTCGCGAACTCCTTGAAGACGAAGGTATCGACTACCTTCCTCCCGGAAATGATGCAAAC
>Ga0315322_10004817_pt1 | contig 10347 bp, 6 predicted proteins | sample M110021515metaG_FD_203461 | JGI IMG/M metagenome (GOLD analysis project Ga0315322, IMG submission 203461) | Ammonia-oxidizing marine archaeal communities from Monterey Bay, California, United States - M1 100m 21515 | ecosystem: Environmental > Aquatic > Marine > Intertidal zone | place: USA... | reverse complement strand
GAGCGCGACGTCGAGCGTTTCGTCATCGGCATGCCGTTCAACATGGATGGCACAGAAGGACCCCGCGCCGCCGATGCGAGGGCGTTTGGCGATCGGCTGATGGAATATCTGAAAAATGGCTTCGGTGTGATCCCGATTCGCTTTCAAGATGAGCGCCTATCCACAAAAGAAGCGGATGCTCTATTGGTCGAGGCCGGCTACACCGGTGAAGACCGCAAGAAGCGCCGCGATAGCTGGAGCGCGCTTGTATTCTTGCGCGAATGGCTGGCGGCTGGCGAGCCCGCTTGAGCTTGCGCAGTGGCGCCGCAACTAGGTCCTAGTTACTCCCGAGCCAAGCCACGACCTTCGCTATAGCAGCCCCGGCCGACGCACCGTGGAAGATCGAGTGGCGCGCGCCGTCGACGACCTCGTATGACGCGCCAAGCTTCTCGGCAAATGCAGCAGCTTCCGTCGGCGTCGTTACGGGGTCGTCGGAACCGGCGAGCACCAACGTCGGCTTCCCCATGGCCGCATAGGCGGCAGGCACGTTCGCGATCGCACTCGCAACAATCTCTACAGCAGATTTCGAGGCGGACTTCACGCAGCGCGCGTCTCCAGCCCACGTGCTCTGATCCGTGGCGTCGGCAAGCATGTCACTTGCTGTCCAGCTGACTGCGCAAGGGCTAAGAGCCTGGATTTTTTTGAACATGCCCATCATGCCGCCGATCTTTTCCGGTGCGCCGAACTTCGCATCTAGCAGCGGGGCTGCTAGCACAAGTCCAAAGACTTCGTCCCTGTGCTCGATCGCATAGGCCATAGCCCACAATGCGCCAGTGCCAACGCCGATGACCACGCTTTTCGCCTCGGGCATACGATAGGCGACGTGCTCGCGAACCGAGTGAATGTCGCGCACCGGCTCGGCAAGACCGGGCGTGTGCCCGCGCTCGCCTTCGGACACTCCGTGACCGCGCATGTCGGGCAGGCTAACCATCCAACCCGCTGCCGCGAGTTCGGCGGCCAAGTCCTCGTAGCGCGCGCCATGGTCAGCCATGTCGTGGACAACGATCGCCGCGCCGTCGGGCACGCCTTTAGATGGAGGTGGGCCCAACTCGAGCACGCGAACGAGCACCATGCCAGCGCCGCCGATGCCGCCAGTTTGGTGGCTAAGGCCTGCGCCCTCGGAGCCATCGGGGTTGGAGGCGCGGAGCTCAAGATTGGTGAGAAGAAAGTCTGGACTGGACATGATTTGGGGCGGATTCGGGGGAGGTGTTAGCGAGCAGCGTAAGTACCGTTGTTCTCCTCGGCAAGTCGCCTCATCAAAACAGCGTCCTGATCGGACGAAAGGCCGATCGTATTGATCACCAGACCAAGCCCCTCGTTGCGCTCACGCACCATATCGAGGATCTCCTCTCGATTAGTCGAGATGCCAATCGAAGGCTGCCCATCCGTAAGTAAAAAAAGCGTGTCATAGTTCGGCTGAACCCACTTCGAGAGCCCTTTCTTCGACTTGCGCCCTTGAGACATGTCCAAGCCTTTCTCGATACAGCCCCAGATGTTTGTCCCTCCGATTGCCGTAATCTCTTCCACGAATATCGTGGCCTCTTCGCGAGTCATCGCCTCCATAACCACCGGCTCTTCGGACCAAGTCCAGACGTCCGCGGCGTATACGACGATGTTAAACGTGCCCCCGTCCTTGACGCCGGCGAGCGCCTTCATGAGTTCGCGCTTCGCGACGGTAAGGCGCGTCTCGCCCGCGCGCCCACCACCGGTATAGGTAGCCATCGGCTCGTTCATCGACCCCGAAGCGTCTAAAATGAACAGTACCTTCTCGCTCTCAGTGCGCAAACCGAAGAAGGTTAAACCGACGCCCTCTAGGGCCTTCTCTTCGTCCGACTTCTCGGTCGCGTCCGACACGACAAAACCCTCCTTGTTGTCTTTCCACCAGCGTCGCCATAACGTCATGTTGCCGTTGAAATTCTTTGCGGTGAGAAGTTCGAGGGCGGCCTCGGCGTCCGTTCGAAGGCGGCCTTCCTCTTCCTCAAGGGCGTCGAGCAATGGCTCGACTGCAGCTGCAGAACGAAGTGTCGACAGCGCGAGCATCGAGCGCGAACGCACATGCCAACTCTCGTCGGAAAGGCCTGACGCCAGAAGCCACTCGACGATGCGGGTGTCGCCGGCTTGGGCAAGTCCATCGATGACCGCAACGCGCATCAGTGGCTCTCTCTGGCCTGCCAAACTTGCCACTAACCCCTCGCGGGCCGTATCGGCTCCCGAAGTGATCAGCAGCTCGATCAAACGCAATCTGTGCGGCGACTTGCTAGCAGACTTAAGTAGAGCACTCGCCGACGCGGCCTGCGCCTCGCCCGCCTCGTTCGCAAGGCCGACTGCAGCGGCCGCAAGCAAGTCCTCGGCGAGTAGCTTCTGCACAAAGGCGTCGTGGCGTAAACCAGACGCGTCGTTGAGCACTTGATTGTAACCATCTACCGTCCCCTTGGTGTTGCCACCCATTTTGTCGTTCTCTTCCTGCAGCTTGCGCTCCCAATCGTGCACCTTTGCCTCGAGCTCAGGGAGTGCCTTCATCATCTTTACGCGCTCATCGAGAGCCGCAGTAGCGCTCTTCGCAAGTCGCTTCGCCGTTTCCTTTTCGCCGATGTCCGCAAGCAGCTCGGCGCTAGAGACACGCAGCGCGGCATCATCGCTCTTGTCGAGTAGCTTCCAGATATCCTTCAGCACACTGCGCCGCTTTCCATCGGCTTGCGACAACACTAACTTTTTAGCCCCAGTGCGAAGCGCCGTGGCCCAAGGCTCTTGCACGGCTAGCTTATCTTCGAGAATGACCAGGCGCTCCTCGAGCTCGCGTACCTCTTTTGTCATCCCGATCACTTTCTCCTTCATGCTGCTTTTGCGCTCGGCAGCCAGCTCCATCTCGGCAAGCTGAACACGTCGGCGGTCGAGCAGCACGCGCTTCTCATCGAACTCGCGGCGGGATAAGCCCGCCTCTTTGGATGCGACGCCCGCGCGATCGATCAGCACCAAAACACCCGCTGGTTCACCGAGCAAGACAAAAGCATCAAGAGCATCTGTACGCTGGCTAAGCTCGTCCTTGTGCGAGGCGCGGCGCAGGCGCTTCTCGGCGGCTTCGTACGCATCTTTCGCATCGTCGATCCGCAGCGTCGAGACGGCGGGACAGGTCGGTGCGAGGGATGCCGTTGTGGGGCCCAAAACGGGCGAAACGCAGAGGATGAGCAATAGAATAGGGGCAGTGAACATGCTAAAAGTATCCCTCGTAGATCCATCAGTAGTACATGCATCTCTCACATTTTGCAGCGAGCCCCTTTCTATTGACTTGGCATGGGCTAGACTGCGCGCGGACGTGAGTGGTTTGGGCAGCCGTTGCTCGCTTGGTTTCGGCCAAGACGAGGAGAGGAAAGTCCGGGCTCCATGGGTCAAGGTGGTTGCTAACGGCAACCGGCCGCGAGGCTAGGGAAAGTGCCACAGAAAATAAACCGCCGCAGGCGCAAGTCAGCGGTAAGGGTGAAACGGTGCGGTAAGAGCGCACCGCGGCCTTGGTGACAAGGCTGGCAGGGTAAACCCCACCTGGAGAAAGACCAAATAGGGAAGCGTGGTGATGACCCCACCTTTCGTTTCCGGGTAGGTCGTTCGAGGCTGTCGGCAACGGCAGTCCTAGAGAAATGGTTGCCTCCCCTTCCTCCGCAAGGAGATGGGAGACAGAACCCGGCTTACAGAACCACTCACGTCCGTTTTCCCTCTTTTGCCCTAGGGGGCATTGCCGGCCGGGGCCGATCCCCAACCGCGACTGTTGCTCACCGGCCGCGGTAAAATACGTGTCCATAAACGACTTATGGAGCAGCTTGCGGGGCCCACTTCTACTTGCAGGGCCCACTTCTAACCCGGGATGCCCCTGATCACCCGTGCTAGGAGCCAAGGGCCTAGGGGGAGAACTAGTTTTGGAATATCGTAGGCAGTTTTGGGAACGATAAGGCTATTACAAGGCGATGTGAAGATTACTTTCAGATCTCAAGCTTCCTGCCCCGGCATGGGTTGACGGGAATCGCAGATCGGGTGAAGATGAGTCCGCGAGTTACGACTCGCAGCGCAATAGCGCTTTCACCCCACCCGGTTCCCCAGGGAGCCGGCGCTCCCCCCGAGCGCCACATCAGAAGAGAGCAGGAAAGAGTTGATGGAGTTTGTCTATGTCGTCCCCAGGGGAAAGATTTTCCCTGAGTTCTACCCACAGGGTCTCGTGCGTTTTGACGCCGAGCTCACTCGGGATGCAGTCATGGATAGCATCCATCAGAACGGCTTCTTTGTCGAGCGCGAATACGCCGAACGCACACCTAGCCTCAAGCAAGTGATCCCCTATACGGTGGTCGTTTCTGAGGGCAAGGTGATGCTTACGAAGCGTCTCCCGCAGGGTGGCGAAGGCCGGCTTTTCGGCAAGCTTTCTATTGGTATCGGTGGGCACATGAACCCGGTGGATCACACCGGCGATGCGGAAAGTGCTACTCCGCAGTCAAAGGATCCAATCGCGGAGTGCACTCTCCGCGAGCTCGAAGAAGAGCTCTGGCTTGAAGGCGCGCGCCGCCTTGAGCCAATTGGCATTATCAATGACGATTCGAACCCTGTTGGCGCCGTGCACATTGGTCTTGTGCAGGTGCTCTTCCTCCACAAGGGTTCAGCGCGTGTTCGCGAAGAGGACATTCTCGAGGGGCGCATGGTCGCACCGGACGAGCTTGCATCCCTCCTTGCTGATGGCGCGAACTTTGAGACCTGGTCCAGGATGCTCGTTGAGCGTCTTGGCGAGCTGCTCCCTCTTCCACAACCGGCCCACACATAAGATCCCTCGATCCACTTTTCCACTCTATGACTACTTCCACTAGCAAGAAATCGAGATCCCTGACCCCCGAGCGCATTTACGACCAGTTGATGAGCACGCGGACGGCAGACACAATAACTCTGAGCTTCAAAGATGGGCGCGTGCTCACCGGCGCACTTGTTTTCAACCAACTGAAAGGAACGGGCCGCTTGATCAACGTCGAAGAAGAGCTCAGCGAAGACTTCGCCATCGACGACATCCGGGACATTCGCGGCTAAACAGTCAACAGAACGTCCTTTGTTCAACAGGATGACCCCGGGCAGCGCGGCTGCCCGGGGTCATCTAATTTAACTGCAAGAGACCCAAACCAGAGCGGCCTCATCTCCTAACTCTTGCGCTACCTAGACCGTAGACTACCTCAATGAATCGTTCCCTTCTGGCGTCCTGTGTACTCATCGCCTCCGCAACCTCCTCGCGGGCGCAACAACACCTTGAACTCTTCGTGCACGATGACGGGGATTGGGCTCCGGCCGTCCTACAGGACGAGGGATTTGACAGTGGCGTGGCCTGGCCGCTGCCTATGGTGACTCGCAGTGTCTCCGTGCCGCGTGCGATCGTAAGTGACGACGGTATAGGATTGCGTATTTTCGCAGCCCAGGGGTTCTGCAGTTTGACTGGCGTCGAGATTACCGTCGTCCCCCACGCGTTTGACGAACAGGTACTCCTTGTCGACGGCGCACTTGCGATTGTCGGACCACCTACGCTCGTCAGTGGAGATCCGACGATTGCTCGCTTGGACATGACCTTTGGTCCGCGCTATGGCGAGTCTGTACGCACGCCCGAGGGCTTAGCGCTCCTCGGCATCAACAGCATGCAGTCCCTGCGCTCGGCCACAAGCCTGTCGGCTGGCAATATCCTGAAGCGCTCGTTCGACCAAATCTTCGCTGCAGAAGTGCGCGCCCTCTCAGGGACAGGTGTCCCCAACCCCGCTATCCCTGCCGTTTTTGAAGGCGCTAACTTGGTCGACGTGCACGAGGAGGAGCTCCTGTCTCTGACTTATCCAAGCCCCATGCCCCACGGCTCGGTTCGCATGTCGAAAGAAGAGTCCAACCCGATCGGACTCGATGTCGGCAGCTTTGTGAATCGTGTACTGGGACGCGGCCGCTGCTTGGAATTATGGATTGAAGAGCCGAGCTTCGAAGACGCCGAGGCCTGGACACTACTCGTATCCGTTACAAGTATCGCAAACGACGGCGATTACTCGATCGCCGCGCCGTGGGCGAAAATTCCCGACGGAGCGGCCGCTCCAAAACCGCCCCTATTCGACGACGCCAGCTCGCTGCTAGACGGCGGCTTTTCGCATTTGGAGGGTCCTGCCGAGCAACTCGATATTCGCCCGACGATGGGGCCCGGAGCAGCTTGGGGCGACGTAGACGGGGACGGAAACATCGACTTGTACCTTCCACAAGGCGGAGGGCGAGAGGAGCTCGACGAAGCGGGGATTGAGCAACCCACGGCGAATCTATTCCGGTTTTTACCTGCCTCTGGAGCGCTCATGGATCGCTTCGAGCGCGTCGCGCCGTCGGGGCTTGAAGTGCACTCGTTCGGAATGGGCCCGCTCTTCTTTGACGCCGATGGCGATGGTGACCTCGATCTGTACCAAGCGAACTACGGCGAGGACACCTTCTTCGAGAACAGGTGGAAAGAGTCCCGACCGAATCTAGCCGAGCCTTTCCGGCAACTCGACGCAAACTCGTTTCCCATCTCGGTCACGGGTGGTTGGAGCGCCGGTGTTGCTGCGGGCGACGTCGATTTGGACGGCGACCTCGACCTGTATGTCACGACGTACCTGACCTACGACGAGAGCTTGATGCCCGACGATGGCGAAGGCACCCTCTACTCGCGGGAAGATCCGATTGCGATGTTGCCCTTCTCCTTCCCCGGCGGGGACAACTACCTCTTGCTTAACGACTCGGGCGAGCTGCGCCCAGGTGAAAGTGGAGGGACCCCCATCCGGTTTCGCGACGCGACGGAGGAGTACGGATTGGCCGACGAAGAGGGCCGTGGAATGCAGCCCGTCTTTTGGGACTTTGATCGCGATGGCGACGCCGACTTGTACGTCGCAAACGATGTGTCGGTGAATAAGCTATGGCGCAACGAATCGATCGTAATCAAGAGAGCACCGGAGTTAGAAAACGCGGATGAAAAAGCCCCCAAACCAGCAGTGGTGACGGGCACAACCCGGGGGCCAGGCGGCTTTAAAGACGTCTCATTCAGCACGGGCATGGATGACCCGCGCGGTGGCATGGGTGTCGCGATTGGAGATGTCGATCGCGATGGAGACGAAGACCTCTTCCTATCCAATTGGCAGCTCGAAGCAAACGCTCTCTACCGCAACAACCTACTCAGTCATCGCAGCCAAAAAACGCGCGTCGCAACTTTCCGTGACGTCATCGTGCAGTCCAAGCTTGCACCGTTCGGTGCAGGCTTCACGTCCTGGGGTGCGGAGCTCTTTGACGCCGACTGTGACACGGACCTAGATCTTTTTGTACCCAACGGCTACACGAGTCCCGACTACGAGCAGACCGGAATCTGCGTCGGCCAGCCCAACCACTTCTTTCGCAACATCGGTCAATCGCGCTTCGAGGACGCCAGCGCCGAGGCCGGTCCTGTGGTGACCATCGAGCTCCCCTCGCGCACCGCACTTGCAGCCGACTACGACAGTGACGGTGACTTGGACTTGGTGGTCACGAGCAACAATGGGCCCGTACAACTTCTTCGCAACCAGCATCGGCAGCTAGGCATTGCTGGCAACTGGCTTACGATCCGACTGGTTGGCAAGGGCAAGAACACCCAGGCGATTGGGGCCGAGGTGAGCGTCCATGGCGAAAACTCAAGCACAGGCGAAAAGCTCATCCTGAGGCGCAGCTTGCTCGCGGGGTCCAGCTATCTTGGGGGGAATGCACCCGAGCTCTTCTTTGGCTTGGGCGAGTTCGATACAGTCCCCCTGATTGAGATTCGCTGGCCCTCGGGCGCATCCACAACCCACGGGCCCGGGCGCACGAATACAACCGCGCGGTTGTACGAAAACCGACAGTAACCGCAACCGCTTTGGAACAGACGCAAGGACACGAACCCAGCTCACCAAGCCCGGCTCCGCAAAAATGGGGCCTAGCTTTGCTAGGACTTGTTCCAACCGTCGCCGCCGTTCTCCTTACGACATTAGGCCCCATCGTCTCGGGCGATTTTTGGTGGCACTTGCGGACCGGCAAGTGGATCTTGAACGAGGGGCGCCTGCCTATCATCGATCCCTTCAGCCACACCGCTGGAGACACGCCCTGGGTCCTGCAGGAATACGGCAGCCAGATCATCTACGCGGTTGTTCACGGTCTGACTGGCTTCGGCGGACTCAAGCTCTTCGCAACTCTCCTTTCCCTAGCGCTTTTAGCGGTCGTTTGGAGGCGCGCTCGCAAGACGTTCGAACGCCCGTGGGCAGCCCTATTCACGTGCCTATTTGCACTTCTCTTCGCGCTGAAATGGGAGCTGCGACCGCACCTGTTCAGCATCCTGATCTTCTTCTGGCTGGAGAACAACCTGTTCCGCCACAAGGGCGCGCTATCGATGTCATGCGCCGAAACGCCCGACAGACGCCGGTGCCTTGAGCTATTCGTCCTCTCGATGGTCTGGGTCCAGCTCCATGCCGAAGCGCTCTTTGCACCGATCCTTGTGCTCGCCGTGCTCACCGGTGCCGCAATCTCCAACGCGCGCGGGCACTCTAGCGGCAGGCACACACTTGCCTGGGTCGGCATGTTCCTCTGCGCTCTTTTGGGCACGATGGCATCGCCGCTATTCCTTGAGCCCCACCACTACGCGCTCTTCGGCAGAGGCGTACCCCAGGACTTCATCGAAGAGTGGTTCCGGCCCTGGGTCTTGCCTGGCGACCCGCGTTTTGCACCGCTCACGATTCCGCTCTTCGCCACGTATTGCGCAACGCTTCTCATCGGCGGACTCTTCACACTCCGCACGCTCGTGCACAAGCTCGGCAGGAACAAAAACCAAAACGAAATCAGCTGGGAGAGGCTCGCCTTCCTAGCCGGCTGCCTGCTGTTCGCACTGTCCGCACGCCGCTTCTTTTGGCTCGCCTGGTTTCCGCTGTTTGACGCGGCCGTACTCTCCCTGCGCGGTCGCGCAAACCTAGCTGCGCTCTCCAAAGCCCCCGCTCTCGGTGCTGCGCTCTTCGGCATCTTGCTCTTCCCCACTCACTACCCACAAAGTGCGGCGCGGTCGATCGTAGCTGGCCAAGCTGGCAGCCTAGTGGATCCCGCGCTCTTCCCCGCCCACGCCGCAAACTTCGCCGCCGACGCCGGTCTCGAAGGCAACTTATACAACCCCTACGAATGGGGCGGCTATCTGGGATGGATCTTGAGGGATGCCGCGCCCGTCTTCATCGACGCGCGCACCGTCTTATTCGAGGACGTCATCCTCGAGCGCTGGCAAGCCGAACGCGACGGCGCCTATCGCGCGCAGGTCTTCCAAAATCGCAACGTCGACTTGGTCATCTTCAAGCACTTCGTAGATCACGGCGCAGGGACGACACCTTGGTCGCCGAACTCGGCGGACGGGAAAATGTGGCTTCGCGCCTGGACCGACAGCGTGACGGTCGTTTGGGTGCGCCGCGGTTCAAAGAATGCGGATCGCGCGATCAAGCACTGGAAAGCAAGCGGCGTAATCATGGACCCCGTCGATGGGATCACCGAGGCAGCGCTCAACATGGTCCGGCCCAAGGACATGGAGAAGCTCGCGATATTGCCGGGCGAGGTGCTCGAGAAACTCCGCCACGCCGAGTCCCTTGCGGGCAGCTATGGCTCGGATAAACCGCAGTTCGAGATTCTTGAGCGCGCGCTCTTCTGGAGACAAATGCGGATGAAGCGCAACGTGCGCGAGGAGCTCCGCGCACTCGTACGCCTCCTTCGTGGATCGTATATTCCGGACTCGGAGAAGCTTGTTGCCCAAATCGAAGGCGGGCTTGCATCAGGTGACCGGGAAGATCTTGCAAACATCGTCAGCGAGCTCCAAGCGCACTTTTACCGTCTCTACAGGCAGGAAATGCTTGGCGGGGAATAGCGCGCGGCCATTGCCGACCTGCTAAGGTGCAACGATGACGCCCGAATTGAACACGGAAAAACCACGGCTGGGCCGCGCACCAAAGATCGTGCTCGCGCTTTTCGCATTTGCGTTGCTCTTGTTCACCAAGTCCGAGCCGATGTCCTGGGCAGACGCATCTCGTATGGGCACGATCCAATCGCTGGTCGAGCACGGCACACTTGCACTCGACCAATCGGACTACGTCTGGCAAGGCGACAAGGTCCAGCTCGGCGGACACTTCTACAGCCACCAGCCGCCGATGATGGCCCTTGCTGGCTCAGTCCCCTACGGCATCCTGCACATGTTCGGTCGCGGCATCGCCGACCCCGGAACCTATCGCATTCTCACACTCTGGTTGGTTGGCCTACCCGTCCTACTTGGCCTGA
>Ga0315322_10004813_pt1 | contig 10354 bp, 30 predicted proteins | sample M110021515metaG_FD_203461 | JGI IMG/M metagenome (GOLD analysis project Ga0315322, IMG submission 203461) | Ammonia-oxidizing marine archaeal communities from Monterey Bay, California, United States - M1 100m 21515 | ecosystem: Environmental > Aquatic > Marine > Intertidal zone | place: USA... | reverse complement strand
TAGGGGTTGACCTTTAGGATAAAAGATCATATAATGTATATAACAATTAGGCAATAAGGAGGGCAAAATGGCATATCTAGTTTATAACACAGACAATTCAGCAATCACAGACGGACCTTTCAAAACCGAATCGGCGGCGAAAGCATCAATCACAAGGGCATCCAAAAAACATTTTCTTAAAAACGGTTCCAAGCTCAAAAATATCGCGGTAGCAGAGTCTACTTATTATTATGCGAGTATCGAGAAGATGGTTGAGCGAACTAATATGATGACTGGTAAGAAATACAAGGAGAGCATCAATACTCCAATTTCTTGTTCACCAGCGTCAGAAACTTATTGGAGTATGTAAAAATGGAAAATGTTATGTCAAACGAAGATCAAAAGTTTTTTGAAGAAATGGATTACCATTCAACATATGGTAAGACGTTTGGTGCAGAAACAGTCTGGTCAATCTATAACGGTTATGGGTATGGTGAAATTAAATTTGGTAATCCACACCCATTCGGCGACAAGGCTGTCATTAGACATAAATGCGATGTCTTTGGACCGTACAATGAATTGGTAGAGGTCGAAGGTAAGAACTGGGGCGATCTTTGGATTGCGGCCAATAAAGCAATCCTTCAGTCAGAAGACTTGCACCATATCTATATTGAAGGTTTCAAAAAGAACGATGCCGGTGAACTAGAACTTGTGACAGGGAGCTAATATGTATAATAAAGAAGCGGTCGACAAACAGATCAAAAAAGATCCAAGAATCAAATCAAGTGAAGCCAAATTGATTCACAGGTTGTTAAAGGGCAGAGTGACAAATCCAGACATAATTAAAGATCCATCTAAACCAGCTTTTATAGTGAGGACAAAATAATGGGATTTGAAAGAAAATGTATTGCTCATATCAAGAAGATGGTTCACAAGCGACATGATCAGCATATTGAACCTTGGTTCCAGTCTGGAACTTTATGGTGCGATAATATTTGTGAAGATGTGGCAGATACCATTCAGCATTCAATTGTGAATTTTGTTCAAGCTCACAAGGTTATAGAAGGTTTTAATTTTAGAGATTATTCAGTATCAAAATCAGTTCTAAGGGCGACAGAAACAGAACCCTGGGACCAATGGTGCTTTGATATTGGTTAATCTTAGGGGTTGACCTTTTATCCTAAAGGTCATATAATATACTTAATAATAAGGCAAACAGAGAGGCAAACTAAATGGCATATATCAAAACAGAAGAAGTTTCCGCAATAAGAAACGAACTTAAGAAACGATTCGGACATACCGGATTAAAGTTTGGCGTCAAGAAACAACACCATTCAAGTGTTCACGTCACAATCAAAGCAGGGCCAATAGATTTTTCAGACATTTATAGAGACCATTATGGTTCGGGCGATCATTATGCCCAAGTAAATGTTTATCACCTAAGCAATTACGGTCAACACCAACCATTCTTTGAAGAAGTTCTTAAAATAATTAAAACGGCTCCAGCATTGGCTGAAGGTGGCCGTGAATGGTTTGACAAGAGCGATATAATGACGGACTATTTTCATACCGCATTTTATATCAATCTTAATGTAGGCGAGTATGACAAACCATATGTCTACAATGGCAAGAAAATTTCCAAGAAAGAATTACTGAAGGAGGTTGCATAATGGTAAAAAATAAAAGAGCTCTTCCATTTGAATGTGAAGTATTAGATCATCCTGAAGAAATCACAAATCCATTCAGTGGAGTGAAAGTCACTCTACCACCTGATGCGGTTGCGGTATATGATTGCATCAAGGGAGCAGAAATGCTAGGTAAATTTGATAAGGTGCAAAAAGGGATTGATTGGTTTATTAATAACGAGCCTAAGGCTTATATGACCCTTTTAGATTAGGAAAGAATGGCAAAAAATAAAAGAAACAGATTTGAAAGAAAACTAGATGAATATAATCATACAATGGAATTGATCAGAACAATAATTCCGATTGCTATATTGATTCTTCAGGTAGTTATATTGTTAAGGCTTATATGACACCATTCGGATTGCTAGGTTTACTTTTAACAATATTTGGCTTAGGTATGGTGACCTATATGCTGATACAATGGAACAATGAAACACCAAGAAGGAAAAATGACAATAATAAAAAAGATAGTTAGGAATATTTTTGATACTTTAATGCTAGGATCAATAACGGTAGGCGGTACAATTATATTTCTAATGTTAGTAGGAGTGGTGACAATATGATGATTGACTTAATACTTTTAATCAAGGTAATGGCTTTAGGAGGTCTTTTAGTAGGCTGTGGTTATTATCTTGGAATAGGTGCAGGCCGAAAACAAGGGTCTGGTGATACAGTCGATATGCTTTGCCACCGAGGATATCTCAAGTTTCGTAGGGTTGGAAAGAACAGAAGAGAGATAGAACTTATAAAATTAAATGGAGAGGTAGAAGAATCATGATAAGAGAATTTGTTTTAATTATTTCGATGTCGATGAATAATAGTGGGCATCTTCCATCACAAAATTCTTATAATGAATTGGCTATACCTATGAAGAATGTCTTCGCTTGTGAGCTAGAGAAAAAGCAGATACCAGACAAAGATTGGTCTATAAATGGGTATCAGTTTAGTATCGAAGCCACTTGTCTTCCTAGAGAAGATTTTATTGAGCCCGATCAAGAATATTATATGGAATGCTGGGATAAACCACAATATGATTTACCAGAGCATTGTAGAGATTTAGAATTCCACGATTCGGATTTTCCGAACGACTCGGTAGGTTCGAAAGAAAAGGGATAATGAATTCTATGCTAGGAACTAGGACATCCGAAGCATAGAGGTTTTCAGCCGTTGCGGCTTGTTTCTCCAGAGCATAGCTCAAATAAACAAAATCGCAAGACGGAAGCCTGAGAAGGATTCATGACAAAGGTTGTCTTCCTAGAGTCAGCTGGGGGATTGAATTCGAGCCGATACTAGAGCTAGTAGATCGGGGAGTCTTTAAAACCAAGATCAGGCCCATTTTTTATGTATTTTGGACAATCTTAGGGGTTGACCTTTTGAGCCTTTGACCGTATAATGTATATAACAATAAGGCAATAAAACGAGAGGCAAAAAACATGGCAAATAATTTTACCAACAACGAAATGAAGCTAGAAACTCTAGCCCAACTAGAGTGCTTAACGAACAGTCTAAAGGCTAAGGTGAATGTCCTTGATGCTTTGGACAGAGATGAAGCGTCAGGATCTTTTGATCTTCACGATCAGCTATCGACGTTCCATCAACTAACTGAGTCTTTGGCACAGGTAGTTTCAAGATCTGAATCAATAGTTCCTAAAGGAGGGCAATAATATGAACAATCTAGTCACAAAGGCAAGCGAATTAATCTACCAAATGGACAACGGTCAACTCAACGAAGTGATCGAAGCTGTCAAACTGAAACGTCAGCATCTTTCACGTCAGGCTACTAGAACTATTATGGTAGGCGATATTGTTGGATTTGAAGGTCGAAGAGGCCAACAGGTAAGCGGTAAGGTTGTTAAGGTAAACCAAAAAACCTTAGTAGTCTTAGATTCAAAAACCCAAACAAGATGGAAAGTTTCAGGAACTTTGGTTCATAAACTAGCCATTGGAGAAGAGGCGTAAATGGGTCCTTATTCCGAACAGAAACAGATCGAACGAGCAGAGACCGTTAAGGCGGTCCTGGCTCGTCCTAATTTAAGCGATTGGGCTAAGAATTTTTGGGCAAAGGTCGTAAGGGATCTTTGCTTTGATGAAGAAAGTTATAATCGCAGAGTCAGGGAAACTTATCAAAATTTAAGACCCTGTGAGCTTTTAATTAAAAGGAAATAATGGGGCATTGGAAATTCAAAGATCCGAACAGAAAGTCAAACCGACATAAGTTTGAGCGGATAGTCAAAAGACGTGAATTACCAAAAGCCAGACATGAAGCCTTTCAAAAATTCAAAAGACAGGGCGATAATGACCATGTTGCTTTGGTAAAGTCTTTGAATTCAATTGGTATCAAAGAGCAGAATAAAGGTTGACTTATTTGATATAAGACCGTATAATAAACTTAACAATTAGGCAAAGAGAAAGGCAAGATTATGGCAGATAAATTAGTTGAAGAAATAGCTAGAATGGACTTGACCCAGCGAGACGATTTTGTTAAGACTCTCGTTAGGAAATGGCCACATATGGCTCTGAGCTTATCTAATATGATAGGTTTGGAAATAACAATTAACGACATGGAGGAGGCTAATGATTAAGGCTATATTTTTTATGGCGATCGGTGCATTAGGTTTCTATCTTTACCAAGACCCATCACAATTAAATCCGTTGGTGGACTCGGCTAAAGATTTAGTGAACCAAGGTGCAGAGTTTATCCAAGATAAAACAAAGGCAGAATAATTGGAGGGAAGGGCTATGGACATCATTTTCGACGTAGATGGAACTTTGATGGACATTTCACATAGAAAGAAGTTCGTTGAGCAACGACCTAAAGACTGGGATAGTTTTAGGGACGAGACTCCGAACGACACCCCAATTAAAGAAGTATTTCAAATCGCTATTGCTCTACAGAAAGCTGGTCATAGCATTATTATAGCCAGCGGGCGAAACAAGAGCCAAAGAGCAATCACCCTGAAACAATTAATGGCTGAAGGATTAGTCTTTATTGATTTGTTCATGAGAAGCGACAAAGATTTTAGATCTGATGTGGTTCTTAAGAAAGAGATGCTAGGAGCCATGAGACGAAAAGGCTATAATCCTAAAATGGTGTTTGACGACAGAAGTTCGGTCGTTCAAATGTGGAGAGATGAAGGCTTACGAGTGGCACAGGTTGCCCCGGGAGACTTTTGAACAGGCCTGGCGATAATTGTGCTCGTCCAGTGCCAGGTAATACCCTGGACGGGCAATATATTAACCAACAACCAACGGAGGCTATATGATTAAGGCAAACAACGAAAAAAATGAAATCGATAATCGATCAGAAAATGAAATTGAGCATGATCGAATGATGAAAGAATTCTTTGACAAAGGCGGAGTGATCCAAAAAATACCATCAGGGATTACAGGGTCTGAATATTATGGAACTCCAGCAGTCGTAAATAAATGGGCAAAAAAGAAGAAAAAATAAGGTTGACCTGCTAAATTTTAGGTGCTATAATGTATATAACAATTAGGAACACTTAAACGAGGAGTGATGCATATGACATCCAAGATCGTAATCAGGGACGCAACGAATACTCATTGGTCTTCAAAAACCAAAGAGGCAGGAAAATGTTTCAAAGTTATTAAGCTCACCAATTACAAGAACTTCAAAATTTTGGGCCAACTCTTTACTCAACTAGAGTTGAAGAAGTTTTTAGAAACCCTACCATCCAGAGTCAACTACGAAATCTTAGGAGAACAATAAAATGGGATATTATACTCTACCTCCGATCGATCGTAAACGGTACACCGACATAAAAGGACTTGAAGGACCGTTCGTAATGAATAGTGGTAAGGTTTTGTATTATGATCCTAAGGAAGGCAAGTATTATGATCGTGATACAGATTTCTATGTATCGAACGAAGATATGCTTCATCATAATCAATTGAGTTCTGAACTTTACACCGAGGAGGGCAATCATGATAATGTATAATGTTGATGATGTTTTAACAGCCAGACGTTCAGATCCAAAGAAAACGAACAATCAATTTTTCACAGAATCAGTTGGTGGAATGACAAGAGAATGCGAACTGATTAATGCTCTGCTTGATATTAGAGATTCAAGCGAAAGCGGGTCATATGAAATGGCCACAGTAGATCAAACTTTAGGAAAAATGGGATATACCCCATGGACGAAAGGATAAAGAATGTTGAGAACTTTTATATTCCAAACGGCAACAGATTCAATCGAGATTGTGGCCACAGGATTTAGGGATGCCTGCGATACTTTGGCAGAGGCATTCCCGGCAATCAAGATCACAGATATCTTAGCCATGGAGGAGCATTTTTGTCCTGATATTAATGATACAATTCATTAGGAGATTAAAGTTATGTCAGTTCTAGTTGGTATTATGAGTATAGTATTTGGAGGTTATGTGGCACAACCACAATGGTTTAATGATGGACCATATGAGTTTCTTGAGGCACATCAATCTCAAGAAGAATGTCAGATTGTAGGAGCAGGAACGAGTGATATTTGTTCTGAAGGGAATCGATATGCTCTTTCAGATAAGAAAGCCCCTAAAGTGTCTGAGACAGCAAAATTTCAATTTGTCGATTGTGATTATTGGGCAGGTTGTTATGCAATGAAAGAGGAGAAGTAAATGTTAAAAATAGACGAAGTGGTACCTGGTAAGGCATTTGCCTGTAAATTTAAGGTCTTGACAATGTTAGATACATTTGGTAGACCAAATGGGCTATCTGATGTACCGTTAGCAGGTCCAGGCGACTATGAAGGCTTTGGTCTTATTAAAGTTCGGGACATGGAGTCTAAGCAGGTTAGAGTTGTAGATCAAGCGAGCGGAAAAGAATTCATCGTTTCTTTTGATAATATTTGGGATATCGATGAAGCGGTTTACGAACCCGAAGCCACTAAGGAAGAAAAGGATGGATAGTTGAAACTTTTATTATTCATCACGAGCGTCATCGTAGGAATCACTTTAATATTCTACGGAGCTCATCTTCAAGATCCATTTGATCTTGATCTAAATTATTGGCAATATGCTGGATTGTGTTTTATAGGGTTTTCTTTTATACTTTGGGTAGATAGAGATTAATCAGTTAGAGCTCCCCGTAGCTCAGCTGGAATAGAGCATCTGCCTTCTAAGCAGAATGTCGCAGGTTCGAGTCCTGCCGGGGAGGCCAACTGAGATTATTCATTTTTGGTAAAAATGTACCAAATCAAAAAGCCTACAATTCCATACAGAACCCATTCCATGCTGATATTTATTGACAATCTTAGGGGTTGTAATCTTCTCTTAAAGATCGTATAATGTATATAACAATTAACACAAAGGGGGCAACATGGCAATCCAAAACATAATCTCAAGAATTAGTTCAGATGAACTTATCAATCAGATCGCAGATACCCTTGCAGAAGTTGATGTAGATTTTCTCTGCACCATCGCTGATAGTGTATTAAGTGCCAAACATCAAGCCGTTGGAATATCACCAGATGGATACGACATTATTGAGCAGAAATACCAAGAATGTTCCGAAACCAGAGAGCGAGGAGTTGATTTGCCACGGTGGAGAAGTTAAAATAAGAGGTTGACATTCTCAGATATATGTGGTATAATGTATATAACAATTAAGCAATAGGAGGGCAATATGCCAAATTGGTGCAGTAATACATTAGAAATAAAAGGACCAACTAAGAAACTTGAAGAATTTTCTAAGACGATTAAAGACGGTGAGGGCTTTTTCAATACAATTCTTCCACTTCCAAAACAATTAGAAGAAACGACTTCCCCGACACCAAAAGACTCGAATCAACCGTTGATTGATGGTGCGAATAATTGGTATGATTGGAGAGTTAATAATTGGGGAACAAAATGGGATGTCGATGGTGAGGATTCATTCTATACAAACGAACTCAAAGATTTTGATACATTAGAAGACGGAACCGAGCGTTCTGTATTGACCTTGGCATTTGATACAGCCTGGTCCCCACCCGAAGGTATTTTCGAAGAGCTTTCAAGACAAGGATTTGGAATTAAAGCATATTATTATGAGCCAGGTATGGACTTCGCTGGCCGTTGGGAAGACGGAGACGACGAAGGCATCCAAGTTCACGATTATAAACATGACGACAAGTTTTGGACTGAAGGGCTTGGTAAAGAACTAGACGAAGAATTTAACATCTGTGAGGAGATGGCTCAATACGACGAAGATGAAGAAGAAGCTGATAAGAAGAATGAAGAGCTGAAGAAAGCTGAGGTGCCAAATGAGTAAATTTTCAATTGGTGTCACTTATACGGTATGGACCGATGTCGAAGCGAATAGCGAAGAAGAGGCAGTCGACAAGGCCGTGAACACAGATTATGATGTGCCAGATCACTTCGAGCTTAATGAATACGAAGATCCAAAGGTATCCAGGATTACTCAACATAGATACAAGGAGGGCAAATAATGACAGTAGGCGAAAGAGTAAGAACTAAATCAGGTGTAGAGGGCGAGATTGTTGAAGACTATGGCAATATGGTTGTTATCATAGATGACCATGCTGAAACTGATGACGATCTATTAGAATTTAAGAAATCTGAACTGGAGATTATATAATGACTTTATATGTAGAGGGCGATAAGGTTAGAACACTAGATTGCACGAATGGCGTTATTCGTGGCACGGTTGTAGAAGCTGAAGGCAATTATGTTCACGTCAAAGTAGATGATTGGACTGATAAAAGTGACAAGATTCAGCTTCATATTAATGACATAGGCTTTCAAGATCCTAAACAAGACGACTTGATCCATGAAGATATGCGAGGGCTTATGCTGACTCATTATGTCATGGCTGAACGAATGATGCAATATGACACCTATATGATCCTAAAGTCAATTAAAGACTATAATGATCACGATACTCTATGCCATATATTAGGCGATGGATTTGTAGGCTATCATAAGATGGATAACGATCAATTGATTGCAGAGTGGAATGACAGCGAAGATGGCTGGTATGGTGCTTATCAAGATGGGGAATTACCGTGGACGACGTTCGAAGATGATCCAATAAATACTTTAGAACAAGACGAAACCGGAGAAGTAGCCCATGCATCAAGAAAAGGATCCAAATGATTTTAGACAAGGTACAGACCATTATTGGACATTTTATACAGACCAAAAGTGGATTGAACACCAAAAAGAAGTTTTATTATGGGAAAAGAAGCCTGTGAATTACACGAAGGAACAATACATTAAAAAGAACAAGGACTTCTTAATACAGGGTTGGGCAGATACCTTTTGGCCAAATCATGTGGTGGTTAAGCCCGAGAAAAATAAATAATATTATGGCACATTTAACTCAATTATGGAACGATAAATTAAGAGCCGCTCGTGGTCTAAGTAGAGACCTAAATAAGCACGGCGAAATGAAACAATGGTCTGTTCGTTGGGATGATCCTGACTTTGGAAAAGGCGAAAAGACATATGAAGAAACTTTTTCTCATCAAGACGAGGCAGTAGAATATGCTATAAGCATTGGCCTTAAATATGATTTAAGGAAACGGAACGGAAAAATTCACCAACTTGATCCTAATCAAAGCAGATTCAAGTCAGGATATAGTCCTTTACCAGATATATTAGCAATCCCGGCAGTTTGGCCAACAGTTTCGTGTTATGGTCATATGCCAGCTGATCAAATTAACGAATATCAGGTAGCATTGTATTGTAAGAAACATGGTATTACAAAAAGACCTGAGTGGGCTATAGATCCTAAAGATAGAAACTCAGATAAGCGAAGAGAGACCGGAGGACCTTTATCCTTTGATGATATGCTCACGAAGAGGCAACGGTAGCAAAATTTTTCAGACATAACCTATAAGTGCGAAGCAAGAGCGGTCGCGATTTTTGTTCGTAGGCAGACGCCAACTCACCAAAGATCTCGCCCTAATTATTCGATTATTAACCTAGGAGCAGAGGATACCCCTAGCATGAAAGATAATAAAAACTCGATTTATGTAGTCGACCTAGAAACCAAAGAACTCCTTGTAGCGACGATGAATTTTATGGAAATGTTCGCCGACGCTCAAGTGGACCAAGAAACCGAACAAGAACTCCGACAGATTAACTGTGAACTAGGTGCCAAGTTTGGCCTCATTCGGACAGAGATTCGTACAGAAGAGGGAGTAGATGCAGATGGAAATCCTACTGTCACCTTCAAGCAGAATGTCGATCAGTCTCCGTGGAAGTCTACAGAAACGGACGCTCCCGCTTTGCCCGGTGAGATAAAACACCTTAGACTGGTTAAAGACGCTGATTCTAAGTCTAATGTTGACAAAGACAGTAAGAACGATGAAGACACCATTAAACCGTAGCCTATTGACGTTATCACACGCCAGAACTTTTACATAGACCTTAGTCAACCCTATAAGCCCTTTATAGTCTACGACTGCGTCATAGAGCTTATCGTTTCACTCTAAGCGTCTTAGAATGCCTTAGATGCATTAGACAGACTCATGCTTAGGCCCCGCTGTACGGTCCTAGACCAGGTTGACCCAATGGCCCCGCTGTTAAGAACCTAGAATTTTGAGGAAGATAGAATGACTGACCTAGACAGAATCCTAATACCTTTAGCATTATTCCTTATGGAGGAGATCGGTTGGCTCCTTATGGTACGAGCATTGGTGCTATGAGGTTTTCACGCCCGAAGGTGTTGGGTGTTA
>Ga0315322_10004811_pt1 | contig 10358 bp, 9 predicted proteins | sample M110021515metaG_FD_203461 | JGI IMG/M metagenome (GOLD analysis project Ga0315322, IMG submission 203461) | Ammonia-oxidizing marine archaeal communities from Monterey Bay, California, United States - M1 100m 21515 | ecosystem: Environmental > Aquatic > Marine > Intertidal zone | place: USA... | reverse complement strand
ATGGGAAACCACTTGGTGAGCTCAAAGATCTCTACAAGAAGGTATCTCCCTGATCACTGATCACTGATTACTTGCTTTCGAGCAGAAATATAAGCGAGTCGCCCTGTGTAAGGAAGTCGGACAATCTGGATTATTGATATCCTTATAAGGCTGTGGATAGCGTCTTATAACAATTACAAAAAACATCATGAAATTGAAACTGTTCCTAGTTCTTCTGCTTTCTGTTTTCCTTGTCGGTTGCGCGGGGGAATTTGGGCTCGGCAGGGCTCTTGATCATTCCTTTCACGGGCCATGATGCGCTGATAGAGGTAAGCAGCGGGAGCGATTTGAGGAGTGAGAGTCGAGGCTGATTCGCTCGCCCCTCGGGGTGTTGGCGAGTGTACTTGGCGACGTATTCGTTGATCTGGTGCGTGGATCCTGTGAGGAGAAAAGGTATTACAAGTAGGAGTTTGCGCGCGATTAGCGAGGGTGATTTTTGAAGTTGCGCGATCGGGAGTTTTTTTTGGTAAAACGGAGGGCTAGTTTTAGTCCGGTTGTCGGGTTGATGTCGATCATCAGAAATTAAACAAACATTTTGATCACCAGTGTTCGTAGAGATTGAACAGTTTTAATGATCCTTTCTTGGTGACAATGTCGACAGTGATATCGACGTAATTTTGATCTTCAATACCGATCGCGTCATCCAAGCTATGAATGCGAAAATTTGGACCGCTTCTTTTCCATACTCCAGAAAGTGTCCCTCGTATTGAACCGCCATCATTCAGAACAGTCCTAGCGAACCCTGTAAAGCTACCCTTTGTTTCTTGTGAATTCGAGGGGGTCAATTTGTGACTAAAATAGACACGGCCATATTTACCGATCTCTCCTTCATAACTGAGGGTGATTTGTTCTTCCTCCATAAACACACCCGTAAGGCTAACATCTGCTTCAATTGCAAGTCTCATAAGCTCAATAGTTAAACGGTTATGGTCCGCGACGCTGTTGAGCGAACCCTCCTAAACTTTTAAGCGGGAAACAGACGAAATTTGTGTCACTGAAGTTCGAGGGAGAGATTTCCCGAGTGGTGATAGCGACGCGGTCGCTAGCCTTTGTTGACTCGAATAACTTTTCCATTTTTGATAGAAAAGTTGAAGCGCTCTGGGCGATAGTCCGCTGTTATGGCTTGTGGTTTGCCATCGATTTCTACCACCCGGGATGGTTGTTTATTAATTTTCGCAAGGGCTTGTGCTTCGTCTAGAGTTAGGCCAATGAAAGATTTTTCATTAAGCTGTTTGGGCGGTGAATAAACTTCAGAAGCGCCAACTAGTAATTTTGCTAACTCCTCAGCTGTGACAGCTTTATATCCTTCACTATAATTCCAAGTCTGTCCCGTGACATAGATTTCACGAGGAAGTTTTTGGAACTTTCTTGGCATATTTACTGATGCTTTAGCTTTTGACATTACGGCTGCAGCTAAGCCCTCTTTTTTCTGAGCTTGGCACACGACGAGGAGCTTGTTCGTTTTTGTGTAGATCCTGCTGATTTTGATCGTCCAAGCTGGGCTGGGCACATCAATAGTAACTGCCACGGGCGTTGATGGAGGGGACTTGGAGCCAAAAGAAAGTGAACCTAATCCGAGGCTAAAATAGCAAAGAAGAATTTTCAGGTGAACCATGAGTCAGGCTAGACGAGCAGAGAGGCCTTTGCTAGGAAGTTTCTTTTAGCGGAAAGGGATGGAGACCCCATAAACGGTCACCAATAGAGGTGCCTGTAATGAGGGGGGTGTTCTGACTGTGTTTTTTAAACGTAAATGCCAACGAGCTTGTCTTCGGTTGTCAGGGAACGCAACGAGTAGAGTGGCATGAGATTGACTTGCGAGAGTTCTCTTAGTAGATTTCAGGTATGTCGTTCACATCCTTAATCCGACTGCTCTGCGCAGCCTTGGTATTCCAACTGTTAAGTTGCGTTCCGGCGACTCAAACCGGCACTAGTTATTCGCGTCGTGAAGCCCGTGTTTTACAACAGGTTAAAATTGGCAAAGTATTAGAGGTAGCCGAGGTTGTCATAGAAGGAACAAAAAGTGGCGCAGGGGAGATTGTAGGTGGCGCTGTGGGTGGGATAGCTGGCCGTAACACGGGCAGCGGTGCAGGGGGGAAGATTGCGGCAGTGTTGGGGGGTGCCGTGGGTTCAGTTGTGGGAGCGAAAATAGAAGAAGCCAGAACACGCGCTAGTGGTCGTGAATACACGATTCGGCTAGAGAAAGGTGAGGTGATCTCGGTTGTGCAAGCAATTGATCCTAAGGCGGCCCCGATCGTTGCCGGTGATGAGGTCAAGTTATTGTCGCAAGGTGCTACCTATCGCGTCACTCGGCTCAATGCTGCAGGTCGGCGTTAACTGAGTTATTTACTTCTTCGAAGGAACAAAAGGATTTTTAATCCTACTCGAAATTTACTTGCAGTGGAGAGGGGAGAGTGGGGCGGAAAAAGGTGAGATGTTATTGGCGACCGGAAGAGGTTTCATGCTGCTGCCCCTGATTGTTCCCGGTTCCATTGTGCTTATTCCGGTAGAGGAATAGGTTGACACGTGCGGCCATAACGAATCGCTCCTAGCGTCTGCGGCGAAGGCCTGCCAAGATTCCTGCGAATCCAATTAAGAGCGCGGAGCTAGCCTCAGGAACTGCCGTCAATCCCCAGCTGCTGGTCGCAGGGATAGTAGCTGGAGCGGCTTCGTTGACATAAAGGTTTCCAGCAAGTGAGTCTGCTCCCAAAATATCTGCGCCGGTTCCTTTAAATGAAGGTGCATTGAATTGAAGCAGGTTCGCATCTTCGTCAATCCCTGCCAGATCAGCCGCCGTCATCCCAAAGCCAGTATCGTTTCCACCAGCAATATTCACCACATTGCCAGGGAGAGTGAACGCATTGGTGACTGTTGATGATCCATCGGTTGCGGTGACGGTTAAAATGTCGGTCGCAGTGGAAAGGTCCGCATCAAGTCGGATCGAAATTACCGAACCTGCGAACTCGGAAATATCGACGGAGAACATGGAGTCATCAGCGGGTGAGGCGGCCAAATAATCTCCCCGATCCTGGTAAACCGTAAGGTCGGACCCGATTACCACAAGTGCCACGCCCGTTCCGTCTCCTCCTGCTTCGAAAATGACATCATTGGTTCCATCAACCACGTATCCAGCATCAAGAGTCCAATCTGCGACATTAGTCACCGGGTCGTCGGTCCTAGAGGCGCCTGGGACTAGATTGATGATGGCCCCACCCACTGGAAGAAGTGCGGATGAGGCTGAAAGAAAAACGAGGGCAAATCCAAAACCTTGGTTCATGGGGCAGCTTTATTGTTTTTGTTGGTCGGAGTCAAATTTATGTCTTCTTTTGTTTAGCGGATTCAGGAGCCTGGCGAAGATCGCTACCTACTTAGTTGATGCGGCGGCGGAGTAGAAATGGATCAAATTGATCCTTACTATCATAAGAAAAGGGTTCCCAGCCTGCAGGGGTTTTTAGTCCGTTAGAAGTTGTGACTTCCCATTTCTGCTTTGGATCCCAATTTCCGGTCATACGACGGCGCAGGAGGAACGGATCGGATTGATCGTTCCAATCATACCCAAAGGGCTCCCAACCTTCAGGAATATTTAGTCCGTTAGAAGTCGTGACTTTCCATTTTTGTTTGTTGTCCCATTTTCCAGACGTAGAACGGCGGAGAAGAAACGGATCAAGTTGATCTTTGCTATCATAAGCAAAAGGTTCCCATCCTACTGGGATCTTGAGTCCCGCCGTCTTAATTTCCCATTTTTGCTTGAGATCCCAGTTGGTTGAAGAACTCCGGCGCAGTAGGACCGGATCCGATTCATCGTTTCCGTCGTAGCCAAACGGTTCCCACCCTGTGGGAATTATGAATCCGGCTGTCATTATTTTCCAACTTTGCTTTTTATTCCACTTAGATGAAGAGCTGCGACGAAGAAGGAAGGGATCCTGTTCATCAAAACTATCGAAACTAAAAGGTTCCCAGCCTGCAGGAATCTTCTGTCCATTGGATGTTTTAATTTGCCAGTTATCAGACAGGACAGGGACAGGTTCTGATCGGGCGAGCCATATGGCCAAGGTTGAAAATGCCATTGTGGCTATCAATTTTTCTTTCATGAATAGCAGTCAATCAAAATTAAGATATGATGGGCAAGTGAAGATTTAATGGCGTGAGCGACACCAAGCGTAGATCTGAAATTAAAATCATGATCCGAAGGGCGGACTAAATTTTATTGAATGGCATAAAACCTAGTATTCTTCGACAGGGCTTTGGCTTGGCCGATCCAGCTCAAAGCGTTCCTTCTCTATCACTTCGCTAGTCAGCTGGGTCATTTTTTCATTTAAATCCTTCCACTTCGATAGGGTGAAATCTGGTGGGCGACGTAGGTCGAAGCGTTGATTCTCGATGCGAAGGAGGGAATCGGGGTCCTCATCAACCTGAAGACCATTTAGAACCTCCGGGAGATTGGCCACGTTGTGACAAATCAGGGCGATGTCAGCCCCGGCTTCGAGGGCCAATTTGATGTCATTGCCTCGTCCGTAGTGATTTACAATGGCTCCCATGTCGAGGTCGTCGGTGAGGATGAGCCCATTATAACCAAGTTGATCTCGAAGCAGTCCTGTGAGGATGGTTCGGCTCAGTGAAGCCGGCATTTCTGGATCTAATTTTGGAAAGTGGAGATGGCATGCCATGATCGCGTCCAGCTCCGGCATGAGCGCGGTGTATGGAAGAAGATCTGCTTTCAATAAATCCTCTTTGCTCACATCGGCGACGGGAAGATCATGATGAGGGTCGCTCAGAGCAAGTCCGTTTGTGGGGAAGTGTTTGCCACAGGAGAGGATGGACTGCTTTCGCATCCAGCGATTAAAAATGCCTGCGTTGTTGATGACAGTCTGGGAGTGATTTCCCCAACATCTTCCCCGAAGCCCATTGTTTTGCTCTGGGAAATGATCAAGATCAAGGACGGGCGCGAAATTTAGATTGATGCCAAGAATTTCGAGGAGCTGGCCGGTGAGAGCTCCAAATTGTGAAATCTGACGAGAGGTCGCTTTTTCAGTAAATGTTGCGGCGTCTGGTGGTGCACAGCTAAACTCTCGGGTGCGCCAGACACGTCCACCTTCCTGGTCGATCGAGATGAAAGGGCGGTGTCGTGAGAGCGAATTGAGCGAGTCGGTGAGCTCTCTGATTTGTTCTGCTGAGACTAGATTACGCGAGAAGAGGATGTAGCCGGCCGGTTGGATCTCACGAAAAAGGGACTTTTCTTCCGGGGTGAGTTTTGGCCCAGAGAGGCCAACAATCAAACGAGAGGCGTTCATGAATTCTCCAGGGAAGCTGCGATGAGTCCCGAGAAAAGCGGGTGGGGTTGATTTGGTTTGGATTTAAACTCGGGATGAAACTGAGCTCCGATAAAGAAGGGGTGCTCCGCGATTTCGATTATCTCGACAAGGCCCTCGTTTTTCGAAACCGAAGCGACAGTGATCCCGCATTTCTCGAGCTTCTCACGGTAGGCCGGGTTGAATTCCCAACGATGACGATGACGTTCATGAATCGTATCAGTCTGGCCGTAAAACTCGAAGGACTTGGTTCCTGGATAGACGGTCGAAGCGCATGAGCCAAGACGCATAGATGCTCCCATGTCGACGATGCCTTGTTGTTCTTCCTGAAGGCTGATCACGGGGTGCTCGGTCTCTTTATTGAATTCGGTCGAGTTCGCTTCGGCCAACCCACAAACATTTCGGGCGAACTCGATGGTGGCAATCTGCATTCCGAGACAAATTCCAAGGTAAGGGATTTTGTTTTCGCGGGCATACTGGGCTGCTAAAATTTTCCCTTCGGTACCTCGCTCTCCGAAGCCGCCGGGAACGAGGATGCCATTGACATTTCCGATGATGGATTGTGCGCCCTCCGTTTCGAGCTTTTCAGCGTCGATCTTGATAATGTTGACTCTGGTGTCGTGCTCGGCGCCAGCGATCGTGAGTGATTCGTAAATCGATTTGTAGGCGTCGTTGAGTTCGATGTATTTGCCAACAACCGCGATCGAAGTAACCTTAGAGGGTTTGACCAAGCGGTCCACAAAACTCTGCCACTTTGAAAGGTCGGGAGTGTCAGATTTGAGCCCGAGAGAGTCGACTACGAGGCGATCAATCTTGTCTTTGCGAAGGTCGAGTGGGCATTCGTAAATGGTGTTCTCGACATCGCGGAAGGCCACGACATTCTTCTTCCCGACATTGCAGAACATCGCAATCTTCCGCCTATTGTCGTCATCGAGGTGGTGCTCGGTTCGGCAGATAATGATGTCTGGTTGAATTCCAATTTCACGAAGCTTTGCGACCGATTGCTGGGTTGGCTTTGTTTTGATTTCCCCAGCGGCTTTCACCATTGGGAGGAGAGTGACGTGAATGAAACAGACGTTTTCATCGCCAACTTCGAGGGCGAACTGGCGGAGTGCTTCCAGGAAAAGGTGGCCCTCGATATCACCAACTGTCCCCCCAATCTCGGTGATGATGACATCGGATTCCCTGTTAAGTTCGGTTGCCTTCTTAAGTCGTCCTTTAATCTCGTCAGTGACATGGGGGATGAACTGAACGGTGGCGCCCAGATATTTGCCTGCTCGCTCGTTTTTAATGACGTTTTCAAAAACTTGTCCGGAGCTCAGACTATTGATTTGGGAAAGGTTGCTGTGGGTGAACCTTTCGTAGTGTCCTAGGTCAAGGTCGGTTTCGGCCCCGTCATCGAGAACGTAAACCTCTCCGTGTTGATAGGGAGACATTGTGCCCGGGTCAACGTTGAGGTAAGGATCGAACTTTTGAAGGGTGACGTTCAACCCGCGGTGTTCGAGGAGGGTCCCAATGGAGGCTGCAGCGAGCCCTTTTCCAAGTGAGGAGACGACTCCTCCAGTGACGAAGATGTATTTCATTGAGATAAGGCGAGCAGGGATTCGATGAGTGGGATTTGATCAGGAGAGTCGAGGCCGATGGCTTCGTGTTCGGTGAGGTGGACGCGGATCGTTGCGCCATCTTCGAGCGCGCGCAGTTGCTCTAGTCCTTCAGCCATCTCTAGGGGCGAGGGGGGAAGGTTGATGAAGTGCTTAAGAAAGTCGACGCGGTAGCCGTAAATTCCCAAATGGCGGTAGGTAGGAAGAGAGGGGGCGTCACTTCGGCGAAAGGGAATGGGAGAACGCGAAAAGTAGAGAGCGTTTCGGTTTCGATCGATGACCAGTTTGACGATGTTTGAATCGGCAATGAGCTCGGGATTATCAAGGGGGCTGCCGGCCGTGATCATGGGGAGGTCGCAGTCTTTGCGTAATTCCCGTGCAAGGGTATCGACTAGCTCCGGCTCCAATAAAGGTTCGTCGCCCTGAATATTGATGACATGGGTGGCGGCTTCGCATTGTTCGGCGGCTTCGGCAATGCGGTCTGTTCCGGTGGGGTGATCGGATCGGGTGTGGATCACCTTGGCTCCAATCGTTTTGCACAGAGCGGCGATACGATCGTCATCGGTTGCGATAACCAGTTCGTCCAGTTCGCTACAGAGTGTGGCCCGTTCGAAAACGTGTTGGAGGAGTGGTTTCCCTAAAAGCGGATGAAGGGGCTTTCCGGGGAAGCGGGAAGAGGCCCAGCGGGCCGGGATGATGCCAACGATTCGTGTTTTTTCGTTGCTAATAATAATCCTCCTCTATCGGTTTCTGGACGTTAGTCAGAGAGGTGTCAGGTCACAAGAGTAATTGGCCAATCCGAGAAGAAAACTGTCGGAGATGGACAGAATGAGACGGAGCGGGCAATCTCACTGCCTATGAATGGATGGTTTACCACAGCTGATTGGATCGTTCTTTTTGGCTATCTTGCCCTCACGACGGTGATCGGTCACTTCATGGCCGGGAAGCAAGCGACGATTAAGGATTTTTTTGCCGGAGGAAAATCCCTGCCATGGTGGGCGGTTTGCGGATCGATCATTGCCACCGAAATCAGTGGAGTGACTTTTATCGGGGTTCCAGGTGGGGTCATGGCAGCGAATGGGAATTTCACCTATATGTTATGGGGAATCGGCTCGATCATCGGGCGTGTCATCGTGGGGATGGTTTTTGTGAAGGTTTTCTATGAGGACGAGATCTACAGTCCCTATGACTACATGGGGCGTCGGATCAAACCTGAGCTCAAAAAGCTGGCGACCTGGTTCTTCACTGTCGGTTCAATTCTAGGCCAAAGTGTGCGTATTCTCGTTGCAGCGCTTCCTCTTAAGATTGTCACCGGGCTTCCTTTTGAACTTTGCATTCTGATTATTGGGGTTTTTGCCATTGGCTGGACCTTGATGGGAGGCATGAGAACAGTGATCTGGACGGATGTCATGCAGTTCGTGCTATTTTCTTTTGGGGGCCTCTTTGCGTTCGCCTGGATCTCTAACTCAATCGACGGCGGTTGGTCTACCATTTGGAGCACCGCCTCCGACGCAGGTAAAACAAAGACCTGGGATGGAGCTTTTGGAATTGGACCTGAATTTCAGTTCACGTTTTGGGTCGCGGTTATCGCCGTGCCATTTCAGAATTTAACCGCGTTCGGAGTTGATCAACTCAATGCCCAGAGGATGTTTTGTTGTAAAAATGCTGGCGATGCAAGAAAGGCGATTATTTGGAGTTCAGTGGGACAGGCTCTCACATACCTCATGTTGTTGGTTGGCGCTGCACTCTTTGCCTTCTACTATTTCAATCCGCCTTCTGGTGAGATTGCCGAAACTTTGGCCTTTGGAAAGGGAGGTGAACCGACGTCTCCGTCGGAAGGAGGCGTCCCTTCCGATGGTGATTTAGTTTTTCCGGTCTGGATTGTTACGCAATTGCCGGCTGGCTTGGCAGGGTTGATATTGGCGGGGGTTTTTGCCGCGGCCATTTCCAGTCTGGATTCAATTCTTGCTGCGCTCAGTCAGACAACGATCTCACTGATTCATAATCCTGAGAATCAGAAGGACTTGGATCAGGCCAAACTTGTTAAGGAATCCCGCAAGTGGGTAATCATCTGGGGTCTGTCGCTTACGGTATTCACAATTCTCATGAATATCGTTAAGGAGAGGCTAGAGGTTCCAATTCTTCCTCTGGCCTTTGGGATGACCAGTTACACTATGGGGCCGCTCTTGGGAATGTTTCTGTGTGCTTTGATTGGCCGGGCTAATTTCCGCGGTATCCTATGGGGTGCATGTCTTTCCTTTCTCCTTACGATGTTTGTTCGCATGGATGTCTGGATCCTGGTTAAAATGGTGACCGGTGGTGTCGATTGGTTGGCACATCTGCCAACCTATGAACTCAACGAGGGTGGGAAGGTTGTTCCTTTGGTCGGCTATTTTTGGATGTGGCCAATTGGAACACTTTTAACCCTCGGTGGAGGGCTCATTGGGTCAAAAATGAAGCACTGATTAAGGTGCCTTAAGAAATCAGGACAGAGTATTTTTTTTTAAAAAAGCGTGGATCGCTTGTGGAACAAAGGTTCCCGTTTTTTGAAAAATTTCTCGAAGGTTTTTGATTTTCGAAGGCGGGTCTTCGGGACATTTTTTGAGTGGTCGGCAAACTTAAAGCGAGGAGCAGCTTAACGCCGATCTAATAAAAGAGAATCTGTTTGAAAGCACACCCAATGAGTAAAGAAAAGGAAGGAGGCCAAGAAAATGACAACGAAAATCAAGGCGACCAAAATAATTCCAAAACTTGGAATTTGGTCAGAGAGAAATTAAGCGAATATATCAGCGGTGATGCGTTTTCCCGCTGGTTTAAGAATGCTGAACTGGTGAACCCCGGCCAACAGGACGGTCTGGTTGCAGTTCAGTCGGACATGCATCAAATTTGGATTGAAACAAACTACATGGACGAATTGCGGGCTGCCTTTGCCGAGGGAGCTGGAATCCACTGCAGTCCACAGATTGTTGTAAAAGGAGACGCTGACGCTGATCTGCTTCCAGAAACGGTTGTAGGAAAGATCCCCATTCAGCAGGAGAGTCAAAAGATTGCAGTGCGCGGTGCTCGAGCAAACAATTCGGTGAAGGTAGTCATTCCGGATTTGGAAGAGAAAACCCAGGCCTTTCAGAGGAAGCTAAAACGTCTCGGCATTAATCCAGATTTCGACTTTGAGAGCTTTGTTGTCGGAGATAATAGTCAGTTTGCCCACGCAGCTTGCTCTGCGGTTGCTCACCAGGAAGGGCGCAGTTTTAATCCACTCTTTATTCACGGTCGGGCTGGATTAGGAAAAACTCACTTGATGTCGGCTGTGGCCCAGCAACTTCTGGCAAATGACCCTAAGGCCAAGGTTGTCTTTTTGACTGCCGAACATTTTGCGAATGAGTTTATTGAGGCTGTCCGAAAGGGAAATCTA
>Ga0315322_10004804_pt1 | contig 10370 bp, 9 predicted proteins | sample M110021515metaG_FD_203461 | JGI IMG/M metagenome (GOLD analysis project Ga0315322, IMG submission 203461) | Ammonia-oxidizing marine archaeal communities from Monterey Bay, California, United States - M1 100m 21515 | ecosystem: Environmental > Aquatic > Marine > Intertidal zone | place: USA... | reverse complement strand
GGTCTGCCTGGCCCATCAAGGACGCTTCAACGAGGCGTTGACCGTGATGGACAAGCTCGACCACATCGACCCCGAGGACTCCTACGCCGACCTGCATCGCGCCAAGATCTACGCCGCAATGGGCAAGGACCGAAAGGCGCTGCGCTTCCTCGAGCGCGCGCTATCTGAGGTGCCCGACCTCCAGACGATGCACCACATTGAATTCCGTCAGGACATTCGCCTCGACCCCGTCTTCGATGACCTCCGCGAAGACCCCCGCTTCCGCCGCACCCTCCGCGACGTCTATGGCAAGGAAGCCGACGCGCTCCTGGGCAAGACTCAACGTGCAAGGCGGGGTGACCATGGGTGATCTCGCAATAGTGGTCCGTCTTCACGGCGAAGTCGTCGAGGACCGTGTGTTGTCGGCCCCGCGCGTGGTGCGCCTCGGTGAAGCCGCCCACTCAGATGTGCCATTCCCAGGAGCCGACCTCCGAGTAGTGCGGTCGGGTGGCTGCTACGACATCCGCGGGCGCAGCCTCGCCGAAGGTGACGAGCTAGACATTCGCCTCGGGCCGGTCCAGGTCCACCTCAGTCACACTCGCCGGGCGCCAGTCCCCAAAGAGTGGCCCCGACGCTTCGACACCCGCTTCTTGCTTGTCATCGCCCTGGCCACCCTCACCGCGGGATGGCTTGAGGCCTTCGACGCATGGACCCGCAGCTGGATGCCGGCCCACATCGCTGACCAAAGCCCACTCAGCCGGGTCGAAGAGGTGTTCTGGCCCGGTCCTTCGGACGATGCGAGCCGAGCTTCCGCAGTGTCTCAGCCCGAGTCCATCGCACGACCCAACGAAGCGCTGCTTCGCGACACCGACGGGCCCCGCCATCACAGCGACGACGCCATCACCCACACCGGCTGGTATCACTGGTATCGAAGCGCAGTCCCCGTCGACGACGAGCAGACCGATGCCGCTGTCGCCCGCTACCTGCGCCTCCCCGCCGATGTCGAGGCCCGCCGCCAGCTCGCGCGTGCCGCCTACGACTCCGACGACGCCCACGAAGCCGCCCGCCTGTACCGCTGGATCTGCGAGCGTCATCCCGGCGACCGCGATGCCCGCATCCGACTGGCGCGAGCCGAGATGCGCCGCGGCCATCATGCCTCCGAGATTAAGCATTACGCGGTGGTTCTCAACCAAGATCGCAAGTCCGTCGAGGCCCGCGCCGGACTCGCCGTCGCCCTCGCCCGTCTCGAACGCCTCGACGAAGCCGCCCTCCAGATCGACGAGCTCACCCTTCAAGCCCCCGCCCACCTCTTCACCGCACTCGCCCAGGCCAAGGTGGCTGCGCTTGAGGGTCGCAGCGACAAAGCACTCGAGCATCTCGACCACATCTACGCCGCTCGGCGCACACTCAGCGAAGAGTGGCAGCTGGAGCTTCGGCGCGATCTTGCCACCGACCCCGCTTTCGCCGGGCTGCGCAAAGGAGTACGCCTGAGAAGCCTCGTGCACCGCCATCTCGGCGCCGCAGGTCCCCAGCCGGTGCGCTGACCCGCCATCTCGCGATAGACTCGACGCGTCTGTGCTCATCGGGAGATCGGATGCACACAGTTGCAGTCTACGCTGGCTCCTTCGACCCCATCACTCTTGGCCATGTCGACATTGTGCGCCGAGGGGCCACTCTGTTCGAAGAAGTGATCGTCGCGGTCGGCCAGAACCCCGCCAAGCGCTACACCTTCGACCTCGCCGAGCGGGTTCGCATCATCGAGAGCGCTCTTGCCGATGTACCGAATGTGCGGGTCGACGTGTTCGAGGGGCTGCTGGTCGACTACTGCAAAAAGGTTGATGCAAGGGTCATTCTCCGAGGCCTGCGCGCGGTCACGGACTTCGAGTTCGAGTTCAAGATCGGGCTGGCCAACATGGACATGGCACCCACCATCCAGACCGTATTCTTGCTGACAGAGCCATCGATGCTGTTCGTGTCCAGCTCACTGATTCGTGAAATCGCGAGTCACAAGGGCGATGTCCGCAAGTACGTGCCCAAGGCCGCAGCCGACGCGCTGGTGGACCTCTACGGTTCTCGCTGACCGTCCAGCCCCTTTCCCGCAATTTCGCCTGCTTTCCCGGCCCACCTGAGCCGATGGCCGACGGGATACACCGACGCGCGTGAGCAAGGGCGTGTCTCTGGGAAGGTCCAAATGTGCGGAATCATCGGCTACACCGGCAAGCGCCGAGTCACCCCCATCCTCGTCGACGGCCTCCGGCGCTTAGAGTACCGCGGCTACGACTCCGCTGGGATCGCTGTCCAGCAGGGCCGCGACATCAAGATCATCAAGGCGGTGGGCCGGGTTCGCAACCTCGAAGCCAAGGTGCCCAACAACCTCGAGGGCAACTCGGGCATCGCGCACACCCGCTGGGCAACCCACGGTGGGGTCACCCAGGAAAATGCTCACCCCCACCTCGATGAGCTCGACCGCATCGCCGTGGTCCACAACGGCATCATCGAGAACATGGCCTCCCTGAAGTCCCGCCTTGTGGCCGATGGCGTGCGCTTCCGCTCCGAGACCGACACCGAGATTCTGGCCCACCTCATCGCCCACTTCTACGATGGAATGGGCGCGCTCGGCGACAGCATCAGCCCCGATGCTGCCGGCGATCCCTTGGATGCCGTCCGTGCCGCGCTGGGCCGAGTTCGCGGTACCTGGGGCATCGCGGTCATGTTCCGCGACCACCCCGGCCTCATCGTGGCCGCCCGCAATGGCTCGCCTCTGGTCGTGGGTCTGGGCGACGGCGAGACCTACATCGCGTCCGACCCCAATGCCCTAGTGCCCTACACCCGCCGCGTGGTCTACCTCCAAGATGGCGAGCTGGCGCGCCTTGACGTCAACGGCGTGCAGACTTGGCGTCTCGACGGCCACGAGTCCGAGAGCCCCGTCCACGAGCTTGAAGAAGACTGGGGCGACGCGGAGCTGGGCGACTTTCCCCACTTCATGCTCAAAGAGATCCACGAGCAGCCCGAGGCTCTCCGCCAGTGCCTGTCGGGGCGGCTGGTCCCCGAAAACGGCACCGCCAAGCTCGGCGGCCTGGAGCTCACCGCCCGCGACCTCGTCGACCTGCCCTACATCGGCCTAGTCGGCTGCGGCACGGCCTACCACGCATGCCAGGTGGGAGCGATGGTCATCGAGCATATGGCCCGGCTGCCCGCGCGTGCCCACATCGCGTCCGAGTTTCGCTACCGGAACCCCGTGATCAACCCCAGGGCGCTGTTCTTCGCCGTCAGCCAGTCCGGCGAGACCGCCGACACCATGGGGGCGATTCGGGAGATTCAGCTGAAGGGCGCCACAGTGATGGGGGCAGTCAACGTCGTCGGCTCCACGATTGCGCGGGCTTGCGGTCGAGGCGTCTACATCCACTCCGGTCCGGAGATGGCGGTCGCATCCACCAAGGCGTTCAGCAACATGGTGGTCGCGCTCAGCCTGTTTGCGCTCCAGATCGGTCGCTCGCGGGCGCTGTCCCCCCACGCTGGCCGGCAGATCGCCACCGCGATGCAGGCCATCCCCGACCTCGTGCGCCAGTACCTCAGAGAACCCGGCCCCATCAACGAGATGGTGCGTGCGGTAACGGGCGCCAAGATGGTGCTCTTCCTGGGCCGCGGGGTCAGCGCTCCGGTGGCCGCAGAAGGCGCGCTCAAGCTGATGGAGGTCGCCTACATCCCGTGCCTCGCCTACCCCTCCGGGGAGATGAAGCACGGTCCCATCGCACTTCTCGAGGAAGGTTCCCCGGTCATCGTCATCGCTCCCGACGATTCCCACCACACCAAGACGATGTCCAACCTTCAGGAGTGCCGCGCCCGTGGCGCCAGGGTCATTCTCATCCACACCGAGGGCGATCCTGCCGCGGAGCTGGCCGATGTGTCTGTGCCAGTGCCACGCAGCCTCGATGTCCTGAGCCCCCTTCTCACGGTGCTTCCACTGCAGCTGCTGGCCTATAAGGCCGGGCTCGCACTCGGCCGCGACATCGACCGTCCGCGCAACCTCGCGAAGTCCGTCACGGTGGAGTGAGGCCGGCCACCACGCCGCCGTCCGCGCTCCACCAGATGTCCTGAGTCCCCACTCTCACACGACCGCAGTCGGGCGCTGGCGCAAGCAATGCGGAGAGGTCGGGCTCGCACAGACGACCGATAGAGTCGAAGCCGAAGGCGCCTTGTGCGGTGAGCACGGTGATCGCGTCGTCCGAGTGGGTGCGCATGTCCATTGGAGGGGAGGGGAGGGCGATTGCATGGTGGACGACACCGGCATCTGCGCGCCACACCGACAGCCGAGTGCGGCTCACCCTCCAGACCCCACGCCCTCCGGGGGACGCCCGCGCAGCCGGTCGTTCCTCCGCGTCCACACACTCTGCGTCCAGCGTCCAGCCGATGGTGCCCCCATCCGAGCCCGGAACCAGCCCAGTGCGACAGATCGCTCGTACCCCCGGAGTCTCGGCCAAGACCACTCTGTGGCCGTCATCCGAGAAGAGCAGGTCCCCTGGGCACAGCTGCTCCAGCGCGATGCCCGCGGCGTCCATCTGCATCAAGGGTACCCGGCGGGCAAAGCGACCTGGCGGTCCCCACCACATGCACCCTGCGCCCACACACCACACGGCGCCGTCTGGGCCCACATCCCAGGCGCCAATGGGGCCAGGCAAGCGGGCCGCCACCGACACACGCCCCTCCGGAGTCCGTCGGTAAAGCGTGTTTTCCCAGGCCCAAGCCCAGCCGGTCTTGACAGGCCAGGGCCGCGCGCCGCCTTCGTGCGCACTCTCCGGGAGACACGGCAAGAGCTGGTCGATGCCCATCACACGCATGCCCCTGCGCTCGACCACCATGTGACCGACCGCGCGACGCCGCACCGGATCAGTGTGGAGCAGCTGTTCAAGGTGCCACACGCTGTTTCCGAGGTCGACCACAGGCCCACGCTCCGAGCAGATGATGGCCCGCAGGTCGTGTGGACGGCCTCCAGACCGCCCCAGCCACACCTTCGCTTGTGCGCTTCCGAGCGGCGACCACATCGCCAGTCCGCCCCCTACAAACAGGGACACGCCCCGTCCCACACGCGCCGTCCCCATCGAGGGCAGCGTGACATGGGCGGCGTTGACGGTGTGGATCAACGGGTGCCCACAGCAACCACACTGCCGTCGGTCAGGCCCACAACCACCTTGCCGTCGATGACCACCGGGCTGGCCGACGGCGTCGCACCGAGCGGCACCGCCCAGACCTCGCCACCGTCGTCCGGATCGAAGCGGTGGAGGCGACCGTCGGCGTTGCCGATGTAGACGCCAAAGCGGCCGAATGCAGCCGAGGTACTGGGAGCGCCGGCCACCGTCGCCCGCCAGCTGATGTCGCCCGTTGCCGGGTCGAGGCCCACAATCTCACCACTACGATCGGGCACCACCAACACATGGGACAGCGCGGGCCCAGCAGTGGGGTCGTCCGTGAGGGGGGTGCGCCAGGCGATGTCTCCGCTTTCAGCGACAAGCGCAGCCACTCCGCCCGGACGCCCGAGCTCGCCGGTGTAGGCCGCGTAGACCAAGCCATCTGCCGCTACCAGCCCGCCCACAATGGAGCCCGGCAGCACCGCCCGCCACCGCGCCCGCGCACGGCTGGCCGCCACCACTTCACCCGTCTTGGTGCCGAAGTAGATGTGCAGCCCGTCACTGGCAGGCCAGCCGACCGCCGAGTCACTCGCGGGCGCCATCCAACCGGCCTCCGACACGACCTTGCCCTCTTGGGTGACCCACACAAGCTCACCGCCCACGGGTACTGGCCAGCCAGATGCCACCCCGCCGGCCACATGGGTATTGGCGATCGTGCCGCGCAACCGCTCTAAGTCGACGATGGTGTCGTTGGTGGTGGGCACTGCCACACCAGCTTCGCGCAGACCTACGCCCCCGACGGCCTCCACACGGGACCGCCAGATCTCATTGCCATCGGCATCGATGCAGAAGACCGAGCCAGCGCCCACACCACACACCCGCTCGCCGTCGGTGACCAGGGGGTGCACCAATGCCGAGCCGATCTCTACACGCCAAACCACGCCCGGAGAGCCTCCAGGATCAGTGGCATCGTACTTCCGCGCCCCTGTGTGCCAGACAAAGTCGGAATCGACCTGCTCCGCCACGGGGGCGGCTACTACCGTGGGGGGAGCGGTCACCGTGCGCCGATGCTCGGTGGACTTCGGCCCGCAAGCCGCGATGACGGCAAGCACACTGCACCGACACCAGGTGGACAGGACGGACATCGCGGGCTCCAGCGGATGGTCGGAAAGGGCCAAGGGGTCCATGCACGGTGTCGTGGACGAGGCATCACACGCGCTTGACTGGACAATTCCCCGCATATCGAGCATCACGACACCATGCCGTACTCACGAGTCACCCCACGTTTCTGCCTGACCGCCGGCGCGCTCGCGTCCATGGTCACCATCGCCACACCCGCAATTGCGGATGTGCCCGACAAGATCGCCAATCACCCCATCCTCGCCGAGGATGGCGATGTGCTCCGTGCCTCCAAGCCGCTGGTGTTTGCCCTCATCGGCAATACCCGCGCCCCACTGACTGGCCCGGACATCGCTGCTGGCGCCAGCATTCACAAGGGCACCCGCAGCGCCATCGTCGCGGACATCGCCCAGGACTCCAAGCTCGACCAAGGACCGGCGGTCGTGTGGATGCTGGGCGACCACGTGCGCAAGGCGGCCGGATCGGAGTGGAAGGGCGTAGACAAGCGCCTCGCTGCCATTCTCGACGGCGCCACCCCGCCAAAAGGCGAGGAAGTCAAGCAGCTCCGGGCCCTGCCAGTTGCCGGAGACCACGAAGGACTCGGCGACGATCGCTACTTTGGCTTCGGGGATATGTACCCGGGCGTGGGCGCAGACATCGGCTTTGGACGCGTCGCGAGCTGGTATCACTTCGACCTGCAGACCGCTGATGTCACGTGGCGGTTCATGGTTGTCGACCCGCGCCAGGAGGCTCTGGGCAGTCGCTGGACTGAGCAGATCGGCTGGATCGAGCGCATCACCAAAGATCCCAAGTTCGACTACCTAATCGTCGTGATGCACGACCCGGTCTACGATCTCGGCGGACGCATCCCCCTGATGAACAAGGGCGGTGGTCCTCTTGAGCTCATCGAACACATCGAAGATGCCATCGGGGTGCAGCGACTGCGTGCGGTCATCTCGGCCGGCCACCATACCAACCAAGTGTTGATGCCCGACGGTCCGCGCGGCGCCCTCCACCTCGGCGCAGGTGGCGCAGGCCCCGTTCAGGACGACCTCAAGCGCTGGGCGCCCGCCGACGACGCTGGCAAGGCTGCCGAGGTCAGTCTCGAGCCCATCTTCGACTTGGCCCTGCTCGACCAGATGGACCGCTGGCACCGGGATGTCGGCCTACCTGATGTCGCCATCGACGAGGCCAAGGCCCGCGGTTCGTTCGACGGCTTCACCGCAGCGTACAACGCCAAGCACTTCCCAGTGGCGGGATGGTGGTCGATGAAGGTCGACGGTGCGGTGGTGGTTCTCGACTTTCACTTCCGCAAGCCAGATGGCACCTTCGCAACCATCTACCGAATGCAGCACCAGCCCGGCGTGGGCTGGATCCCGTCGCGGCCCCAGAAGTAGGGCTCCGAGCCCCGTAGTGGCGCCTCAGACGTCGAGTACCGCGCGCTTGCCGAACCACGACACGCTGCCAGCACCAATCGCGGCCAGCGCGCCAACGGTCCCCACCAGGGGGCCGATGACCGGCAGCGACGCGATCACGCCAAACACAATGGCTCCCGCCAGCGCGGACACCCAGGGCTTGCGCTCCGGGCCTGGCAACGACTCGCCAATCCAGCGACTCACCCCAGCCGCACCCACGAGCCAAGCGAGCGCCACGCCCACGCCCAGCACAATGGCCAGCGGTGCGGCGACCACAGACAGTACTGCCGCGACTGTGCCAACCATCGACCCCGCCCCGAGAATGGCTCCACCGACGGTGTACCAGCCAGCGCCTTGCCGCAGCCTGTCGGCCACATTGCGCGAGCGCTCGGGGAAGAGGTTGGTGATGAACACCGCGAAGGCCGCCATGCCAAGGACGGTGGACAAGCGTCTGGCCAAGGCCGCAAGCCAGCGGTCATCGCGCTCCGGACGCGTGAGCCCCACCCGGTCGCCATGGACCACAGCATCCGGGTGAACGTCGATCTCGCCGCCCAGGCTGATGATGTGACCCTCCACCCGGGCATCCGGGCCAACCACAACATCTCCGCCCACCGCCACGACGGGACCCGACACGGCGCCATCCACGCGAAGGTCGCCTCGCCAAGCTACGGCCTCACTCCAGTGAGCCTCCAACGGAACCACCACGTTGTCGCCCACGCCGGGGTACGGCGGGACGTTGGGGGGAGACTCGATGCGCTCTAGGCGGGCTTCGAGCTCTTCGACGCGCCGCTCGAGGGCTTGGGTACGGTCGTCGGAGGAGTGAGCCTCCGCCAGCCCACCCCCCAGCGCGAGCGCCAACAATCCGCCAGCGGATGCGATCATTTGCGATACCGGCGCACAAGATGGGTGCCGACCAGCACAAGGCCGCTCACCATCACGAGGCCCGGCGCTACGGCCCAGCCGCCGAGACCGGACGGTCCCCCAGCGACAGAGGCGACCACCCCAAGTCCCATCCCCACCGTGACGCCCTCGGTAAGAACCTGAGCGGGCTCTCCGAGAACTGCGAACAAGAAGCCGGCGGCACCCAGCAGGGCGATGGCCACTGCGGGCGCCGGACCCGGACTTCGCTTCGCCACAGCTTCCAGCTCGGCCTCGGCGAGAATGTCGCCGACCAGGTCGATGGGAGGCAGCGGCTCGTCCGCAGCATCAACCAGCAATTGATGGAGCTCGTCTTCTTCCAGAGCCGCCCGCTGACAACCGGGGCAGGAGTCGAGGTGAAGCGCGACCGCCACGGCATGCGCCTCGTCAAGCTCACCGCCTACGAAAGCGAGGAGCACCTCAGGTGCCGGATGGCGCCCTCTCAAGCGCCCGCCGAGCGCACCCAGGCTTCGCGACGGGTGCGGATGTGGCGGGCATCCTGGGCTTCGAGTGCTTCCCGAAGCTTGCGTCGCGCCCGGAAGAGGCGGTTCATCACGGTGCCCATGGGAATTCCGGTGAGGTCGGAAATCTCCCGGTAGAGCATGCCCTCCAGGTGGTAGAGCGTGATGATCTCGCGGTAGATGTCCGGAAGCGTGGCCAGCGCGCTGTGAACACGGTCGGCATCAAGCTTCTTGGCCGCTTCGTCGGCGGGACTGGGGCCACCCGAGGCCACCTCACGCTCGGGCGCTTCGGGACGACGCTTGCGACGACGGTGGACGTCGATGCAGGTGTTGCGGGCCACGCTGAAGAGCCAGGTCTGGAAGCGCCAGCGGTCGTCGTACCGGTCGATGCGACGCAACACCTTGAAGAAGGTGTCCTGGGTCGCGTCGCGGGCATCCTGCTCGTTCTGCGTCATGCGCAGGCAGAAGCGGTAGACCATCGGAGTGAACCGCTCCACCAACCATTGCTGCGCGGCGGAATCTCCGTCGCGGGCGGCTAGGATACGGTCTTGCTCGTCTATGGCTGGCGAAAGGACGTGGAGGGACAGCGTGGGTCTCCTGCGTGAGGGGATGCCGCGATGCGCCGCGGACATTGAAATGATGCACACGACCGGGGAGGGGTCCAGGGGAGCGAGACGAATCGTGACAGGCCGCAACCTTGGGGTGTCGACCGGACCAGACTCGCCGCCCCTACGCATGCGCAACCTCAGTATTTCCATCACATACTGACTGGTGGGCCCACTATTTGCCGTCCGAAACGAGGGGGTGCTATCGTGGCCAGAAGGAGTCCGATGGACAAGGCCCGAAAGCTCCGCCGCTACGAGCAGAAGGACTACACCCAGCTCGTAGACTTCCCCGTCGAGATTGTCGGGCGGGACGGAGTCGTGCGGCGCTACTCCTTCGAAGAGTCCATTCGGCTCTACCAGCGGCGCATCGCGAGCGCGCAGGCCCGCTACGCCGACGGCGAAGTCGTCGACGCGGAGGTCATTCATTGCGGGCAGCGCATCGGCCAGCTCCGCCGCAGCTACTTCGCTCGCTACGGCTGGACCGCGCTGCGCGTAGGCGACCGTCCGGGGCTGCTTGCCGGAGAGTTTGCCGGTGAGGTGGCAGCCTTCCTGCGCAGGGTGCTGTCAGACCCCAGCCAGTCTGCGGAGCCTTCGGAGCAAGTCAGCTTTGCCCTTCTCCAGGACGACGAGCACCACCAGCTCTACTACGTGCGGATTGAGGGCCGTTCCGAAGAGCAACCCTGGATGCTGTACCTCTACCGATTCTCAACCGCGAGCGCATGTCCGGGGCGCGAAGCGTTCTTCAGG
>Ga0315322_10004802_pt1 | contig 10372 bp, 15 predicted proteins | sample M110021515metaG_FD_203461 | JGI IMG/M metagenome (GOLD analysis project Ga0315322, IMG submission 203461) | Ammonia-oxidizing marine archaeal communities from Monterey Bay, California, United States - M1 100m 21515 | ecosystem: Environmental > Aquatic > Marine > Intertidal zone | place: USA... | reverse complement strand
TCGACAATCGCTTGTTCTAGTAGGCTTGACATTATTAATAACTCCTAAAATAGTACACTATTACACAAATAAGAAAAGTTTCTCTAAGTAAATAGTTGGTGTATTTTCAAAAAGGAGGTAAATTTTTACTGCTGGTAATCAGCTGAAATTCTTAAGTCTCTGTGAATAGCAGGTTTGCATTCCACCAATGAAAGTTTCCTGAACCAAAACTATTACCGCCAGAGCGCCATGTAAAGCAGATATAGTCACCTGCAGATAGAGTATTGCCAGAAGAAAGGCTCTTGAGGTCCTGATAATTCGATTGAGCTATGCCAGTGCCGTCAGCATAAAAGTCGGTGCCTCCGCCGGTGGCTATAAGATTGAAGGTCACCACATCAGTCTTCGCTGGGGCGTCGGGCATGGTACACTTCCACACATCAAATATTGCGGCGTCGGCGACTGCAACAGGGTCATAAGTGTGGTACCCTACCGATAGGTTATCTAAAGTGCAATCAAATGGAATTACGCCATGGACGGCATACCTCCACGCCAAATATTGTTCGCATGTGAAGCTAGTGTCTCCGGCGGTATAAGCTATGCTGAGTGTTCCATCTGCGACGCTCCAGTCTTGTCCGACGGTACCAGCAGTCGCGGATTTGAAATATAATGTATTGCCGACAGCGTCTGCAACTAATACTCGATTTTGATAATTAATTGAAAACGTCTTCTTAGCTGTGACAGTGCCATTTGCTGCGGCAGTCACTCTGCCCTTTGCATCAACCGTTATATCTGCGGCAGTATAAGAACCTGCTGCAACAGCTGTGTCTGCCAAGGTTACAGCTCCGTTGCTAGCCAAGGTTGCATCGCCGGAGATTGCAGTGTTGTTAAATGAGCCGGCTCCGTTATGCACCATAACGTGTCCGGATGCGGGTGCTGTGATGCCGACATCAGTAAGGTCGTCTAGCGCTGAGGCGCCGCCTCCACCAGTCAGGTCAGTCTCAGCTAGCTCATTTGAAATCCAGTATAGCTTACCGTCTGCCTTAGCATATAGTATGCCACCCTCACCGTCTGCGGGGGCTCCTGGGCCCGTCTGCTCAGACACAGAAAGTACACCAAACGAACCAGTGTTGGTTGTTGTTATTGTGCTTCCGCCTAAATCGCCGCCAGAGCCCGGGTTAAAGCCAGACATAACTTATGACTCCGAAACTTCGCCAGAGCATGCATTGCCATGGACTGTTGCTTTCGCAGTGTCGACACCTTTGTATCCTGTTGCTGTAATGTCCGCTTCTTGGCTAGAATCATACGTGTGCATTCTTGAGCCGGCGATATCAGTTAACTCTGCGAAAAGTTCGAAGGTTGCATCGCCGGCAGGAGCTGTTAGATATATCTCCTTAGAGCGCACATTCATAGTAATAGATTGGTTCTTTGCGTCAAGGGTCACATAATGGAACCCCTGATTCCAACTAGCATCAGTAGCTGTGGAGCTAGATACACTAGAAAAATGCACCTGAATATCGTCGGAATTCGCGTCTTTGTTGATAATTGTAATTGCTCTCGTTACTTGAGGAAATGAGACTTTAACTGTCTTTCCCGCGTCGACGATTCCCCCTACAAGAAATGGCCGTGCACCAATCATATAAGCGCCAGTTGATCTTGCACCTGGGCTGCCTGCATGCCTAAACTCGCCCTGGTTTGGCGTAGCGTTAAATCCTGAACCTGCCATTTTCTTGTCTCCGTTTACTTATATTCGTTTTCTAAACGCTTCTTAGCCTTAGCGTTTGCTACTCTAATTAGTCTCTGCTTTTCCAATTTCTTCATTCTTCTTTTCTCAGATTTCTTTGTAAAATACCTTCGCTCTCTTACTTCTTCCAAAATTCCGCATTTTTTAACTTTTCTTGAGAACTTCTTTATCATTCTCTCAACTTGTTCTTGGTCTCTAATTTGTATTTCTACATGAACCGGTGTTCTTCTGCCCATTATAATTCCTTTATTTAAGTGCTTTCCACTTATTGCCTGCTAAACTAAACAAACCACTTATATCAACACCAGAATCACTAGGGTCTAAACCAGTAAGAGGACTGTGAGGAGTTGCAGGCCCAGATGTTGAGCCCCCAGACTTTAATGGCTGTGTACCCTCAAAGACGTTATTCATCTTGTCCCCGCCAATTGCGTCCAGCATCTTACGCTTTGTTTCTAAAAGCTTCTTCCTTTGTTCTTCGGCGCGTTCTTCTTGGAGTTGCTGTTGCATAACCACTTGTTGCTGATTGGCTTTCTTTGTCGGCTGCTGCTGTTCGACCATTAGGCTTTGAGCCTTCGTGATGCCGAAGGCGACCTCCGCGATGATTTCAGAAAGGACCCCTTCTTCAAATAAGGTCTCTTTCACGCACTCTTTTATTAGTGCTTTTAATTCTGACTTTTTCATTTACTTCTCAAATTTATATAAAATATCGTTCAACGCTCTGTCGATCCTATCACCCTTAGTCGTGATGAGCTTTCTGTCTTTTGCTTCGGTCATCATAAAGGCTCCAGGTGTGGATGGTTCTGAAACCATGTCAAAACAAATAAGCTGAAAGTCGTCTTCGACCATTATTGTTCCATCCTGTTTCTCGTTTATAGAGCCCAAACCTCTGGAAGAAATTCCCAAAGAGATGCCTGATTCAACCAAAGACCTTAAGATTCTACCAGAGGGAGTGTCTAGAACTTTTATCTTGCCCATACATTTCTTGCCTTCCATCCAAATTTTTGTTACTTGGTGAGAGACCTTGTCTAGGTTTACGATTTGTGAGTTTGGATGGTCAAGTTCGCCTAGCGCTCTCTTGGCTTCGACTAGTCTCTTATAATTATTGACCTCCCTTTCTAGTATCGCCTGTGGATATACACGGCCGTTGCCATTCTTAGTCTCAGCCATCTGCATAAGCCCAGAAAGCATGAGCCCACCATTTGCGACAAACTTCTTTTCTGCTTCAGTGAGCAAATCCTGGCATATACCGCCTTCGCAAAGTTCATAATATTCTCTTATAAGTTTCATAACTTCCTTTTCCTGCGGGGGCCACCCGCGTCAGCTAAGCTCCTTTGCAACAATTAGCAACGGGCCTTATATACCACCTTATGGTAACAAAAGATTTCATACTAACTCCTTAACCGTGATCAACTCTAATACCATGATCATCAAAAACAGCACCAATTATGTAACTAACCAACGACCCTAAACAGCCCAAAAAGAGAGCAGTAACTGGAGAATAGTCAAAACTAAATAGTTTCGTATAATCGTTTAGGGACCACAAAAATATGCCTGACCAGAACCCTGTGCACATAGTGCAGGATAGAAGCTGACCGAACCAGCCTTCGGTAGGGCGGATTTTATCAAAGATTTTTCCGTATACTAATATTTGGGTAAGCCCGGCGCAACAGAGGGAGAAATATATTAAGCTCATTCTTCCTCTTTGTTGTGCTCTCGAATAAGGGAATAGTTGTAAGTAAACCCGTAAGGGCGAATGCCTGGGTGCAATGAACCCTTTTGTGCGTCTTGAGGCACATCCCCCAACTCTGTGGAGTCTTCTGGAGATGGACGAAGCATATAATCCAGCCTATCGTCTTCAAATTCAGAAGCGCTGCGAAAATATGGCTTCTCCTGGTTCAAATACTCGCTTAGGATATAAAGGCAAGCTTGCAGCTTGTCAACGCCTGGAATCTTGGATTCCAAGATACTTGCTTCCAGTGAGCCGTGGATATTGCCGCCCCTAATAGAAGACTTATCGACAATGCCTCGCTTGGCTAAGAAGTTAAACATTCTATCTTGAGCTTGGTAAGCCTTATCGCTCATCTGCTCCTTCGGGAAAGAAACGCACTTGCCACTTTCAAGCGCAAGAACAATATCTATGTCTTCATGGTCAAATATCATAACGTTCCCATCAAGCGTTCTTCTGGCTTTTAATGAGATTTTTGGGTCTTTCTTTATATCAACTGATAGTGTCATCTTGCTTTATCTCTTCTAATAAATCCTGTGTCTTGAGAACGACCTCGACTAAATCAGAGTCAATCTCTTTGTCCTTATACGAGTCTAAGACCGAATAAACTTGGTCTACTTTGGTTTTTAGCGATTCGTCTTCGCTGATTACTGATATATTCTTACACTCAGTAAGTTGTTCTTTTAAATTTCCGATTTCCTCATTGAGGTAATACTTTAACTCTAAGCCATTGTCCGAGAAAGATGATATGTATTTACCCAATAAGTTTTTCTGACTTTCATTTAAGGTCTCCGAGTATTGGTCGTTAAACTTTGTAACGAAAGTGCTGTATACAATGTTATCAATTGGTTGCTGTTTTTCCTCTACCTTAGTGCAAGATTCTGACATCTGCTGAATGATGTTTTCTTCTAGCAAGACCCTATCCTTTACTGGTAGAGCCTCCTGAAAGATAGAATAAACGGTTGCCAGATTTTTATAGTTTGGGACGAAATTTTCAAATAGACTCTTTGAAAGAGTTTTATTTATCTTATTGATTAATGCCGACTGCTCTAGGAAGATTGTTTTGCGGTTAAGGTCTGAATAACTTTTCTTTACTTCTACTATGATTTTCTCAGCCAAGCGCTTTTCAATTGATTTAGTCTCGTAAACGCTCTTATAGAGGTCCAGTTCCTTATTAAGCTCCGTGCCTTTAGCGAAGTGCTCCTTCATGATTGAAACAATTTTGCTCTGCTTGTTCTTATTGTTTTTGACAATTGATTTAGTCAGTTCTCGAACAAGCGCTTCATATACGAATGCAGTATTTCTCTTCTTATTGTGCTTCAGTCTCATCTTTGTTTTTCCTCGATTTTAAGTCCAAATTCTCAAACAAAACTTTTAACTCTTCTTGGTCCTTAAGAAGTTTGTTCTCCTCTTCCTTAGAGTAAATAGTTAGCTTGCTCTCGTAAACACTTGTACCTTTTACCAGACTAGCTAATTCTGAAGCTCCTGGGAGTGTTTTTCTCTTTGTTCCTGTCTCTGGTGACGCGGCCCTGTTCATGTTTTTCTTTCTAGGTCCAGAAGATTTTCTTCTGTCTCCGCCAGGTTTATTCATTCTAGGTTCATACCAGCCATGTGACTTACTTGTTGTTGTTTTGGTCTTGCCGCCTTCGCGTTTGGCTCTCTTTCCTATACCATCATCTCTCTTTGCTGGTGGGGCCGCTAGGAGATCTCCTTCTTCTGGACCTGCTTCTGCTTCGCCACCACCTAAGTCAAGCGTATCTCCGCCAAGGTCAGCTTCGTCGCTTGTTGGGGCCCCTAATTCAGGCTCCATTCCGGCCATGCCTTCGCCGCCTTCTTCACCCATGTCACCGGCAAGGTCTCCACCTGGTGCTGTCGCTGCCGCCTGCTCTGCTTCTGCAGCAGTTTCAAGAGCTGCTTCGAAGCGGCGGTCATAGAACATCTCGCGGCGGTTCCGGATAAACTCTTCGTCTGACATACCAAAGAGCTTTTTGGCTAGCCACTGCTTTGAAAAGAACCCTTCTGTAGCCGAGGAGGCAATGTCAAATTTCGTCTTCCAGTGTTCCAGCTCCTGCATCTCTGCAATCTTTGAAGGATTATTGAGAGCGACCTTAAAGCTTACCAAGTCTTCATCGCGGTAGCCCAAAGTATAAAGATGAATAATACCAATCTTCTCAAGTTCAGTAAGTACTGAGCGCTGTAAACGCTGAATGGTTCTGGCAAATCGGATGTCTTTCTGCGCCAATGTAGTCTTGTCCTCCGCGGCCTTATCTGCGTCTGAAGACAAATAAGAAGCCGGAATTTTAAGGGCCGAAAACAATTTATCTCTAAGATATTTGACGTCATCGATGTCACCGGTGTATTTGCCGCCGGCGAGGGGTTCAATCTTGGTGCCACTTTGGCCGCCTCGAACAGGAATAAAATAGTCTTCTTCTACTGAGAGTGGATTATATCTAAGGTCCACTCGTCCAGTATCAGCATCAACAACTTGATTTCTCTTCATCTGTGTCATTGCTTTTTGCATATATTGCTCGATGTCTTGTGCAGGTATTGAACCGACATCAATATAGAAAACTCTTCTTTCTGGTGAGCGAACAATACGATAAGCCATCATAGCGTCCTCAAGAAGAGTCAACTGGCGCCAGATTCTTCGGGCAGGTTCGAGGACAGATGTACCATAGGGGTTGTACTTGTCGTTCCCTAGAACCCTAAAGTGACCAATTTGCCAGTTCTCAAAAGTAAGCCCTGCAGTATTCCACTGATATTGTACGTAGCCCGGGTTACTCTTGTCCTCACCCTCTAATCGCTCGACTTCAGAAGTAGGAAGTCCGATGACACTAGTGACACCAACCTTTTCGTCTAGATCTAAATATAGGAAAAAGTCTCCATACTTACACATTGCTCGAGCCCACGAAAATAGATTATATTCTATATTTAGTACGTCGTAGTACAGGGAGTGAAGCAGTAACTTGATCTCTTCATTGTCGCATTTTATATTCAACACTTCATGTAAGCCACTGTGAGTCGTCATCTCATCTGCATAGATATCCATAGCAGAGGCAATCTCGGGTGTGTACTCCATTTGGTCGAAGTCGACATACCTTTCGGTTCGTGCCTGGCTAGCCATTGCCTGAGCTTGCAGATTATCATACGGGTTGTATGCTGTCTTCTTAAAATCTCTACCGCTAGCTGAAGTAAACTTCGAAGCATATTTGTCGATGTCTATTCTTCTTAAGCGGTGATTAGTTTGTGTTCGGTAGTTTGTTAGTGGACCCGAGAGAAGTCGAGTTAATTTTCTGAACAATAAACTTTGTGGGTTTCTTGGATTGTTCTTTTGTGTTTTTTTATTAGCCATCTTTTATCCCTTGAAAAGCCACGGAAACTCTTCCATTGTGCTTGCGTGTTTTCTGGCTCCCTCTTGAAGCTTCATGTTCCTAACACCAATCATGCCTTTTATTCTGGTGTCTAGCTGGTTACTACTTTTAGTTATCGCCCCAAGAAACGCCTTGTTATATTCCAAGTCTCTCTGATTTGTTGCAAGAGCGGTGTCTCGGACCCAACAACCAACTGCACAAGCCATAATTAAATCATCGTTATATGACCTCATAGCCTCTGGGCGGCCGTGATTCCATATAAATGTCTTCATTTCTGCCAAAAGACGTGTTGAATATATCTTAATTAGGTTGTTTCTGACAAATTCTTCCATCTTTGCCACGATGAGTGGGCGCGTTTTAGAAGTCATCGAGAAGCCTGCCACAGCATTATTCATATTCTCTGCTTGATACTCGTCGACATACTCGTGAGTAGACTTGACAGAATAGTAAAGATTTGGATATGCTGCTTCCCTTAACTTGTCTAAAACTGCAAATCCAACTGTGTTGTTTTCCACGACCAAAAGTGCATTGTTATATTCTAACCCAATATCGTATAAAATTTTAGAGAAAAGATCAGGAGCTACTTTTCCCCTGTATTCTGCGACGATTTCCATAGTCTTTGTCTTGAAAATTAGAGCCGTAGAGTAGTCCTTACCATCGCCGCGGGCGACGTCGGCGGATATAAAGTAGTCTTGTTCTGGTTGGCTGTTTTCCCATATCCACAAGTTTCTGTCAAAACCGGTTCTATATTTCGGCTCTTGGACCATATTCAGATAAGTTTCCATATCTTCGCTTCCAAATACAGTCTCACCTGACATATTAAAGTTGCACTCTAATTCTTGTGCAATCTCTCTGCGAGACATATTTCTCGTCTCTTTCTCAAACCACTCCTGGTCTCTATCCGGGTGGACTTGCCATGGTAAGACTGTTGGGTGAAAGTCGTTTGTTTCAGATTCTGCTTCTGAATATATCTTATGGAACCAGTTCCCTACACCATTCGGCGTAGAAAGGGCTATACAGCGTCCACCAGTTGACAAGGTAGGGTATAGACCCATCCATAGCTCTTCAAGCCCCTCTACATGGGCTGCCTCGTCGATTACAAGAAGTGACAAGGCTTCTGAGCGTCCTGCGTCGCCGGAAGTCGAGGATGCCTTAATTTGAGAGCCGTTAGATAAAACAAAGCTTGTGCGGTTATCAATATCTACATTCGATATTCTAAGCCAGGGTGGCAAGTTTCGAATAATTGCTTTTACTTTTTTAACGAGGTTTGCTGCAGTGCTAAACTTTGTCGCGATTACAAGAACATTCTTTTCCCGATGAAACATCATAAGCCATGCAACATAAGCTGCAGATATAGTAGATATACCTAGCTGGCGCGCTTTGAGGATAACATTAAATCGGTAATCCTCGAAATCTTTTAAAAGGTCCTTCTGGAAGTCATAAAGATGAAAGGGGATTAATCCGAGTTGTGGGTGTGTTATCTTTGCGTAAGTGTTGATGAAATAGTCTGGCGTCTTGCCGCACTTGACTATCTCTTTCATTATTTCTTTCTTAGAAAGAGAGAAAGTCATATTTAACTACTTCTTTAAGCCACCAAGCTCTAGCCACTTTCTCGTGGCGGAGTCTAGCCTATCTTCGCTCTCTGGCGTGTTTACCTCTGATTCTACGGCGCCAATCTTATAGCACTTGTGAACCTTCACGCTGCAGCGGATACGAGAAATATATTCAACAAGAACGTCCACTTCGCTTGGGTCCGATAAAGAGAGGGCGCCCTTCTTTGCCTTCTTGTATTCTTTCTGGATGAAGGACTTAACCTTCTCAACCATGGATTCCATCTCCCCTTCAAAGTCATTGCTGTGAACTTCCTTGAGAGGTATCTCTGAATGGTACTTAATGTGCAAACGATCTCCAGAGATATATGCGCCGAAGCCGTCCATAACTCGATGATCAATTAGCGGATTGCCTTCTTCTCTTCGAAGTCCAATCTTTATTGGCTCACCCTTTTCGTCGAGGGCGCCATCGTAAGTGTTTGCCAGTACCTGAGAGATACAATTAATAATTTCTAAAGTCGTAGCCATGTGTATAATTCCTCTACTATAAATAGTTTACAATATAAATAGTTACTTGTTTGGTCTCCAGCCTGATTTCCATCTTTCTTCTCTGCCTTCGATGTATTGTATGTAACAATCGAAGCAACACTCAAACTTATTCATATATAAATCGTCTTTCGACGAGAAGGAATAAGACTCGCAGACTGGACAGTCTCTCTTCACTTCTCGGGAAGAAACCTTCTCTTTTATCGTGAATCCTTCTGTCTCTTCCACTTTCTTTGTCCGGACTTCTCTTGCATGGAAAGTTTTGAGGTCTTCCAAGTATGCAATTTCTTTTTCTTGGGTCCATTCTTTTTTAGGGTTCTGAATTGCCTCTTCACCGTATTTCTCCTTTATAGCTTTCTCGTATTTTGCTATTTCGTTATAATCTTTACTCATCTCTTCCTCAATTCACCATAAGAAAAATTGCGATGGTGGTTGCAGCTCCTGTTAGAAAACCTCCTGATGCCCACCAAATAGTGTAATCGTTAGGTCTTTTAAGTGCTGCCTCTTCTAGTTGCCGAATTTCCTCATCCTTGATTGCTAGAGTGTTCTTAATCTCTCTCTTTAGAGTATCAACCCTCAACTGAAGGTTTCCTAGCTCCAAGGCATATCTTGCCTTTTCTTCTTCTATTAGCCTTAAGACTGTCAATTGACAGCGGTTTTTGGCATACTCAATTGATGCTTGAAGTTTTGCTGCGGCGGTGTCATCGAAGCACCAAGCATCAAAAGACACTTTGTTTCCCTCAAAGACTCTCGAAAAGCGGCCTGTATTATCCTGAGCGAATGCACTTCCAGCTAGGAAGCTAGTCAACGTAAATAAAGCCAAAGTTCTTTTCAATTTCTTTCCTAATAACATCCGGTTCACCTTTAGATTTTTTGATTATCTCTTTTACTCTTTCTTTTTCTTTCTTTGTTAAGAGCTTCTCTTGTTCACTGTACTTTTTCTCAATTCTCTTAATTGTGCTATGATATTCCTTAATCAGATTATCTCTCTCTATAATCTCATTTTGGTGCCGGCTTTTTAACTCTTTTATTTGTTTTTCGTAAGATTCCTTCTTCGCATTCAGAACATCAACAATTGCATCTGAATTTCTTCTTGCAAAAATATAAACGATTATGGTCCAGGCAATGAGAAATGGAATTTGCCAGTAGCTTTTAAGCCAGAGAAAAGTCTTGCTGCAAACTCCCTTGAACGCCAACCAAGTCACTGAGAGTCACTCGGTCCGTGCTTCCACTTTACCGCCATGTCGACTAATGCTTGGGTTCCAATATAAGCCAGTGTGATCGCTGTCCAGTTGTCACTAGTCACAGTGCCATAAGCACACAGCCCTGTTGCTGTCAACCAAGCCAAGAATTTTCTAGATATAAATCTCTCTGTATATTTGTCGGCGAATGCCTTAAGTCTTGCCACCACGTTATCCTCCTAGATATTTACATGAGCGAAACCATCTTTACGCTCAAT
>Ga0315322_10004800_pt1 | contig 10374 bp, 9 predicted proteins | sample M110021515metaG_FD_203461 | JGI IMG/M metagenome (GOLD analysis project Ga0315322, IMG submission 203461) | Ammonia-oxidizing marine archaeal communities from Monterey Bay, California, United States - M1 100m 21515 | ecosystem: Environmental > Aquatic > Marine > Intertidal zone | place: USA... | reverse complement strand
GCGACTGGTTTCGCTGGGTATGTCGGGCTTGAGTATTGGCCTGTTGAAAAAGATACCATCCCAGCCCTACGCGAAGTTGCGGGGTGGCTCATTTAATAATGCTGAGTCTCTTGTGGCAGGGCACTGCAGTTTCTTCTTTTGTCGGACCTAGTATTCAGTGCCAGGAAGGTTTGCCTGGTGATCCCACGCAAACCTTCAAAAGCTTTTGGTACCCCAAAGTGAAGGTGCCGAAAGAGTTCGAAGGCTTGCTAGATACTTGATTTCGTCCGGACAAGTGGCAGTTCATTTCCAGTAAGTACCCAAAAACAGTTGAATTCGCCGTTTTTCTGTAATCCGAAAATCAATATTTTCTATCTCCCTGTATAAATGTTAGACTTTTATGTGTCTTTGTTAATTTCTTATTTGGGAGGTTTCTGTCATGATGTTGCGATTTTCTACTCGCGATTCTGGTAGAGCAGACGCTACTACTGGATTGCAAAAAAAAGGTTTTACGTTAATCGAATTATTGGTCGTTATTGCGATCATTGGTGTTCTTGTTGGTTTGTTGCTGCCAGCTGTGCAGCAGGCACGTGAGGCAGCTCGTCGGAGTGCATGCACCAACCAAGTGAAGCAACTTGCCTTGGCATGCCATACGTTTGCGGATACTCAGCAAGCCTTTCCTTCTGGTCAGGGCGGGACATACACGAAGTGGCAGGGCCCAGGCATTAGTCAGGGTGGTCGTTTGTCTTGGATAGCTCAAGTGATGCCATTTATGGAACAACAGATGGTTGCAGATACGATCGCCTCGTTTCCGAATAAACCCGTGTGGCATGGTGCGTTGAGATACGGCCGTCCAGGTATTGGTGAGCCGACGTTTCTTCGCTGTCCCTCAGACTCGCAGCCGACGGTAGCTGCGGGTCAGTACGCTCCAACAAATTATCTCGGTTGTTACGGCGACAGTACGAAGAGTCTTCGTGAACGGTATTTTTCCCAGAGTGATGCACCGAATAAGGTGTGGAAGGAATGGTATCGTGGCATGTTTGGGAATGCGACATATCCCGTGAAAAACACCACTACACCTCTTGATAATGCCACGAAACGAGGAATACAATTCAGGGAGGTCACTGACGGGCTTTCAAATACAGCACTGATCAGTGAGGGGTGTGTTGGAAACGGTCGGACGGGTATTTCGGCAACAACCGAAGACTACCGGACAGCTGAGGCAATCGGTGTTGCGGGTGTGCAAAATAACCCGAGTGCATGCTTGGCGGTACGCGATGGACAGAACTTTGTAGCTGGTCAGTCTCTCCACTCGATCAAGGGTGGGAATTTTGTTGACGGCTATATCTCAAGGACAGGGTTTAACACGGTACTGCCCCCAAACTCACCATCGTGTGGTGTTGTGCAAAATCCTGTGAATTGGAACCATGGTGTTTTATCGGCCTCGTCCTACCACCCAGGTGGTGTTGTGCTTGCAATGGCCGATGCAAGTACACGATTTGTGAACGACAACATCGATACCGGTGATCTGACGAAGAATATTGGTAGTGGTGTCGATCGTTTAACCAATCCAACTCCGTCACCATATGGTGTCTGGGGTGCGATGGGATCAAAGGCGGGTGGTGAGGTTATCCGCAACTAAGTGTACGAGTCGAGCTTGCCGCAGGTTCTTGGCCTGCGGCAAGCTTTTTTTCAATCATTTCTACGCCGTGAATTAAAATGTACAAAAAGAATCTTCTATGCTCTGTGACGGTATTTCTAGCCAGCTTTTCGATCATAGCCGTTGTGGGTTGTGGTGGCCCGAAATGGCCGCCAACGTATAAAAGTTCCGGTACCGTAACGCTTGACGGAACTCCGGTTGAGCGAGCCACTATTACGTTTTATCCGCTTGATGGACAAAAGCCGGCAAATGCAACAACTGATGCAAATGGTGCCTTTGAACTGACCTCTTTTAATTCGGGTGATGGTGCGACCCCGGGATCATTTGGTGTCGCGATTCAGAAATTTCCTGCTATTGAAATTGAAACGATTCCGGGTGGCACGCCCTATGATGAATCGATGAATACAGATGAGGGCCCATCACCAGATTCTGAAAAGGATCCTGTAAATAAATTGCCCGAGAAATACAGCAATCATGAAAAGTCAGGGTTATCTGCAACGGTCACTGCTGATGGCGAAAATGTTTTTAATTTTGAGCTTACATCGAAATGAATCCTTTTATTTTGATTGAGTGGCCTTAGTAAATTAACGGGATCAACTTCTACGAGTTCACATCAGTTTTTATATTTTCCTGCCGTCAGTTGCTTCTTTGGTTGTGGTGAAAAAAATAGCATTACTTGTCGCGGTGTGGTGCTCGGCGTTCTCTTTTGCTGCTGAACCAGAACAAGACATTGCCTACGACACAAAGCACGAACGAGATGTGCTCGATTTTTGGCCGGCTGTAGCTGCAGATGGACCAGCACCCGTATTTGTCTGGTTTCACGGTGGAGGTTTTCAGACGGGCGATAAAAGTGAGTTTGTGAAAAAGAATTCGGCAATTCTTGATGCGTATCAGGAGGCTGGTTTCGCCATCGCTAGTTGTAACTATCCCCTTCTAAGCGAAGGCATTGATCACCTTGAGATTGCAAGACATTGTGCACGAGCCATTCAGTTTATTCGGTCTCAATCAGAAAGCTGGAAGATTGACGCCGGTCGAATCGTGTGTGGTGGGGCTTCTGCCGGTGCTATTATCAGCGAATACCTTGCGTACCAAGATGATTTTGCAATCCTTGAGAGTGATGATGTAGTAGCTCAGATGAGCTCACGTCCGAATGTGGTGGTAAGTCTCTGGCAGCCATGGCGAACGAAAGAAATTATTATTCCTCTCATGGAAGCTGGGGAGGCTCCTGTTTTCTTATATTCAAACGCGCCGCCTAAAGACAAAATTCATCCGCCTTGGGCGGCTAAGGTTGTCTACGAAAAGGCACAGAAACTTGGCGTTCCTACGTCGGTGTATGGCGGTGATCGAAATCAGTTGCCACAAGTTGATGGTGGCACGACATGGCTTGATCTATCAGTTGAGTTTTGCCAGAAGCATCTTGACGGATCCAGTTCAGGTGAACCTCAGTGAATTGTTTGCGCTATCTGCTCAAGGCGATCTGCAAGCGTTCGAGAGCAGGACACTCCCTGCTCCCATAGTCTCCAGAGATCGGTGACGGCAGCTGGCCGCCGAGTAATCGCTGCAAGTGCTGCACCGAATCGATGCATTGGTGACTGTGGCTGGCTGAGTTGGCTAACTTCTGGAGGAAGGGTCTCTTCTGAAGTGTCAGATATTGCACGAACGGCAAGGAATTGAACGTCCGCTTCCTGTGCAAGGCATGCAACTGCTGCAGATTCCATGTCAACAAGATCGGCGTTGGTTTCCTGGCGAAGCCGAGCCTTCTTTTCTTTGGAAGTGATGACTGAATCAATAGTGATAAGTGTGGTCTTTGAATTCACGATCTTCCCAACAGACCCTAGAGTCTGATCACTGTGGCCTAATGGATAGATACATTGCTGGTTGGCATCGAGAATTCTTTCTGGAACAAGAACGGTACCATGTTCAAGGTGTGGGGCGAGGGCACCAGCGAATCCGGCAGAGATCAAAGTGTGGGGTTGGTGGCCATCAATAATGAGCTGTGCGGCATTTCGGGCCGCCTCCCGACCTACTCCAGAAATTGTCCAGACGACTGGGTGGTCGGACACATGGCCTTCGTAAATGACAGACCTTTGCCCTTGGTACTTCGTGGCGTTGCCAAGGCGTCGTTCAAAAGTGTGAGCCTCAATGGGAAGGGCAAAGATGATTCCCAGGGGGCGTTGTTTAGGGTTCGTTGCGTTGGTTGTCATGGAAGCCATTCGTTATTCAGGAGATGACGGCCGTAGAGAGGGTGCCATTACTTCTGTCTGTGATAGAACGTCCACTCGTGCTGTTGCACGCTATTCGATGTTGTGCTTCAGTGACAGAAGAATCCCGCCCGTTAAGTAAGGCATAAGTAAAATGTGAACCGCTATTCCCACTCAATGGTTGCTGGTGGCTTTGATGAAATATCATATACCACTCGGTTGACTCCCCGTACCTCGTTGATGATTCTGGTCGACATTCGGCCAAGAACTTCGTAGGGAATATGGCTCCAGTCAGCAGTCATGAAGTCTTCAGTTTCCACAGCACGAATTGCAAGTGCATTTTCATAGGTGCGGGCGTCACCCATTACTCCGACGCTTTGTACCGGAAGTAGTACAGCAAAGGCCTGAGCGATTTTTCTCATTAACCCAGCGTCTCGTAGTTCTTGAAGGACAATCGCATCTGCTTCCCGAAGTGTCTCAAGTCGTGGCTTTGTTATTTCACCAAGACAGCGAACGGCAAGACCTGGGCCAGGGAACGGATGCCGCCAAACAATATGCTCTGGCAATCCTAGATTGATGCCGAGTTGGCGTACTTCATCCTTAAATAGATCTCGGAGTGGCTCAATCAGTTCAAACTGAAGATCATCTGGTAGGCCACCAACGTTGTGGTGAAGTTTGATCGTCGCTGCAGGACCGTCCGCAGCCGCTCCACTCTCGATAACATCAGGGTAGAGCGTTCCCTGCGCGAGAAAGCGGGCGTCTTCGATTTTGGATGCTTCGTCGGCAAAACAGTCAATAAAGGTTGCACCAATGCGACGCCGCTTTTCTTGTGGTTCGGTAATGCCTGCGAGGTCGTCAAGAAATCTGTCTTCAGCTGAAACAACATGAAGATCTGTCTTGAAGTGATCGGAAAACTCTTCGATAACTGCAGAAGCCTCATTCTTTCGGAGTAGACCATTGTCAACAAGAATGCAGGAAAGCTTGTCGCCGATCGCTTTGCTAATGAGCGCTGCCACAACGGCTGAATCAACTCCACCAGAAAGGCCACAGATGACGCGGTCAGAACCTACCTGGCGTTTGATTGACTCAATGGCAAGTTCTGCAAAATCCTCAAGACGCCATGTTCCGGTACAACCACATTCGTGCTGAAGGAAGTTGCCGAGAATCTCACTGCCTGCAGGTGTGTGAGTCACTTCAGGATGGAATTGTAAGCCAAAGACTGGAAGGGTTTTATGGCGAACGGCAGCCAGAGGGCATGTTGTAGTTTTTGCTAATGGAATAAAGTCATCTGAAACCGTTGTTACCTGGTCGCCGTGACTCATCCAGACATCTGTACTCGTGGGGACCCCCGAAAAAAGTGAACTGTCTGAAATAACGTCACAGTTGGAACGACCGTATTCTCTTGATTCAGCACGGCCCACCGTGCCACCAAGTGCTTCGCACGCAGCCTGCATGCCGTAACAAATCCCAAGAACCGGAACACCTAAAGAGAATAGTTCGGGGTCACAGCGTGGAGCATTGTCTTCATAAATACTTGCTGGGCCACCCGAGAGAATGATGCCTTTCGGTGAGATTTCGGCGAGGCGTTTTGCCGTAATATCATGACGGACAATCTCGCAGTATACGTGTTGTTCTCGAACTCGCCGAGCGATGAGCTGGGCGTACTGTGATCCAAAATCTAAAACCACCACCCGCTCGGCATTGACAGCCTGAAACGCTTTGTGATCTGTGGCAGTGGTTCCCGGTAGTGAACTAGTCATTGGTGCTTGGTCATTCCCTCGAAGACTTTTTTGAAAGCCCGTCAGTATACTCCCCCTGCCCCATGAAAACACGCCATTGTGTGAGTTTCCTGGCGTGAACTGCTAAATTAAGGGCAAGAGTCTTCCCCTTAAAGTCACGATGGAATGGCGTTCGGCCTGATTACTGGAGAATCTGCATGTTTGCCCTGCTAACGAATGATGACGGAATCTATGCACCAGGGCTGGCGGCTCTTGAAGGGGCAGTAAAAAATGATTTTGAGACACTCGTCGTAGCACCATCAACGGAGCAAAGTGGTGTTGGTCACGGTATTACGTTCCTTTCACCACTTACGGCAAAGGAAGTCTTTCGAGGTGAGAAGCAGCGAGGATGGGCGGTTGACGGCAGTCCTGCCGATGCTGTGAAACTTGGTGTTTCAGAAATCTGTCCTCAACGACCAGACCTCATCATCAGTGGCATGAATGCTGGTCTGAATGCTGGTATTAACGTTCTCTATTCGGGGACGGTTGCGGCTGCTATTGAAGGGTCATTTTTCGGAATTACCAGCATTGCGGTGTCGCTGGAATGGGATGATCAGATGAACTTTGACAAGGCAGCAAAGCTTGCAAGTGGACTTGTCAAACAATTACTTTCATTCCATCCACCTGCTGGTAGTCTCTTTAATATCAATATTCCAACGGCGGCCCTCCTTGGAACACCCGAAGTACGAGTTGTTCCTATGAGTATCGCCCGTTACGGAGAAGCATTTGAGCGACGTGTCGATCCACGTGGTCGAAAATATTACTGGGCCAGTAATGATCCACCACCACCACCATCAGCCAAAGACAGTGATGTGACAGCACTTGCTGAGGGCGTGATTACGATTACTCCACTGGAGTATGATCTCACAAATAAGACACGGCTTGATGAACTAAGAAAAGTCGACTTCCTGCCGTTACGCTAGCCCTCACAGGACTCGTTGAAATCAGTGTGACTGGTGGTTTGAGACGTATAGAGAATTCTTCAGTTTGAAAGAGATGATTGTAAGTACTCCGTCGCGATCATTTAGATGTCGAATTGAAGTCGCTCAGGAGGACCAGACATTCCTCGCTGGATTAGCGTATGGCGGGTGACACTTATTCTGCCGGATCGGATGTCGCAGCTGTTTTTTCTTCGAATGGGCCTACTTTATATGCTTTCAGTACTTCGATTGTAACAACAGTCAGTACGAACGTAATAAAGAGTCCAATGCCAATCCAGAACCAAACTCGCAGGGAGAGTCGCAGAAAAGTCGTCCCCCACCATTCGTCGACAGAAATATCATCAGCAAGTCCCTGTTGAGCCGAAGCTCCAGAGCCCGGGCTGACGCCACCTGTCATGGCAAGGAAATCATCGTCATCATCATTTCCTGATGCACCACCAGATGATGTTGCCGGTGAATGACTCCCTGCTCCGTCAAAGAGGAAGTCATCATCTTCATCTTCATCGTCTTCGTCTGCACCTGTACCTGCACCGTCAAGAAAGTCATCTTCATCATCTGGATGTTCAAAATCCTCTGCTGAATCGGGGGTCTGCGTGCCCGGTGAGCGGCGAAGGTTTCCTGAGCTTCCAACGCTTGATGGCTGTTTTTTCTTTGCTGGCTGCCGCCGCAGTCCAGCGATACTTGAAGAATGGGAGGTAGGAAGTGATCCACTACTGCCTTCAGGGCTTTCTGTGGTTTGACGACGTAATCCGGCCGGTTGGGGTCGGTCTTGCTGATGTTGGTTGAGCCACGCATCGAGTTGCTCGGCGACCTCGCCGGCGGTTTGCGGCCGAGCGTCAGGATGTTTTTCCATCATCCTGAAATACATATCAATAAGCGCGGAATCGAGGTTTTCTGGTGGCTTTTCAAGCTCATCAAGAGGGTTCGGTGCTGGTTCGTTCCAATGTGCCTTTATTCGTTCAATGACACTTCCGCGAGCGAACGGTGCTCTGCCGACAATAAGGTAGTAGAGCGTGCAGCCAAGTGCATAGATATCTGAACGTGGGTCAGCGGAGTGGCTGTTTTTTGATTGCTCAGGCGCAAGATAGTCGGCCGTGCCCAAAACCTTTTCGTCGTGTGCCTTTGTGAGGCCGCCCTCTTCGTCATCATCTCCGTCTAGCGCAAGGCCCAGATCAAGAAGTTTGACCGTGCCCTTGGTATCTAACATCAAATTGGCAGGCTTCACGTCACGGTGCACGAGGCCTTCTTTGTGTGCGTATTCTAGACCACATGCTGCTTGGCGAATGTATTCAACAGCATCTCGTACTGGGAGAGGCCCTGTACGCTTGACCTTCTGGTGAAGGTCTTCGCCTTCAATATAGTCCAGTACGATGTACCAGAGATCTCCATGATGATCGAAGTTTGTAGCGCCGGCAATATTATCATGACGGAGTCTGAAAGAGGCTTTAGCTTCTCTTTGGAATCGTTCAAGGTATGACTTCTCACTGACTCTTTTTACAGGCAGGACCTTGATGGCTACGGGGAGATGCATGCTTGTGTGTTCGGCGAGATACACACTACTCATACCGCCTTTGCCCAATTCGTTAAGCAGTTTGTAACGCTCGAGAAAAAAGCCCCGGTGTTTTCCTTTGAGGAGTTGTTTCAGGTGCCAGGTCGTAATAAGTTTGGCGTCTAGAAATGCGTTTGTAACCTCGTCGGTTAAAGGCGAGTCGAGATTGTCCACGGAGGCAACGACCTCATCAATTTTCGAAGCTTCCGCGAGACCACTTTTTCGCAAAAGGGTGACGAAATCTTTGATAGTAGAGACCGACGGGCTCATTGGTTTCCGTATACTTTTCGATGAACGCTTTCACTAATACCGATTGAAATCTATCATAACATCCCTCGGAAATCGTAGTGCGAGATCGCTAAAGCGGTAAATTTACGGGAGTGTCTCGGTATGCAGGCTGTCACGATGAGTAACGTCGCACTGTTTAGCCGCAAAGGCTGCCACCTTTGCGAGCGGGCAGAAGATCTGGTCACTGTGTATTTCCCGGGGTGCTCGGTTTTAGACGTCGATGCGGATGAACTACACAGGCGTCTGTATGGGATGCGTGTTCCCGTCCTTGTTGTAGGTGGTGAGATCGTCCTCGAAGGACAATTCGAGGAAATGGATGTGGCGAGGTTCGCGGTTCTGGTTAAATCCCGAGACGAATGCCACGGTGATTCAGATCACGAATAAGTTGGTGGGCAGAGGTGAACTGTTCAGCATCCCATCCGGCGTCGCGAGCAGCATCAACATTCGCAATAAGATCATCACAGAAAAATATTCGATCGGCGGGTGCGTTTGCTGCCAGCTGAGCATGTTTGTAAATTTCTTGTTCGGGTTTCGCGACAGAGACTTCGTGGCTTACTACAAGGATAGGAAAGGCGTGAGGCAAGAGTGCGTAACCGCCATTGCATAAATGGTCCCAATGTGGCTGGCAGCTATTCGATAAAAGACCGAGTCGAACTTCGCCGCGATGCAGTGCTGTAACGACCGGCAGCATCGCAAAGTTAAGTGTAAAAATATCACCTGCTGCATTGCTGAACGCCTCTAACGATACAGTGGAGGAAAAGTGAGTGCAAAAGGTGTTGTGTACTTCCTGCCAGGAAAGCCCACCATTTTCAAGCCGTGACTGAATGTCTTCGGTGGTGTAAAACTCTTTGATGGAGGAGAAAGAGTTTCCCGTTATCTCGGCAATCTGGTGAAAGCCCTGATCGTAGTCGAACGACACCAAAACATTGCCGGCATCGAAAAAGATGAACTGTGGTGGGGGCTGCATTGGGGAGGCTTTTCTCCTTCGCTGAGAGAATCTATTCTTCGCACATCTGTACTTCTGGAGACCATAGATGACCACGCTTAATCGTTATAGTGCAAGGATTACTCAACCCCGCGCGCAGGGTGCCTCACAGGCTATGTTGTTAGGCACCGGCCTGACTCCCGAAGACTTAAACAAGCCGCAGGTAGGCATAGCGAGCATGTGGTACGAAGGAAACACCTGTAATATGCATCTTGATGCACTCGCAGCAGCGGTGCGAGATGGTGTTGTTGAGAATGGTCTGGTTGGAATGCGGTTTAACACCATTGGTGTGAGTGACGGAATTTCGATGGGAACCGACGGAATGAGTTTCTCATTACCATCTCGAGACATCATTGCTGACTCAATTGAAACTGTAATGCAGGCCCAATGGTATGACGGCCTGGTGGCAATTCCTGGATGTGACAAGAACATGCCCGGGTGCTTGATTGCCATGGGCCGACTCAACCGCCCTGCCCTCATGGTGTATGGGGGAACGATTAAACCAGGACATCTCGATGATGGGACGTCGCTCGATATTGTTTCGGCGTTTCAGTGTTACGGGGAATATGTCGCCGGCCGTATTGACGACAACAGACGTTCGGATATCGTTCAACGCGCATGCCCGGGTGCGGGTGCGTGTGGTGGGATGTATACCGCAAATACGATGGCGACAGCCATCGAAGCGATGGGAATGGCGCTTCCTGATACGGCATCCATACCGGCCGAAGACAGTGCAAAACTAGCTGAGTGTCGCCGTGCTGGGGCGGCACTGCTTCATTTGTTGGAACGTGATATCAAGCCTCGGGATATCATGACTCGGAAAGCGTTTGAGAATGCCATGGTAGTTATTATGGCTCTTGGTGGTTCGACGAATGCTGTGCTTCATTTGATTGCAATGGCTCGAAGTGTCGGTGTACCACTTGAGCCTTCTGACTTTCAGGCTGTCTCAAGTCGGATTCCCTACCTCGCTGACCTCAAGCCAAGTGGAAAGTT